>Ga0070684_100000407_pt1 | contig 29480 bp, 30 predicted proteins | sample KBSC723LmetaG_FD_65653 | JGI IMG/M metagenome (GOLD analysis project Ga0070684, IMG submission 65653) | Corn rhizosphere microbial communities from Kellogg Biological Station, Michigan, USA - KBS C7.2-3L metaG | ecosystem: Host-associated > Plants > Roots > Rhizosphere ...
AGCCTGAAGGCGCTCGTCGGCGGCGAGCAGGCTCTCTAAGCCGCGCGTTCGTCGAAGGCGGGCTCGCCGACCGGCGCTGCCTCGTGCGCGGGCAGCTCCTGGTTCCGGAGCAGCAGCCCGCCGATCACAGCAGCGCTTCCGGCGAAGATCGCGCCGATCAGGAACGCGGCGTGGTAGCCGCCCGTCAGCGCAGCCACCTGGGAGTGGCCGGCGTCGAGCAGGCTCGAGGTTCGTGAGTCCGCGACGCTCGCCAACACGGCGAGACCGAGCGCTCCGCCCATCATGAACGACGTGTTGACGATCCCGGAGGCAAGGCCGGACTCCTGCGGCTCGACGTCGCTCATCGCAGCCAGGAGCACGGGGTTGAACGCTATGCCCGCGCCGAGCCCGAGGAGCACCATGCTCGGGAAGATGTCCGTCGCAAAGCTTCCGTCGACGGGAGCGCGCGCCAACCAGAGCAGGCCCAGGGCCGCGAGCCCGAGGCCGGTCGCAAGCGGCAGCCGGAAGCCGTAGCGCATGACGAGCTTCGCCGAGAGGCCGATCGAGAGGACGCCCATGATCAGGTTCCCCGGCAGGAAGGCGAGGCCGATCTGCAGCGGGCTGTACCCGAGGACGAGCTGCATGTAGAGCGCGGTCAGGAAGAACCACGCGAACATCGCGCCGGCCCAGAGCACTCCGACCCCGCAAGCGGTCGCGAGGTTCCGCAACTTGAAGAGCGCAAGCGGCACGAGCGGCGATTGGACCCGAAGCTCGATCACCAAAAAGACGGCGAAGATGACGGCGGCGAGGCCGAGCAGACCGAGCGTGTGCAGCGAGGTCCAGCCCTTCACGTTGGCGTTCACGATCGCGTAGACGGCGATCACGAGCGCGGCCGTCGCGGTGATCGCGCCGCCGACGTCCAGCCGCATCGACGTCCCGAGGTTCGTCTCCGGCAGCCAACGCAACGACAGGACGACGACGAGGATGCCGATCGGGAAGTTGACGAGGAAGATCCAGTGCCAGCTGATGAGGTCTGTGATGAACCCGCCGAGCAGGACACCGATGCTGCCGCCGCCCGAGGCGACGAAGCCGAAGATGCCCATCGCCTTGGCGCGCTCGCCAGGCTCGGTGAAGAGGTTGACCATCAGCGAGAGCGAGACGGCCGAGGCAATCGCGCCGCCGAGGCCCTGCACGCCGCGCGCGGCAATGAGGAAGCCCTGCGACGTCGAGAGGCCGCACGCGAGCGACGCGACCGTGAACAACGAGATTCCGATCAGGAACAGACGCCGGTTCCCGTACAGATCGCCCAGCCGGCCGCCGAGCAGCAGAAAGCCGCCGTACGTCAGCAGGTACGCATTCACGACCCAGGCCAGCGAGGTGTCGGAGAAGCCGAGGTCGTCCTTGATCGAAGGGAGAGCGACGCCGACGATCGTGACGTCGAGGACGATCATCAGGCTCGCGAGACATAGGACGTAAAGCGCGAGCCAGCGCGTTCGGGCGTCGAGGTTGCTCATTCGCTAACGCATCTCCTTGTCGTCGATTTCAAGCGTTAAGACGTTCCAACGAACGAGAACTCATCGGTCGTCCCCGGCCGATGAATTTCGCTCAGTAGAGCCGTCTTAACGGAGCAAATGCCTGTCCACGTGTGCGACCTCAGCGGCGCGCGACCGACCGCCGCCACGGTCGACTCCCTTGCGCGGCTCGCCCTCCTGATCCGGCGCGAGGGCTCACGGCTCGTGCTCCGCAACGCCGCGCCCGAGCTCGTGGAGCTGATCGCGTTCATGGGGCTGACCGACGTGCTAGGCGTCGAGCCGGAGCGGTAGCCCGAAGAGCGGGAAGAGCGTCTCGGTCTCGAGGAAGAACGTGAACTCGACGATCTTGCCGTTCTCGATCTCGAGCACCTGGAGCGCCCACGGGTCGTAGCCGCTGCCGGTGTCGCTGGGCTTGTACTGGCCGAACGCGGGCGCGCCGTTGGCGGCCACGGTCGGGATCACGCGCGAGCCCTTGCACCCGATGCCGGGGCCGTACCACCACGTGAAGATGTCGTCGCGCCCGCTCAGCCACATGTCGAACGGCGGCATCGACTGGGTCGCGTCCTCCTGGATGAGCTCGGTGAGCGCGTCCATGTCGTACGCCTCGAAGGCCTCGACATAGCGCGCGAGAAGCTCCTCGTCCGCGTCGTCGACCGACCGTCTCGCATCTCCCGGCTCGAGGTTACTCGCCTCGAGCGTGGCCCGCGCCCGCTGCAGCGCGCTGTTCACCGACGCCACGCTCGTGTCGAGGAGCTCCGCGACCTCACTCGCCTTCCAGCGCAGCACCTCGCAGAGGATGAGGACGGCACGCTGGCGCGGCGGGAGGTGCTGGAGCGCGGCGACGAGCGCGAGCCGGGTCGTCTCGTTCGACTCCGCGACGACCGCGGGATCCGGAATCGGCTGCACCCAGGTCGCCTCGGGCAGTGCGTTCAGGTTCTCCTCGACCGGCTCGCGCGAGGGGCCGAGATCCATCGGCCGGGCGCGGCGCTCCCGACTGCCGAGCATGTCGAGGCAGACGTTCGTCGCGATCTTGTAGAGCCACGAGCGCAGCTGTGAGCGGCCCTCGAAACGGTCGATCGCCCGCCACGCGCGGATGAATGTCTCCTGCACCGCGTCCTCGGCCTCGAACGGCGAGGCGAGCATCCGGTAGCAGTGAGCGGTCAGCTCGCCGCGGTACTGCTCGAACTGGGCTTCGAGCTCCTGGGCGGCAGGCGTCGTCTGCACTTCGTCACCCTAGCCAACGAGCTTCATCACCAGGAGCTCGACGTCGCCGAACGTCTCGTCGTGCTCGATCACGCTGTCTACGCGCTCGAAACCGCATTTCTCCAAGACCCGGATCGAGCCGATGTTGCCGGTCGCCACTTCCGCGTAGAGCGGCCGTACGGTGAGCTCCTGGACGAGCTCGGCGAGAGCGCGGGTCGCCAGCCCGCGCCCCCAGAACTCGCGCCCGAGCCAGTACCCGACAAGTTGCTTGCCGTCCCGCTCGAAGCTGACCACGTTTCCGGCCACCTGTCCGTCGCTGACGATCGTCTTTGCGATGAGTTCCTCGTCCCGCATGATCCTGTGCCAGTGCTCGAAGAACGGCTCGCGCTCCCTCGGCGGGAACGCGGCCATCTCGACCGCCTCCGGATCCCGCTGCTGCTCGAACAGGACCGGGAGATCCTCCTCGACCACATCGCGCAAGACGGCGCCCATGTCGGGAACCTAGCGAGTCAGTCCCGTGCGGCGAGTTCGTGGCAGGACTCACGTTGTTTGCCGACTCGCGGGTCGGGCACCTTTCGAAACAAGGGTTAGAGGAGGAAGCGCGATGGCCGCACGTTCACCGATCGCGTCCACCGAATCCGAAAGAACTGCTTTCCATGACCAACCACGATCCGGAGGTGTTGAGCACGATGGCTGACATCCACAAGTTGTCGGAGCAGGTGATCGACTACGCGGAGCGCGCCGCGAACGTCGCGGATGCCGCGAAGGGCAAGGGGACGGGAGCCGGGCCGGGAGCCCGCTGGCTCATCCTTCCCGCAGCCGGGGCTGCTGTGTACGCGTTCGTCAAGAGCGACTTCTTCTCGCGGAACGCGAAGGTCGTCGCCGGCGAGGCGAAGAATCGAGCGTCGGAACTGCCCGACGACCTGATGAAGGCCGTGCGGCAGACGTCCCCGACGTCCCAGACGACCCCGCGACGAACGACGGCGTCCCGCTCGCGGAGCTCGAGCGGAGGTCAGCGCCGACGACGCACGAGCTCGTCACGCCGCACGACGGCGGCGTCGCGTTGAATCAACGAGGGACAGTCCTCGACCGGGGACTGTCCCTCGCCAAACTGGCTACGTCGTCGTGCCGACCGCCGCGGACTCCTGCTCGGGCTGCGGCACGACCCGGATGTACGGCTTGGGCGCGTCCCACTCGCCGAAGATCTGCTTCGCCTCGTCGTCCGAGACCGAGCCGGCGATGATCACGTCCTCGCCCTGGCGCCAGTTCACCGGCGTCGCCACCTTGTGGCTCGCCGTCAACTGGAGCGAGTCGATGACCCGCAGCACCTCGTCAAAGTTGCGCCCGGTCGTCATCGGATAGATGAGGATCAGCTTCACCCTCTTGTCCGGCCCGACGACGAAGACGTTGCGGACGGTCTGGTTGTCCATCGGCGTCCTGTCGCCCGCGTCGCCGGACACCTCGGCCGGGAGCATCCCGTACAGCTTCGAGACCTCGAAGTCCGCGTCGCTGATGATCGGGTAGTTGGGCGCTTCGCCCTGCGTCTCCTCGATGTCCTTCGCCCAGCCCTCGTGATCGCTCGTCGTGTCGACGGAGAGGCCGATGATCTTCACGTTCCGCCGGTCGAACTCGGGCTTGATCCGAGCCATGTAGCCGAGCTCGGTCGTGCAGACGGGCGTGAAGTCCTTCGGGTGCGAGAACAGCACCGCCCACGAGTCGCCGATCCAGTCGTGGAAGCGGATCCGCCCGTCGGTCGAGTCCGCTTCGAAGTCAGGTGCCGTATCGCCGATCTTCAATGTCATGGAAGTCCTCCTTCCGCAGGAAGCGTGTATCCCATCACAACGGGGCACACCCCAGCGCTATTCGCCTGTGGCATCCTCACCTGATGGACGAAACCCAGATCCACGAGCGCATCGAGCAGCTCGTCGCCGAGGAGCACGAGCTCTACGGCCGGGTCGGCGAGGGCGGGCTGAACGCGGACGAGCACAACCGGCTCGAGTCGATCAAGGTCAGCCTCGACCAGTGCTGGGACCTGCTCCGCCAGCGGCGCGCGCTGCGCGAGGCGGGCCAGGACCCGGACGCGGCCCACGTGCGCGACCCCGAGATCGTCGAGCGCTACGAGCAGTAGCCGATCGGCGAAGATTGCCGGTGTGAGCGACGCCGGGACCCTCGAGGGCGAAGCTTCGGCGGACGAGCGCGAGGCTGCGATCCGCGACGTCGTCCAGACGATTGCGCGGACGACGTTCGACCTCGATGCCGTGCTGCAGACGGTGATCGACCGCGCGGTTCGTCTCTGTCGCGCCGACAACGGCAACATCGCCCAGCGCGTCAGCGACCAGGACGAGTATCGCGTCACCGCCTTCACGAGCATGCTGCCGGAGTACGAACGGCTCGTCCGCGAGCGCGTCTACACGGCCGAGCGGGGGTCGATCGTCGGCCGTGCGATTCTGGAGCAGAAGGTCGTCCACATCGTCGACGTGCTGGAGGACCCCGACTACGTGCTGCTCGACCTGCAGAAGATCGGCGGCTACCGGAGCGCGCTCAGCGTTCCGATGATGCGCGAAGGCGTGCCGATCGGCGCGATCGCGGTGGCGCGCAACGTGGTTCGTCCGTTCAGCGACGCGGAGATCCGCCTGATCGAGACGTTCGCCGACCATGCCGTGATCGCAGTCGAGAACGTCCGGCTGTTCCAGACCGTCGAGCGGCAGAAGACCGAGCTTGCTCGCTTCGCGCCGCAGGTCGCAGACCTCCTTTCGAGTGACGAGGGCGAGCAGCTCCTCGCGGGGCACCGCCGCGAGATCACCGCGGTCTTCTGCGACCTCCGCGGTTTCACTGCGTTCGCCGAGACGGCGGAGCCCGAAGAGGTGTTCCGCGTCCTGCGCGAGTACCACACCGTGGCCGGCGAGGCGGTCGCCGCCAACGGCGGCACGATCGAGCACTTCGCCGGGGACGGGCTGATGGCGTTCTTCAACGACCCGGCGGTGCTCCCGGACCACGAGCTGGCCGGCGTGCGCACCGCGACCACGTTGTGCGAACGGTTTGCCGGCCTCTCGGCGGACTGGCGCAAGCGCGGCTACGAGCTCGGCCTGGGCATCGGCATCGCGACGGGGTACGCGACTCTCGGCCGGATCGGGTTCGAAGGGCGTTTCGACTACGGCGCCGTCGGCAACGTCGTCATCCTGGCGTCGCGGCTGAGCGACGTGGCCGGGCCCGGGGAGATCCTGATCAGCCAGCGGACGCATGCGCAGGTCGAGCCGCACGTCGCCACCGAGCCGGTGCACGAACTGGAGCTGAAGGGCTTCTCACGTCCGATCGTCGCGATGCGCCTGCTCGAGCTCGACGGTTGAACCGGTAGCCGCCGGACCGACCGTCAGTACCATCGGCCTCTGTGATCCGCGTCGCGCTCAAAGGCCTGCTCGGACGGAAGCTGCGCACCTCGCTGACCGCGATCGCGATCGTGCTCGGGGTCGCGATGGTCGCCGGCACGTTCATGCTGACCGACTCGATCGACAACGCGTTCAACTCGATCTTCACGGACGTCCGCAAGGGCTCGAGCGCGGTCATCAGCGGCAAGACGGCGTTCGACATCTCGACCGACGTCGGGGCTTCGGCCCCGACGCTCGACGACTCGCTCCTCGGGAAGGTGCGAGGACTGTCCGATGTCGAGGCGGCCGAGGGCAGCGTCAACGGCCAGGCGCAGCTGATCGGGGAAAACGGGAAGGCGATCGTCTACGGCGGCGCGCCGAACCTCGGGTTCAGCATCGCGCACGGCGCCTCGCGCTTCAATCCGCTCACGCTGGTCGACGGCTCGTGGCCCAAGCAGGGCGACGTGGTGATCGACAAATCGACCGCGAACAAGGAGCACTTCAAGATCGGGCAGTCGGTCGGAGTTCAGGCCGAGGGGCCGGCACGGCGCCTGCGCATCTCGGGCTTCGTCCGCTTCGGCTCCGTCTCGACAATCGGCGGCGCCACGCTCTCCGGCTTCGACCTGCCGACGGCCCAGGCCCTGTTCGACAAGCCCGGACAGCTCGACGAGATCGCCGTCGCGGCGAAGCCTGGCGTCTCGGACGCCCAGCTCGTGAGCCAGCTCCAGGGCGTGTTGCCGTCGACCGCCCAGGTCAAGACCGCGGCGCAACAGGCGAAGGACGACGCGGCCGAGACGAACGGCTTCATCTCGTTCCTGCGCGGGTTCCTGCTCGCGTTCGGCGGGATCGCCCTGTTCGTCGGCAGCTTCGTGATCGCCAACTCGCTCTCGATCACGATCGCCCAGCGAACGAGGGAGTTCGCAACCCTGAGAACCGTGGGCGCGTCGCGTCGCCAGATCTTGACCTCGATCATGATCGAGGCGCTCGTGATGGGGGTGTTGGCCTCGCTGGTCGGGCTCGCGTTCGGCGTGGCCCTGGCCAAGGGCCTGTTTGCACTCTTCGACGCTTTCGGCTTCACGCTGCCGAACAGCGGGCTCATCCTGACGGGAACCGCCGTCGCGATCGCGCTGGCCGCGGGCATCCTCGTCACGCTCGTCGCGAGCCTCCGACCAGCCCTCAGGGCTACCCGAGTGCCGCCGCTCGCTGCTGTGCGCGAAGGAGCGACGCTTCCGAAGTCCCGCTTTGCGTTCCTGCGGCTTCCAGGGTCGATTCTCTTGACCCTCCTCGGCTTTGCGGCGCTGTCCTGGTCGCTGTTCGCACCCGGCCTCAGTACGACTTCATTGCTCGTCTGGATGGGCGTCGGCGCGCTGATGATCTTCCTCGGCGTCGCGCTGCTCGCGGAGCGCCTCGTGCGGCCGCTCGCAACTGCGCTCGGCTGGCCCGCGGCGAAGCTGGGCGGCACGGCCGGGATGCTCGCGCGCGAGAACACGCAGCGGAACACCCAGCGGACGGCCTCGACCGCGTCCGCGCTCATGATCGGACTGGCGCTGGTCACGCTGGTGACCCTGCTCGCCGCTGGAATCGTCTCGACGTTCAAGGGCGCCGTCGATGACCTCTGGAAGAACGCCGACTACGCCCTGACCGCCCAGAACAACTTCTCGCCGATTCCGGTCAGCATCGCGGACGCGGCTGCGAAGGCGCCCGGCGTGGAAGCCGTCGGCGACGTCCGGGCCGGACAGGCGAAGGCCTTCGGCAGCGTCTACAACGCGACGGCCGTCAACCCCGACACGAGCCGCATCTTCTCGATGGACTGGAAGGACGGCTCCGACGCGGTGCTGGCGAACCTCGGCAGCGACGGCGCATTCGTGGACGACGGCTTCGCGAAGGACCACCACCTCGTGGTCGGCTCGACCTTCCGCCAGACCTTCCCCAGCGGCGAGTCGGCCGCCTTCCGCGTGAAGGGCATCTTCAAGCCGCCGACGGGCGGATCCCCGTTCGGTCCGGTCACGATCTCGGCCGACACGTGGGACCGCTTCAACCCCCAGCCGGAGAACCTCTATTCGTTCGTGATCATGAAGGGCGGCGAGACGGATGCCAACCGAGCCGCGCTCGAGCAGACGCTGAGGGAGTTCCCGAACGCCAAGGTGCAGACGCGAGGACAGTTCATCGACAATCAGATCTCCGGGCTCAGCTCCGTGCTGAACATCCTCTACGTCCTGCTCGCGCTCTCGGTCCTGGTCAGTTTCTTCGGGATCGTGAACACGCTCGTGCTCACCGTTTTCGAGCGGACGCGCGAGATCGGGATGCTGCGCGCTGTCGGGATGACCCGCCGCCAGGTGAGGCGGATGATTCGCCACGAGAGCGTGATCACCTCGGCGATCGGCGGCGCGCTCGGGATCCTGCTCGGGATCGCTCTCGGCGGGCTGCTCGTGGCCCGTGTCGATTTCATCGACTTCACGCTCCCGGTCACGCAGCTGGTCGTCTTCGCGGTCGCGGCGATCGTCGTCGGGGTCATCGCCGCCATCTTCCCCGCGCGGCGCGCTGCGCGGTTGAACGTGCTCCAGGCGCTCCAGTACGAGTAGCGGCTACTGGTAGCGCTCGATGAAGGCGAGCGTGCGGTTCCAGGCGTCCTCGGACGCGTCCGCGAACTCCTCCTGCTTGCGGTCGAAGAAGCTGTGCGGAGCGCCGGGGAAGGCGATGACCTCGTGCTCGACGCCGGCCGCGGTCAGCGCCTCGTCGAACGCGTCGTTGTGCTCGGCCGTGATGTGCTGGTCGGCCCCGCCCTGGAGCGCGAGGATCGGGCTCTCCATCGCGCCTGCGCGCTCGATCGGGCTCGGCGAATCGCCGCCGGGCATCCCGTAGAAGCCGACCGCGCCTTTAAGGCCGTGGCCCGCGGCCGCGGCGAGCCAGGAGTGGCGGCCGCCGAAGCAGAAGCCGACGGTGAAGATCGACCCAACACCCTGCGCGCGGAGCCACTCCACGCCGGCGCGAACGTCGGCCTGGACGCCTTCCGGGGTCGTCTGTTGCCGATGCTCGGGGTAGTCGAACTCGTCGCCGCGCTTCGCGACACCCGCCGTGCGCCCGTAGAAGTCGATCGCGACGGCGGCGATCCCGCGCTCGGCGAAGCGCAGCGCGAGCTCCTCGTAGAAGCGGTAGAGCCCGCGGACGTCGGGGATGATCACGACGCCGACGCCGCTCGCCTCCTCGGGCAGCGCGGCGAAGGCGGCGAAGCGATTGCCGTCCGCGGCGTCGAGCTCGAGGTCGCGATGGTCGACCGCCCCGCCCTCGATCGGCGTGATCGGCGGAACCGAGTCGAGGTCGAAGCACACGCAGCGAGACTACCCGGCGCCGGCCGCGGATTAGACTCGAACCGCGATGGCGAGGCCGTTCACCGCAGACGATTTCGCGGCGCGAATGGAGCGCGCCGCCGACTCGGCGCAAGACGCAGGGCTCTCGGGGGTCCTCGTCACTCCGGGGGCCGACCTCCTGTATCTGACCGGGTACAGGCCGATGGCGATCACGGAGCGGCTCACGATGCTCGTCCTCTCCGCCGACCACGAGCCGTCGATGATCGTCCCCCTCCTCGAGCGGCCGGATGCAGACTCGGCTCCCGGCAGCTCGAAGCTGACGCTCTCGGACTGGTCGGACGGCAGCGACCCGTACGAGAGGGCCGCGGCGATGCTCGATCCCAAGGGGCGATACGCGATCTCGGACGCGGCCTGGGCGATGCACGTGCTCGGGCTCCAGGCCCGTTTGCCCGACTCCGGCTACGTCGCGATGACCGAGGCGCTGCCGATGCTCCGCGCGATCAAGGACGCCGACGAGCTCGAACGCATGACCGCAGCCGGCGAAGCAGCCGACGCCGCGTTCTACGACATCCTCGAAGTCCCGTTCACGGGCCGGAAGGAGACGGAGATCGGAGCCGATCTCGCCGCGGCGCTCGAGGCGCACGGCCACTCCGAGGTCGAGTTCACCGTCGTCGGCTCGGGACCGAACGGCGCCAACCCGCACCACGATCTCGGCAAGCGGGTGATCGAGGAAGGCGACATGGTCGTCCTCGACTTCGGCGGGCTCAAGGACGGCTACAGCTCGGACACGACACGCACAGTGCACGTGGGCGAGCCAACGGACGAGGAGCGGAACGTGCATGAGATCGTGCGTGAGGCGCAGCAGGCGGGGTACGAGGCCGTCCGGCCGGGCGTCGCGTGCCAGGAGATCGACCGTGCCGCGCGCCAGGTGATCGCCGGCGCGGGCTACGGCGAGCAGTTCATCCACCGCGTCGGGCATGGGATCGGCCTCACGAGCCACGAGCCGCCGTACATGGTCGAGGGCGAGGAGCTCCTGCTCGAGCCCGGGATGTGCTTCTCGATCGAGCCTGGGATCTACCTACCGGACCGGTTCGGCGTCCGGATCGAGGACATCGTCACGGTCACCGAGAACGGCGCGCGCCGGTTCAACCACACGCCGCGCGAGCTCCAGATCGTCACGTAGCCGGGCTCGTCTCCTCGAAGCGCTGGTCGAGCGCGCGCATCGCGAGCCACGCTGCGGACGCGGCGAGGACCGACGCCGGGATCGTGTCGACGCCCTGGAGGCCGACGAGCAGCGAGGCGAAGAGCATCGGTGTGAGCAGCAGGCCGGTCATCGCGGCCATGCCCGCGGCGGCGCCGATCGCGACCGCGACCGTCGGCGAGATGTCGAACCAGACGACTGGCAGCGTGATGACCGCGATCCCAACGTACATCGCCGGGAAGATCGGCCCACCGCGGAAGCCGCAGCCCAGGCTGACCGCGTAGGCCAGCCCCTTGAAGATGAGCAGCACGAGCACGATCTTCGTCGAGGTCTCCGCGACGAGCGCCGGCACCGAGGCCTGGCCCGAGAAGAGCACGTCCTGAGAGTCGGCACCCAGGAGGTCGGCGACCTCGGCGAGCACGCCCACCGCGAGGCCGCCGCCGAGCAGGAGGACGGGCATCGTCGGCCGCGGCAGGTCGGCGACCCGGTGTGCGAGCCGGCGCACGACCGTGACCAGGATCGCCGTCGCGACTCCGGCGAGGACCGCGAGGATCAGGTCGTAGACGTGTGTCCCCTGGTACGGCGGTAGCCCGGGCTCGACGAGGCCCGGCGCGCCGAGCCCGCCCCAGTTACCGAAGCCGATGAAGACGACGTAGCCGGTCGCGGCCGCGACGAAGCCGGGGAGCAGCGCGGGCGCGAGCGACGCGCCGAGGCCCGCGGCGCCCGACTCGACCATCATCACGCCGCCGACGATCGGCCCGCCGAAGAGCGCGGAGATCGCCGAGAACGCGCCCGCGCCTGCGAGCAGGGAGCTTTCGCGCTCACCGAGTCTGAGGATCGGCGTGACGAGGAGCCCGACGACCATCCCGAGCGCGATCAGCGGCATCTCGGGGCCCAGCGCCGCGCCGAACGCGAGCGTGCCGACGGCCGCGAGCGCGATCCCGGGCGCGTGCGCGAGCGGCGGCGGCTTTTCGCCCCCGAGGCCGACGAGCGGCGAAACGCCGCCGTCTCCGGGCAGGAAGCGACGCGCGACGAGCACGACGAAGGCACCGGCCAGCGGGAGGCCGAGGACGAGGTACCAGGGCGGCGAGGCGTGGCCGAGACGGTCCGGCAGGTCGGTCCAGAGCCAGTGCTCGAGGTCGTGCACGAACGCGAGGAAGAGCGCGGCGACGAGCGCGGCCGGAACACCGACCACTGCCCCGAGCCCGACGAGCTTGAGGTACGCGGTCCCGCCGAGGTCCTGTCGCGCTTCGGCCAAGCGGAGCCGAGTCTACGGTCGCGGGCGGGCGGCGAGCGACTCGCCGAACCACTCCGCGAGGCGGTCGAGCATGGCCGTCCCCGACTCGACGCTGCCGTCCCGAGGCGCGGCGGCGAGGGCAACCGCGTGCGTGCCGACGATGCCCATCTGCCGGACGAGGTGCCGCCCGTCGGGATCCGGGCCCCAGCCGCCCTTGAGCTCGACGTCGTCACCGAGGACGCCGAGCCCCCAGCGCTGCTCGGGCACGACGCGCCGCATGCAGTCTCGAACCCCGGCGGAATGTGGGAGCTCCGGGAGCGCCTCCATCAGCTGCGCCTGCGCCGCGAGCGTCCACTGCGTCTGCCCGAACGGCGTGAAGCCCGCGCGACGCACCCTCGTCTCGATCCTCGTCGTCGTGTCTCCTGCCGAAACGAGGACGTCCTGCACGGCCGCGCCGGCGACCTCGGGCGGGCCGAGGCGTTCCCACAGTGTGTACGCCGCGACGTTGTCGGACACCGTGAGCGCGAGCTCGATCAGCTCCTCGTCGAGGGCGGTGGGCTCACGGGCGGCGACGGCGAGCGCGAGCGGAACCTTGATCGTCGACCAGGCGACGCCGCCGCGAATCGTCCCGAGCTCCTCGCCCGACGAGAGCGCTACGCCGACCTCGCCCTCGAGCGCGAGCGCCTCGAAGCGCGCCCGGTCCGTGGCCGCGATCGACACGTGCCCTAGCGGCTGGTGTACGTCGCCACGATCACGCCGCCCGTGGCCCGGCTGTCCTCGAGGTTCCAGTTCTTGCGTGCGCCGTCGTCGGGCAGGAAGCGCTTGCCGCCGCCGAGCGAGATCGGATAGATCACCAGCCGCAGCTCGTCGACGAGGTCACGCTCGACGAGCCCGCGAACGAGCTCGGTGCTGCCGATCACGTGGATGTCGCCGCCGTCCTCCTGCTTCAACGCGTTGACGGAGTCCTCGAGCTCGCCCTGGAGCAACGTCGAGTTCTCCCACTCGAGCGGCTCGGTCAGCGTCCGTGACGCGACGTACTTCGGCTTCGTGTTCAGCGGCTGCGCGATCGCCTGCGGCGCCTCGGGCGCGGTCGGCCAGTATCCGGCGAAGAGCTCGTACGTACGCCGCCCGAGCAGGAAGCCGCCGGCCCCGGTGATGTTGTCGAGGGCCCAGGTCCCCGGCGTTTCGCTGCCCCCCTCGTACTGCAGCTGCCAACCGCCGTGGCGGAAGCCGCCGCTCTGATCCTCCTCGGGCCCGCCCGGCGCCTGCGCGACGCCGTCCAGGCTCATGAACTCGTCGACGACCACCTTGCGCATCTCGTCCTCCTTCACTCCCGTCGGTTGCTGCTCAGACGAAGCGACAGGGTCGGATTCATCGGAGAGTATGCGGTAAGGGCCCGTAGCGGTCCATGAAAGGGCCCCGCTGAGCGGGGCCCCTCCATGCCGCACTGAGACAGCTCTAGGGAACGGGCACGCCGTCGAAGAACAGCGGGATCGTGCCCGGTGCCAGCTGACTCGAGTCCAGGGTGTCGATGCCCGACCCGGTGTTGAGGTCGAGCCGGTCGTTCGCGAACTCGGGGCTCAGGATCTTGACCCCGGTGTGCAGGCCGCTGACCTTCACGCCGCCGGCGTCACCGTTGACCGTGATCGCGTCGTTGCCGTCGGTGCCCGCGACCGCCACGCGGTCGGCTGCTCCGTCGGCCTCACCAAGGTCGACCTGCAGACTCGCGAGGTCGGTTCCCGTGAGATCGCCGACGTCGACGAGATCGGCCCCGCCGAGCGCCTGGAAGTCGATCTGCTCGACGCCCGCGAGATCCATCGTCACGTTCGCGATGTCGCGGACGAACAGCACGCGGCTCCCGTTCGCCGACACGTGGATCTGCTCCGCAATGTTCGCGCCGATGAACTCCATCGAGTCGCTGCCGTCCCCGCCTTCGAGGACGTCGCTCCCGTCGCCGGGATCCCACTCGAAGGTGTCATCGCCGGCGCCCATCAGCGCGGTGTCGTTGCCCTTGCTTCCGTCCATCGTGTCGTTCCCATCACCGCCGAGCAGCATGTCGTTGCCCAGCCCACCGAAGAGCTCGTCGTCTCCAGCCCCTCCGTCGAGCGTGAGGGCGACTGCCTGAGCGGGGAGATTGGCCGCGGCGATGTCGTCGTTGCCGTTGAGGCCCTTGACGAGGAGCGCGTCGCTCGGCTCCTGACTCTTGATGGTCACCTGTGCGCTCAGACCGCTGATCGCGAGGCCGGCCGCGCCCTGGTTGACGCGAATCCGGTCGGCGCCGTTCGTGCCGTTGACGACCACGCGGTCGACCTGGGCATCGGCGCCGCCGGAGTCGACGTTCACGTTCTTGACGTCGGTTCCCGTCAGGTCGTCGACCGTGACGAGATCCGCTCCGCCGAGCGCGTTGAAGTCGACCCGCTCGACACCCGCCGTGTCCATCGTGATGTTCGCCGGGTTACGGAAGAACCGCAGCCGGTTCCTGTTCGCCGACAGTTCGACCTGGTCGGCAACGTTGGCGCCGTTGAAGCGCATCGTGTCCGCGCCCGCCTCGCCTTCGACCGTGTCGCTGCCGTCGCCCGGATCCCAGACGAAGGTGTCGTCGCCGGCGCCCATGAGGGCCCGGTCACTGCCGCCGTTGCCGTCGATCGTGTCGTTGCCGTCGCCGCCGAGCAGCAGGTCAGCGCCCTGGCTGCCGGCGATCGTGTCGTCGCCCGCCCCGCCGTCGAGCGTGAGGGCGATCGACTGGGCAGCAAGCATCGGCGCCGAGAGGGCGTCGCTGCCTCCGAGTCCGCGTACGACGAGCTTGTCGCTCGGCTCCTGATGCTGAACCGCGACCAGCGTCCGTAGGCCGGACACGAGGACACTGGTGGCGTTCCCGCTCACCCCGACCGTGTCGTTCGCATCGGTCCCGTTCACCTCGACCTGGTCGACCTGACCGTCGCCGCCGAGATCGACATTCAGGTTCGCGAGGTCGGTGTTCCTGAGGTCGTCGACCGTCACGAGATCAGAGCCGGCCAGAGCCTCGAAGTTGACCCGCTCCAGATTCGCGAGATCCATCGTCACGTTGCCGACGTCGCGGGCGAACCTGACGTGCGTCCCATTCGCCGAGACCGTGACGTGCTCGGCAACGGGCGCACCGTTGAAGCCCATCGAGTCTGTTCCGGCCTCGCCGTCGACGGTATCGCTGCCGTCGCCCGGGTTCCAGACGAACGTGTCGTCGCCCGCCCCGAGCCGGACGTGATCGCTGCCGCCGTTCCCGTCCACGAGGTCGGTCCCGGCGCCGCCGAGCAGCGTCTCCGCACCGGCGCCGCCGCTGAGCGTGTTGTTGCCGTCGCCGCCGTCGAGCAGCGTCGGGATCCGATCGGTGAAGACGCCGTGTCGCTCGTCGATGCGCACGAGGTCGTTGCCTCCAGCTGCATGAACGCTGATGCGCGCAATCCGCTTGCGCTTGAAGCTGAAGTCAGCCTTGCCGTTGTCGCCGAAGTCGACCTGCAGCGTGCGCGGGTCGCCGGCCTTGAGGCGGAGCGCGATCCGGTCGCTCGCGCGCGTGCCCGCGATGGTCAGCGAGCCGTGCTTGAGCGTCGGGCGCTTGGGCATGATCTTGAACGCAGAATGGGTTGCCGCTTCTGCGGTGGGAGCCAGGACGGCGCCCGCCAGCGCGAGAGCGGTAACAGCGAGCAGCCGGCCGAAGCGCATTCGATTGATCTTCTTCCTGTTCATGGCTTCCTTTCGTTGAGTCGACCTTCGTAGCGCTAGGGACTCCGATGGGCGTCACTTATTCCCGCCGCCTCGGGAATAGCTCCGGCGCAGCGGTGTCTTCCGACTCAGAAGCAGAAACGTTCAAAGGGAGGCACGGCCATGAACGCAGACCCCACCAATACCCTCGTCCTGGCGCTGGACGATGCTCCGATCGAGGCGCCGCGCGGAAACGTCCTCGTCGTCGCACCGGCGCTCAACTCGTGGCTTCACCGCTGGGCTTCGGATGACCGCCGCGCACGCTGTCTCGCCGCGAAGCGGATGCGTGCGTTCATCGAGCAGTTCGAGTTGCGAGGCGTGCACGCAGAGGGCCGGATCGGCGACTCGGATCCGCTGCTCGCGATCGCCGACGCGTTGACGACGTTCCCGGCGGACGAGATCGTCATCGCCGCGGACGCCCGAGCCGAAGAGTTGGCCCGTCGGGCGCAAACGCGCTTCTCGCTGCCGACGTTCCGGGCCGGGGAGCCGCTGCCGGTCGCGGCGTAACGTCGCCTCGGGGACACGGCTGCCCAGCGCCCATCTATGCTCGCCCGGACCCACCGGCCGCTTCCGGCCGGTACTCGGATGGAGCGCACGCTCGACCCCGCCCATCTCGGCGACCACCTCGACCGGCTCTACCGGGCGGCCTGGGCGCTCTGCGGCTCGCGTGAGGACGCCGAGGACCTCGTCCAGGAGACTTACGCGCGCGTCCTCGCCAAGCCACGCCTGATCCGTAACGAGGACGACCTCGGCTACCTCCTCCGCGCCCTGCGGAACACGTTCTTCAGCCGCCTGAAGACGGAGAGCAGGCGACTGAGGCCCGGCGCCTTGCCCGAGCAGCTCGACCTCGTCGCCGATCCGCACGCACGCGATCCGGAGGCGGCCGTCGAGGCGAGCGAGCTCTACTCCGTCATCGCCTCGCTACCCGACGACTTCCGGGACGTCCTCGTCGCCGTGGACGTCACGGGCCTGTCCTACAAGGAGGCCGCGCGAGCACTGCGCATCCGCGAGGGGACGGTCATGAGCCGCCTCTATCGCGCGCGTCAGCAGGTCGTACGTCGCATCGACGGCGGCTCCGACTAGCCGCCGCGCGCGTAGGTCGTTCCGACGAGCACCTTCTCGCCCGATGAGCCCTGCTCGCCGTCTGCCCGCTCGCGGGTCACGGTCAGCGTCGAGAAGTCCTTCGGCGACACGCCGGCCCAGAGCGTCACGTGGCGGCCGTCGTTGAACGTCCCGATCGGGACGAGCACGCCCGAGGTGTTGCGGAGCCAGGCCTCGTAGAAGCGTCCGTTCTCGAGTCGGGGAAGCCCCGTGGCGGTCAGCTGGATCCGCCATCCGGACGAAGTCTTCGTGAGCGTGGCCTTGCCTCTGGCGCCCGGCGCGAGGGCGGTAGGCCCGAGCGCGGCCTGGAAGCGCTGGGCAGAGCTCCCTGAGCTCAGGACGGTGATCCCGATCGCGACCACCAGCACGGCGGCCACGGCTGCACCAGCGAGGATGAAACCGCGTGGCGGCCGCACCCTGCGAGGCCGCCGCTCGGCTTCGATGCGCGCCCGCAACGCCTGCGGTGCCTCGACCTCGGCCGCTGCGCTTCGGGCCAGCGAGACCGCGCGCTCCTGCTCGGCGAGCCGGTCCGCAAGCTGGGGAGAGGCAGCGACCTGCTCGCGTAGAGCGGCGCCGCGCTCCGGGTCGAGCGATCCGTCGGCAAGCGCCGCCAGCTCGGCGCTCTGATCCTCGTCGTGTCGCCCGCGTCCCATCCTCGGAATGTCCAGGAATCGTCTCACACTTGCTTAGACCACTTTTTGGCGGCCCTATTCCCGGGCCACAGTTCGGGAATACACGGCGTTGTCCGGTGTCTACAGGGTGCGAAGGCCCACTACCCCCGAAAGGAAACACCATGACCCCGACCCGACACCTCATGGAAGAGATTCGGACGCTCGTCGCCGAGCGGCAGGCGCTACGGCTGCGAGGCGCCGGCTGCCGCGCGCTCGAGACGAACCGGCTCGAGCTCGGGCGCCGGCAGCGCGACCTCTCAGGCGCGCTGATCGATCGCTATCTCCACCAGGCTCACTGACCGCGAACAGCCTTGAGCCGCTCGAGGCTCTCGGCCGGCCAGAGCGCCTTCGAGTCGTAGTAGACGTCGACGGCGTGCGCCGACTCCGGAAGCGTGATCCATGGCACCTTCGACCGAGTGAAGATGTGGACGTCCGGGGTGATCGCCGATGGATCGTCCAGCGTCCCGGCGCGGACGAAGAGCACCTCGGTGCGTCCGTACTCGCTGTAGACCGCGACCTGGCACGTCGGGCAGCGATAGACGCGCTGGGCGCTGCCGTCGTCGCGGGGCACGTCCACGGGCTGCGGCTCACCGGCGAGCAACTCCACGCGGTCGGCCTCGATCAGCAGGTTGATCACGAACGCGCTGCCCGTCTGCCGCTGGCAGTTCAGGCAGTGGCAGCAGTGGACGTACATCGGCCCGGAGGTGAGCCGATAGCGCACCGCGCCGCAGGAACACCCGCCCTCTCGCATGGCTGGGACGTTAGACGACGGGCGATGGGGGAAGAGATTTGTCATGGGCCTCTTCAGGACAGTTGCTCGCACGACGATCGGCGCGCTCTTCATCGGGCACGGCACGCAGAAGCTGTTCGGCTGGTTCGGCGGCGGAGGGCTCGAGGGAACCGGGGCGCACTTCGACCAGGCGGGGCTCCATCCGGGCCGCCGTAATGCACTCGCCGCGGGGGCAGCCGAGACCGGCGGCGGCCTTTTCTTCGCGCTCGGCGCCGCGACGCCCCTGGCCGCGTCGGCGCTCACCGGCGTCATGCTCACCGCGATCAAGACCGTCCACTGGCCCAAGGGTCTGTGGTCGAGCGCGGGCGGCTACGAGTACAACCTCGTGCTGCTCGCGGCGGTCTTCGGGCTGACCGAGAACGGGCCCGGAGAGTGGTCGGTCGACGGCTTGCTCGGCCGCAAGCGCTGGGGGACTCTCTGGGCGCTCGCCGCGCTCGCCGCCGGAGCAGCCGGCTCGGCCGCGATCCTCGCCGCCGCGGAGCACGCGGAAGAGGAAGTGACCGTGGACGAGCCTGCCGCAGCCACGACCTAGCTGCGCGAGAGCTCGCCCCGCACGTCTTCGAGCGAGCCAACCGGCTATGTCCGCGGAGCTGCGCCCCGGCGCCCTCCCCGAGGCGCCGTAGTTCGGAGCTACGCTGCCGACGTGGCCCGGCAGAGCGACACCCTCGTCTTCGTCCCTGCCTGGAACGAAGAGGAGAACCTGCCCGCGGTGCTCGATGAGCTGCAGCACGAGCTCCCGGGGGCCGACGTGCTGGTCGTCGACGACGGCTCGACGGATGGGACCGCGGGAATCGCGGTCGCGCACGGCGCCGAGGTGCTCTCCTTCGGAGCGAACCGCGGGCTGCCGTCGGCGATCTCCGGCGGCTACGGCTACGCGGCGGAACACGAGTACGAGTACTGCGGACGCGTCGACGCGGACGGACAGCACCCGGCCGAAGAGCTGCGACGGCTGCTCGAGCGCGTCCGGGGCGGCATCTGCGACGTCGCGGTCGGCTCGAGGTACGCGAGCGGGGACGGCTTCGAGGCGTTCCGCTACGAGCCGTCGCGAGCACGGCGGCTCGGCACCGCTGTTCTGCGCCGCTCGATGGCGGTCGCGCTCCGACGGCCGTTCCTGGACGCGACGAGCGGCCTCTACGCCGCGAACGCGAAGGCGATCCCGATCCTCGCGCGGCCGTACGACAGCTCGGCCCCCGAGGTGCAGGCGCTGCTCAGGCTGCACGAGGCCGGCCTGCGCGTGGACGAGGTGCCCGTGCACATGCGCGAGCGCGCGGGCGGCGAGTCGAAGCTTCGCGGCAAGAAGGCGGTCATGGTCGTCCTGACCGTCGCGGGCACGCTGATCACGTTCGAAGGGCTGAGGCGGGCTCGTGGCCGGCGCTGAGCCGAAGCGGCTCGTCGCGGTCTTCGGTTACTCGGCGCGCGCCTCGAACGACCTGCACCCGCTGTGCCTGCTCCGGCTGCGGCATGCGGAGGCGCTCGCCGACGGCGCGGAAGCGGTCGTGCTCTCGGGCTGGTCGCGCCACGGCACCGGGTTCGCCGAGGCCGAGCACATGCGCGACGCCTGGCAGGGGCCCGACGTGCGGCTCATCTGCGACACGACGGCGCGGAACACGATGCAGAACGCCGTCGGCGTCGCGACGCACGCGCGCGAGCTCGGCGTCGACGAGGTGGTCGTGGTCACGTCGCAGTGGCACGCGCCCCGGGCGGGCGCACTGGTGCGGGCCGCGCTCGGCGACGCCGGCATCTCGGTCGTCACCTCCTCCCCACGCGGGCTGCGACACCCGCGGCTCGTCACACGCGAGCTCGTCTGCCTCGCCGCGCTGCCGTATCAACGGCGCCGCGTCCGACCGCGGAGCGTCGCGCCCTCGCAGCCGTCGACGCAAGACGGCTGAGCGGTACGCTGCCGCGCATGCACGGGCTTCTCCTCGCCGGGGACACGGAGCGTTCCGCAGCACTGCGGCACGAGATTCCGGTTCCGATCATCGACCCGCTCCTCTTCGGGGAGGTCGACGGGCGCCGCTACGTCCTGACGACCCGGCTCGAGAGCGAACGGATCCAGCGCGAGCTGCCCGACGCCGAGGTGCTCGACTACTTCGATCTCGGGTACAAGGACTTCGTCGCCACCGGCATGACGATGTACGAAGCCGGGCGCGAGGTCGAGGTGCGCGCCGTGCAGAAGATGGGCCTCACCGAGGCGATCGTCCCGGCCGACTTCCCGCTCGCGCTCGCCGACCGCCTGCGCGGCGAGGGCGTGACGCTGACCGTCGACGAAAAGGCCGTCGACCTCCGGCGGCGCTCGAAGACGCCGGTCGAGATCGACGGCATCCGCATCGCACAGCGTGCTGCCGAAGCGGGCATGGCCGCCGCGGCAGGGCTGCTCGCGCGCGCCTTGCCCGGCGCCGAGGGCCGCCTCGAGGTCGACGGCCAGCCGCTTCTCGCCGAGGACGTGCGCTTCGCTCTGCGCGAGGCGTGTCTCGCACACGGCGCCCCGTGCCCGCCGGACGTGATCGTCGCCTCGGTCTGGCAGGGCAACGGTCACGAGCCTGGCAGCGGGCCGCTTCCTGCAGGGCTGCCGATCCACATCGACCTCTGGCCACGCCACGAGGAGAGCGGTTGCTGGGCGGACATGGCCCGCACGTTCGTCGCAGGCGAGCCCGTCCCCGAGCACGCGGACCTGATCGCGGAGCAGGACCGGCTCGTGCGTCAGGCGCTCGACGAGGCGAAGGCGGCCGTCCGTCCGGGGATCACCGGCCGTGAGCTCTTCGACGCGACCTGCGACCTCTTCGAGGCGGCCGGCTACCCGACGCAGCGCACCTCGGACGGCGAGGAGAACGGCTTCCAGCACTCGCTCGGGCACGGCGTCGGCCTCGAGATCCACGAGGCGCCGGGCCTGGGCCTTTCCGGGCGCGACGCGCTCGTCGCCGGCGACGTGGTCGCGATCGAGCCGGGCCTCTGGGACGAGCGCGCCGGGGGCGTCTGCCACGAGGACCTCGTGCTCGTCACCGAGGACGGACACGAGCTGCTCACCGAGTTTCCGTACGACCTGGCGCCGTCGGCCTGACTTCTCGCAGGCGCATTCGTTCGCACGCAGCTGCATAGGATCAACGCATGGCTTCGTTCGACGACGAGCTCCGCGCGTGCATCGCCGAGCTGCTCCGCGGGCCGGCACAGGTTCCCGAGGGCGAGCCGCTCCTCTTCTACAAGCAGTGGCTGGCGGAGCGGAATCTCGGGCTCGTTCCGATCGCCGACGCCGCGAGCTTCGACTGGCCCGGCCAGTGGCTGGCGAAGGTGCGTGCTCCCGACGGAGACCACGCGGTCGTCATGTTCGGCTCCCCGTCCGGGCCGTGGCTCGATCCCGCCGGAGCCTACGGACGAGACACGGAGATCGTCGAGGGCTGGATGCTCGCGCCGCTCGACCTGCACGTGCCGACCGACTCGCCGTGGAAAGCCGCTGCCGGCGAGGGCACGGTCGCGGCCGTCCTGATCGCACCGGAGGCGGAAGCGCCTCTGTTCTCCGTCGACGAGGTCGACGCCGTCGCGGGACGCGGCCTCGAGGGTGACCGCTACGAGTCCGGACGGGGAACGTTCAGCGGCCCCGGCCGCGGGTACCAGCTGACGCTCGTCGAGTCCGAGGTCCTCGACGAGATCGAGCTCCCGTGGGCGGAGGCGCGCCGGAACGTCGTCACGCGGGGAATCGGCCTCAACGGCCTCGTCGGCCGACGGTTCAAGGTGGGCTCCGCCGAATGCGTGGGGCGCCGCCTCTGCGAACCGTGCGCCCATCTGGAAACGCTCGCTCGTCCCGGGCTGCTGCGACCGCTCGTCCATCGCGGCGGCCTTCGGGCCGACATCGTCGGGGACGGGCGGATCCGTGTCGGCGACCCGGTCGTTCCGCTCCGATGACCGAGCCCCGATCGCGCCGCGCCGAAGTCACCGCCGCGGAGTTCGGCGAGCTCTTCCGCAGTCTCAGCACGTGGGGGCGCTGGGGCGAAGGCGACCAACGAGGGGCGCTGAATCGTCTTCAGCCCGGGCAGGTGGTCGCGGCCTCGAATCTCGTGCGCGACGGGACGACTGTCTCGCTCAGCCTGCGGATCAACACGAAGCCGACCGAGGACAACCCGGAGCCCGCGGTGCACTACATGACGACCTTCCAGGAAGACCCCGACGACCCTGCGGGAGAGCTGCGGTTCGCGAAGGACTTCGTCGGCGCCGACTACCACCACGACGGCCACACGCACATCGACGCGCTCTGCCACGTCATCTACGACGGCTCGCTCTACAACGGGGTGCCCGCGGACAGCGTGACGGCCGACGGCGCGGCGGCCGACTCGATCGAGGTCCTCGCGAACGGCCTGGTCGCGCGGGGCGTGCTGCTCGACATCCCGCGCCTGCGCGGAGTGCCGTGGCTCGAGCCGGGTGACCATGTCTTCCGCGACGAGCTCGAGGCGGCCGAGCGCGAACAGGGCGTCACCGTCGGGGAGAGCGACGCGCTCCTCGTTCGAACCGGTCATTCCCGCCGGCTCAGCGAGCTCGGGCCGTGGGACACCGGCCAGGCCAAGTCGGGGCTGCATCCCGCGGTGATGCCGTTCCTCGCGGAGCGCGGTGTCGTGGCACTCGGCGGGGACGGCAACAGCGACACAGCGCCCAGCAGCACCGAGGGCGTCGACTTCCCGATTCACGTCCTCGCGCTGAACGCGATGGGCGTCCACCTGCTCGACTATCTGCAGCTCGACGATCTCGCGACGGCCTGCGCGGAACGCGGTCGCTGGGAGTTCCTGTTCGTCGCCGCGCCGCTCCGCATCCCGGGCGGGACGGGCTCGCCCCTGAACCCGCTCGCGATCCTCTAGCGAGCCGAGCTTCGCTCAACCACCAGCGGCGGCCTCGAGCAGCGTCACCTCGCCGACCTCGGCCACGATCGACTGCCCGTCGTCGAGCGTGATGAAGAAGCGGTCGTCAGGACCGGCCTCCGCGCTGCCCAGCCGGCCGTCGGCAATCCGGACCCGGGCTGTCGGCCGCTCCAGCGGCCCGGGCTCCGGTTCGGCGTCGGCGCTCTCGGCGAGCGGGATCACGTCCTTGCCCAGCCCGATCTTGACGATGCTTCGTCCCGCGAAGCCCACGTACAACGACGGGTTCGACGGCTCGGACCATTGGTCGAAGAAGCAATTCGTCGGCAACCCGCGCATCGCTCCGGTATCCAGCAGGCGCTGCCACGTCGCACCGTCGGTGGTCATGAAGGCTCCCGCGACCCCGACCGCGAACCGTCTGTGGCCGTCGAACGGGTCGAACTGCATGTCGCTCAGGACGACCTGGGTCGTGTCGCTCCGCTCGTCGCGATCGGCCGGTATCCGGCCGTTGCTCGTGACCATCCGCTCCAGGCTCTCGTCGACCTGCCAGGTGGTGCCGCCATCGTCGGAGCGCTTGATGCGATCGGCGTCGATGACGTAGATCAGATTGGGTTCGTACGGGCTGACGAAGAAACGCTTCGCCTGGCCGACGCCCGTCCCCGGAACGATCTGTTGCCAGGCGGCCATTCCGTCCGTCCACTTCCAGACCCGGCTGTTCGTGGAGCCGCCGACATAGAAGACCGTGCGCGCACGGCCGCCCGAGGCCTGCACGATCCCGATGGTCGGATCCGGCAGGAACGGCCCCACCTGCTCGACGGGCCCGCTCGGGCTGTGACCGAAGTTCGGGATCACGAACAGCGGCTGCTCGCGGAACGTGCCGCCCGCGAGAGACGGCGAGACGAGCACCCCGGCATCGCCGAACCCGACGATGTCGGCCCTCCCCTCGCCGGTGACGTCGGCGAGGAGCCGCGGGTGGTTCTCCACGCGCCAGCCCTGGTCGAAGCCGAAATCCGTGAGGGCGAGCCGCGGCGTGAACGCGAACGTCCCGTCGCCGTTGCTCAGCGCCACGAAGACACCGGCTTGGCCGCAGCCGACGATGTCGGCCTTGCCGTCACCGGTCATGTCGGCGAGGAAGCGCGGATGCTTCTCGACCCGCCACCCCGACTGCACGCCGAGGTCGGCGAGCACGAACCTCGGCGGCTGGAACGTCCCGTCGCCGTTGCTCAACGCCACGAACACGCCCGCCTCGCCGAAACCCACGATGTCGGCCTTGCCGTCACCCGTGATGTCCGCCAGGAAACGCGGATGCTTCTCGACCCGCCACCCCGACTGCACACCGAAGTCCGCGAGCACGAACCGATTCGGCTGGAACGTCCCGTCGCCCTGACTGCGCGCCGTGAACACCCCCGCGTCCCCGAAGCCGACGATGTCGGCCCGGCCGTCACCGGTGATGTCCGCCAGGAAACGCGGATGCTTCTCGACCCGCCACCCCGACTGCATGCCGAAGTCCGCGAGCACGAACCGATTCGGCTGGAAAGTCCCGTCGCCGTTGCCTCGCGCCGTGAAGACCCCAGCCTCGCCGAAGCCGACGATGTCGGCCTTCCCGTCACCGGTGACGTCCGCCAGGAAGCGAGGATGCTTCTCGACCCGCCACCCGCCGGCCACGAAGCCGAAGTCGGCCAGCACGAACTGCGGATCGGCGAAGAGCCCGCCGCCCTTGCTGAGGGCGGTCCACACTCCGGCGTCGCCGAAGCCGACGATGTCGGCCTTGCGGTCACCGGTGAGGTCAGCCAGCACGCGCGGGTGCCGGGCAACCAGCCACCCTCCGGGAGTGTCCCAGTCGGTCCGCTTCTTGATCTTGCGCAGGTCGCGGGCGCGAAGGACGACTGCAAGGTGGTCGAAGAACGTCGCCGGCGGATCGTCGCGGTGGAAGTTGCCGAAGAATCGGATGACCATGCAGTCCGTGGGCAGCGACGGGTCGTCCGATCGCAGGTTCTGGACGAGCGGACGGTACCCGTGAAGGCCAAAGCCGCTGGTGGCGTTCCAGATCCTGCTTCCCGGCCGCAGCACCGGTCCGGGGATCATCGTTCGATGAACCGAGGAGCTGATGTCCGGGAGGTTGCCGGGCTGGGTCTCGTACAGCGCCAGCGTCTGGTTCTGATCGGAGCTGAAGTTGCCGTCCACGCCCCAGCGGGGGGTGAAGATGAGCATCGAGTGCGGGCGCAACGGGTCGGCCCAGGACGTGTCGTTGTCCCCGCCGCCGTACTGCTGCGTGCGCCAGTGCCGTCCGCCGTCGCGGGAGGCGAACCCGTCGTTGTCACCGGTGTTGAGCGACAGCAGCGGGCCTTGCCCCGGGAGGGCGGCACCCGCGAAGTTCACGGTCGACAGGGAGCTGATGCTCCCCGCCGTGTGGAACGTGACACCGCCGTCGGTACTGCGGTCGATGCCTCCGTCGCTCAGCATCCAGACGGTGCCAGCAGTCGGGGCGTATCGTCCGTCGTCGAACCCGGCCCGGAAATCGGGAGACAGGAACATGCCATGGAGGTCGACATGGGTCTGGGCCGTCGTGTCGAGCTGTCGCCAGTCCGACTCGGATGCGGGATCGAGCGGCGCGACCGAGGCCGCCCCGACGTTGTTCCCGAAGAAGCGTTGCGGGCCATAGAACAGCGCCTCGCCCTGGCCCGGCCGTGTGACGGCGAGCCACACGTTGCCGGAGTCCTGGCCACCCACCTTCGGGATGGGAACGTCCTGCCACGTCGACGCATTCGTCTTCGCGAAGTGACCGAAATCACCACGGAACAACCGGGGCAGGCTCGGGTGTGCGTTGGCGTCACGCGTCACGAACACCTCGAACGGGGAGCGGGGGGACACGACCATGACGCACTCGTTGCTCGAGTTGAACAGGCCGACGGCGGACCCGATCGGGCTCGGTAACGCGCCGGTATCGGTGATCCACGTCTCGCCACCGTCCAAAGAGACCTGGATCTGGTTCCTGGCCAGCGCGTAGATGGCCGGCGGACGCAGTGTCCCCGCGGGCGTGGCTGCGACAGCCACATGGTTGGCCTGCACAGTGGTCACGGACGTGGGGCCAGTTCTCACGGTCTGCCAGGTCGCGCCGGCGTCCCGGCTGATGGCCAGGGAGTTCTGGCCCGCGGCGAAGACGAGATGTGCAGTCCCGAGCGCCCAGACCAATTGGCCGGCTGCGGGCGGGGCATCTCCCGATCGCGGAAACGAATGGACATGGGACCAGGTCCCGCCACCGTTGGTGGAACGCCAGATGCCCGCGTCCTGGATCTCCCGATCGCTCCGTACGATCGCGAGGACGGTCAGCTGGTAGCCGAAGTTCGACAGGACGAACTGGTTCGCCTGGAAGGTCCCGTCGCCCTTGCTCCGCGCCGTGAACACCCCGGCATCGCCGAACCCGACGATGTCAGCGCGACCGTCACCGGTCACGTCCGCCAGGAACCGGGGATGACGGTCGACGCGCCAACCCGACTGGACACCGAAGTCGGCGAGCACGAATTGGTTCGCTTGAAACCCCCCGTCGCCCTTGCTCCTCGCCGTGAACACCCCGGCCTCGCCGAACCCGACGATGTCGGCCCGACCGTCACCGGTCACGTCCGCCAGGAACCGCGGATGCTTCTCCACCCGCCACCCCGAGTTGACGCCGAAGTCGGCAAGCACGAACTGATTCGCCTGGAACGACCCGTCGCCCTTGCTCCTCGCCGTGAACACGCCGGCATCCCCGAAGCCGACGATGTCGGCCTTGCCGTCACCGGTGATGTCGGCGAGGAAGCGCGGATGCTTCTCCACCCGCCACCCCGACTGCACGCCGAAGTCCGCGAGCACGAACTGATTCGCCTGGAACGTCCCGTCGCCCTTGCTGCGCGCAGTGAACACGCCTGCTTCGCCGAAGCCGACGATGTCGGCCTTCCCATCGCCGGTCACATCGGCCAGGAACCGCGGATGCTTCTCGACCCGCCACCCCGAGTTGACGCCGAAGTCCGCCAGTACGAAGTGATTCGCCTGGAACGTCCCGTCGCCCTTGCTCAGGGCCGTGAACACCCCCGCGTCGCCGAAGCCGACGATGTCAGCCCGGCCGTCACCGGTCACATCGGCCAGGAACCGCGGATGCTTCTCGACCCGCCACCCCGACTGCGTGCCGAAATCGGCGAGCACGAACCTGGGCGGCTGGAACGTCCCGTCGCCGTTGCTCAGCGCCACGAACACTCCCGCATCGCCGAAGCCGACGATGTCGGCCCGGCCGTCACCAGTCACATCGGCCAGGAACCGCGGGTGCTTCTCGACACGCCACCCGCCGGCCTGGAAGCAGAAGTCGGCCAACACGACTCGCGGCGGCCGAAACGTGCCGTCGCCATTGCCGAGCGCCGTCCACACCGCGGTGTCGCCGAAGCCGACGATGTCGGCCTTTCCGTCTCCGGTGATGTCGGCCAAAAGGATTGGATTGCGCTCGACGAACCAGCGCGCCGATTCGGAGCCGACCGCGATCGACGGAATGCAGCATCCCCCCAGAGCGCCCGGCACGCCGAACTGATCCTGGGCGGGCTGGTCCCACACGAGCTGCGCCCAGGACTCGCCGCCGTCCTGGGACACCCACAGACCGCTCGACAGCGATCCGGCGAAGACGAGCCTCCCGTCGTCCGAGCTCGCGAGCGAGAGCATCCGCCCCGTCACGTCCTGCCAGTTCGGTCCGATCGACGTGTTCGACCTGGTCGGGCTTACGTCAGTGATGGTGAACATGTGCCGCGCCCTAGCCGCCGTGGGCCGTCGCGAGCCGACGGCGCACCCCGCGCGCGGTCGCGAATCCCGTCGCACAGCAAACGGCCACCAGCGGGACGTCGATCAGCAGGAACTCCCAGCCGATCCGGTATTCGCCGCTGACGACAGTGGCGAGCGTGCCCAGCGCCAGGGACGCGCCCAGGCCGACCTCGAGACGCGTCCGAGGCCGGATCAGCGGGAGAGCCGCGCCCAGCAGCAGGCCGCCCACGATCGGAAACAGCTCGTGCATACGTCCACCCCTTCCGGTCTTCGTCACCCGGCCGCGAGGGGCAACGTTTCCAGGGAGTTCCGTGACGCCGCAGAAGGCTCTTACCGTCCTCGGCACAGCGCTCCTTCTGACTGAGGCGCGAACGTGTCACACGACGTGCGCCGCTGTCAAGAGACACGTGCAGCGCACGTTTCTGGGCAGCGGCACGGGTTGGCTGGCTGGCCGCCCGTTCTCGCTTCGATTGCCACCGTAACGCTGCCGCCCGGACCGAGACTGAAAGAGCATGAGGATCCGCTCGATCTCGACGCTCTTCGTTGCTGCGCTGCTGGTGGGAATGACAGCCGCCCGGGCGACGGCAACCGACTCACGCGCGGGCCTGGTGACCGCCAAGAGATCCTCGTTCGGGCGAATCGTTTTCGACGGCCGCGGATTCGTTCTCTACGGGTTCACGCGCGACCGGCGCGGCAAGAGCACGTGCGTCGGCGCGTGCGCAAGGGCCTGGCCGCCGTACATCGTCAAGTCGACTCCGCACGCCGGAAGCCGCGTCGTAGGCGCGCGCCTCGGGAGGATCAAGCGCCCGGACGGCCGTCTACAGGCAACGTACTACGGCCACCCGCTCTACTACTACGTCGGCGACAGGCGGCCCGGTCAGATTCTCTGTCAGAACGTGAGCGAGTTCGGCGGGTTCTGGCGAGTCGTCCGCCCAAACGGGTCCTTGGTGACGTCGAAAATGCGCCGATCCGTCCAGAGGTCCGCCGCCGGCTAGCCCTTCGCGTACTCCTCAGCCGCACGCGACTCGAACTCGAACCCCACGACGGGCTCGTCGCCGACGACCCACGCGTCGTGACCGGGCTCGATCACGTAAGCCTGGCCGGGCCCGATCTCCTGCTCGCCGCCGTCGTCGTGGACCACATGCATCGTGCCCGACTGCAGCAGGCCGAGGTGGCGAACCTGACACCTCTCGCCTCCAACGACCGGCTTTATGCACTCCGACCATCTCCATCCCGGCTCCAACCGCATCTTGCTGACGCTCGCGCCGCTCATCCGAACGAGCGCGATCATCGTCTTGTCGGGCGTTCGGGTCTCGTCCGGTGAGTCGAAGTCCCGGGCTTCCACGCCAGCCATGTGAGCCTCCCTTTCGGTCGCCGTCTAGCCGCAGCAGGCGATCTTAAACCGCGACTCCTTGAGCGGCGGCGGTCGCAGTTCGAGGTGATGAGACCGCGTGGGTGGGGCAAGAGACGATCGGGGCCGACCGTGCCGGCCGCTTCTCAACCAGATGCCAGACGAAGCAAGCAACGACTCGAAGGGCCGTCTGCGGCAGGGCCTCTACGTGGCTCCTTTCGACGAACTGGCCGACCCGCGGGCGCTGATCACACTCGCGGTGGAGGCCGAGGAGCACGGCTGGGACGGCTTCTTCCTCTGGGACCACATCCGCTACCGAACACCGGTCCGCGCGGTCGCCGACCCCTGGATAGTGCTGAGCGCCATCGCCGCCTACACCGAGCGGCTACG
>Ga0070684_100000408_pt1 | contig 29410 bp, 17 predicted proteins | sample KBSC723LmetaG_FD_65653 | JGI IMG/M metagenome (GOLD analysis project Ga0070684, IMG submission 65653) | Corn rhizosphere microbial communities from Kellogg Biological Station, Michigan, USA - KBS C7.2-3L metaG | ecosystem: Host-associated > Plants > Roots > Rhizosphere ...
CCGGTCGACCACGGCGACGTGGGCGAGTTGTGGGTCGGTGGCCACGGCGTCGCCACGGGCTACCTCAACCGCCCGGCGGCGACCGCCGAGCGGTTCGTCGCCGATCCCGATCCGGCGATGCCGCCCGGCAGCCGCATGTATCGCACGGGCGACCTGGTGCGCTGGACCGACGACGGCTGGCTGGACTTCCTCGGGCGGGCCGACCGCCAGGTGAAGATCCGTGGCTACCGGGTCGAGCCGAGCACGGTGGAGATGGAGCTGCTCCGCCAGCCCGGCGTCGAGCAGGCGGCCGCGCTGACCCGCACCGACGGGGCCGGCGACACGCGGTTGATCGCCTACGTGGCCGTCGGACCGATGGATCCCGCGAGCTGGAACTCGTTCGGCACCAAGCTGCGCGAGGCGCTGCAGGCCCGGGTGCCGGCCCACCTGGTCCCGTGGGCGATCATCGTGCGGTCGGAGATACCACTCAATCCCAACGGCAAGGTGGACCGATCGTCGCTGCCGGCCGAGAAGATCTCCCGCAACGTCTGGAACGACTACGTCGCGCCGGCCGATCCGGTCGAGCACCGCCTGGCGGCGATCTGGAGCGACGCGTTGGACGTCGAGCCCGTCGGCGTGCAGGACAACTTCTTCGACCTCGGCGGGCACTCGCTGCTCGCCGCCGAGCTGCTCGCGGCGCTCCAGCATGAGTTCGACGTCGCCCTGCCGGCGCGCACGCTGTACCTGCGCCCGACCATCGCCGACCTCGCCGAGGAACTGCGGGGGCGCGAGAACGGGCACGGTGCGGCCGTCCGAGAGGAGTCCGCGGATGTGGCAGTCCAGTAGCACTTCCACCGAGCCGGCCACCGGCTGCCCGGTGAGCGCGGCCGCGCAGGGCCTGGCCGACCCGCTGCTGTACGCCGGTGCCGACTTCGACTTCCGCTCGATCTGGGACCGGATGCGCGGTGAAGACCACCTGGAGTGGACCCAGGTCGACGAGCGTCTCGGGTTCTGGTCGGTGGTGAAGTACCACGACGCCGACCGCGTGTTGCGCGACGCGCAGACGTTCACCTCGGAGCGCGGCACGCTGCTGAACATCCTCGGCGTCGAGGACCCGGCCGGCGGCCGGCAGATCGCCGCCACCGACCCGCCGCGGCACACGATCATGCGGGCCCGGCTGCAGAAGGCCCTCGCCATCAAGGCGATCGAGCAGCAACACGACCTGATCACCCGCCTGGTCCGGGAGGTCATCAAGCCGCTCGCCGACGGTGGCCCGTTTGACTTCGCCGAGGCGATGCTGGCCCTTCCGGTGGCCGTGGGCGGGGAGTCGATGGGCCTGCCACGGGCCGACTGGCCACGGTTGGGGTTCCTGCTCAACTCCTCGATCGCCGCCGAAGACCCGGAGTACCGCACCGCGGGCGGCACCCAGGACACGCTCGACCGGGCCCACCGCGAGCTGTTCGCCTACTTCCAGGACATCTACAAGGAACGCCGCCGCAACCTCGGCGACGACCTGATCAGCGTGCTCATCACCACCGAGGTGGACGGGCGCACGATGACGCCCGGCGAGGTCATGTCCAACTGCTACAGCGTGCTCCTCGGCGCCGTGGTGACCACCCCGCACTCGCCGAACTACATGATGACCGAGCACATCGACGACGGCGTCCTGGACAAGTGGGCGGCTGACCTGACGGCCACGCCGACCGCGGTCGAGGAGGCGTTGCGCCTCGGCTCGCCGGTGAGCCATTTCATGCGGTACGCGGTGAGCGACACCGTCGTCCGCGGCACGAAGATCAGGGCGGGCCAGGCGGTGGTCAACTGGCTGGGCGCGGCGAACCGCGACGAGGAGGTCTTCCCCGACGCGGAGACGTTCGAGCTGCGCCGGCGGCCCAACAAGCACGTCGCGTTCGGCATCGGGCCGCACTACTGCGTCGGCCACACGGTGGCGCGCGTGACACTGCGGATCCTGTTCAACGAGCTGCTTTCGCGGTTCACCGGGTTCGAACCGGCCGGCGAGCCGTCCCGCCTGCACTCCAACTTCATCTCCGGGTACAAGCACCTGCCGATCACCGCGAGGACCGTCTGATGCCCAGGAACCCGTGGCTGCCGCGTGAACCGACCTCCGCCGCCTCCGGCCGGATCTTCCTGATCCCGTACTCCGGCTGCGGGGCCGGCATGTACCGGCAATGGCCGCGCGAGCACGACGGGGTTGAGTTCCTGCCGGTCGAGCTGCCCGGGCACGAGACGCGCTTCGCCGAGCCCAACTTCGAGTCCTATCAGGAGCTCGCCAAGAGCATGGTCATCGGCCTCGAGTCCCATCTCGACGTTCCGTTCGGCTTCTTCGGGCACTGCGGCTCGGCGCTCGCCGCCTACGAGGTGTCGGCCGAGCTGATCCGGGCCGGCCTGCCGGCCCCGGCGCGGCTGTTCGTCTCGTCTGAGGTCGCCCCGCAGGACGGGCCGGCGGGCCGGTTCCTCTCGATGGACGACGCCGAACTCGGCGCCGAACTGGACAAGCTCATCCGAGAACTGGGCGGCCGGCCGAACCCCGAGCTCATCGCGCTGTACCTCGAGGTGCTGCGCGCGGATGTCGAGACGAACAAGCGCTACGTCATGCCCGACCCGTTCCGGCTGTCCTGCCCGATCACGGCGATCGGCTGGACCGAGGACGACGAGATCCCGTACTCGACGATGGGTGGCTGGTCGGCCTGCGGCGACACGACCTCCGTGCTGCTGGACGGGCGCCACCACCGGTTCATCGAGGCCCCGCCGGAGCTGCTCGACCTGATGCGCGACGGTCTCCGGGCCCCGCCGTCATGAACAGCTACGACGGCGACCGGCGGTGGCTCAAGCGCTTCGGCCGCGCCGGCGGCGCCGCCCCCACCGAGGTGCGCCTGCTGTGCTTCCACCACGCGGGCGGCAGCGCCTCGATGTATCGCCATTGGTCACGGCTCATGCCGGGGACGATCGAGCCGATCGCGGTGCAGCTGCCGGGCCGCGCGGATCGGCTCTACGAGCCGCCCTATGACCGCATGCCCCCGCTCGTCGACCAGCTGATCGAGGTCATCAAGCCACTCCTGGACCAGCCGCTGGCGTTCTACGGCGTCAGCATGGGCGGGCGGGTGGCCTGGGCACTGGCCCACGCCCTCCGCGACCGCGCCATGCCGATGCCCAGCGCGCTGTTCGTGGCCGCGAGTGCCGCGCCGTGCCTCGACAACGGGCAGTGGCAGTGGGAGAACCGGGACGACGGGCTGGAGGGGTACGTGCGCGAGATGGGCGGCACGCCGCCCGAGGTGCTCGCCGAGCCGGAGCTCCTCGCCAGCCTCCTGCCGACGTTGCAGGCCGATCTGACCGTGCTCAGCACCCACGACTTCCACCCGGCGACGCCGCTCGACGTGCCCATCCGCGCCTTCGCCGGCACCGGCGACCCGGAGGCCTCGCCGCCGCGGATGCGGGGCTGGGCGGCCGAGACGTCGGCCCGGTTCGACCTGCAGGAAATCCCCGGCGGTCACTTCTTCGACGCCGCCGGCGAGCGCCTGGTCATCCAGGCGCTCGGCCACGACCTGACCCGGCGCCAGCGGGCGCGCTGACCGCGGCTAGCCGCGCTGTTCGGCCTTGCTGGAGCTGACCGCGGCTAGCCGCGCTGTTCGGCCTTGCTGGAGCGGGCCCGGCGCAGGACCCACAGCACCGCCGGATGGCCGGTGACGTAGCGGACCGCCTTCTCCTTGCGCCGCTGGCGGCGGTATCCGCGCTCCTCGACGGCGGTGCGGTTCTGGTGGGTCCGGATCAGCTGGCCCAGCTCGTCGACCGTCGGGCCGGCGAAGACGTCCCGGAGCAGCACCTCGACGCCGTACATCTGCCGGATCTGGGTGGTCAGCCGCGTCGCCAGGAACGACGATCCGCCCACGGCGAAGAAGTTGTCGTGGATGCCGACCCGCGCGACCGGCAGCAGATCCTCCATGGCCGCGGCCAGCTGCTCCTCCATCGGGGTGCGGGGCGCGACATAGCTGTCGGCGGCGGCGCTCGACTCGTCCGGCTCCGGCAGGGCGTCCACGTCGTAGTCGCCATCGAGCGTGAGCGGAAGCTGGTCGAGCACGAAAAGGTGTTCGGGGATCAGGTAGTCGGGCAGCTGGCCGCTCAGGTGCTGGCGGATCGGCACAGTGCCCAGCGCGGGGTCCGGGCCGGTGACGTAGCCCAGGAGCATCGTGGCGCCGCCGGTGCCGGGTCGCTGTGTGACGACCGCCTCCTGGACCTCCGGCACCGTGCGCAGGGCGGCCAGCGTCTCGACCGGATCAACCAGGTGTCCGGGGCGGGCGCCATCGATTTCGCTCATCACCTTGCTGCCAACTCCTTTCGAGGCCGAGCGTCGTCGCTCAGCCGGCTCACGAACTCGAGCGTGCCGTCGGTCCAGCGGCGCGCGAGGTCGCCGGTGCGCTGCTCGCCGCGGTAGACCTCGGCAACCTCGCCGACCGAAGCGGGCCGGCCGGTCGGGTGCCGGAGCTGGACGGCGGTCCCGGGCAGTTCGGTGCCCAGCGGCACCCGCATCGGGGCGGTCTGCGCGTCCCAGCTGTCCGGCACCGCATACACGGTGAGCGGTTGCCCGTCGGGGCCGACCCGGTAGAGGCCGACGAGGCGGCAGCCGGGCAGCCCGCGGCGGAGCGCGTCAACGTCGTGCGCGATGAGCTCGCCGGTGTTCTCGACGAACACGTGCCGGAGCGCGGGCAGCTCGGGGGCCGGCTTGCGGGACGACAGGGCCCGCAGGACCGGCAGGTTGCTGTACAGCACGCTGACGGCGTTGGCCCGCAGCCACGCGGCGAGGGCCCCGGTGTCCCCGGCGAGCGACGGCGGCACCAGGATCACCGTCGCGCCGGCGCCGAACGCCGTGGACAGCGCCGACATGAGCAGGCCGGGTTGGCGGCCGAGCACCGCGAAGCGGTCGTCGCCGCCGAAGCCGTACCGCTCGACCGCCCAGTCGACCGCGGGCCCCGACGAGGAGTCGCGGCTCGCCGGCCGGGACGAGGTGCCCACGTCGAGCGGTCCGTCGGCGACATCGAGCACGGTCGAGATGCCGGTGTCGGCGCGGCCGGGCTCGACGACGGTGTACTGCACGCCGGCCTTGACGCAACCGAGCACGGCGGCGATGAACGCGGCCGAGGGCCGCCGGACCAGACCCAGCCCGTCTGCGTGCCGGACGCGCCGCGCCATCACGTCGGTCGCGCGGTCGAGCCACTCGTAGCTCCACTCGCCGTCCGAGTCGACCACGGCGGTCCGATCGGACGTCTCGGCGTGCTGGTGCACGGCCAGGTGCGGGGCCGGCCGGTCCACGGGCGGCCCGGTCACCGCGACCTCCTCGCCGGCCTGCAGCGGGTAGTCGCGGATGTCCTTGGCCGGGTCGTTGACGACCTGCCGCATGAACGTCGCCAGGGCGTCGAGGAGGGCCTGCATCATCGGCCGCTCGTATCGCTCGGCGTTGAACTCGATCCGGAGCAGGATCTCGCCGCTCAGCTCCTGGGCGGTCACCACGTGGTCGAAGCTGCTCAGCAGCTGCGGAGTGTCCATCGACTGCAGTTCGAATTCGCCGATGCGGTCCACCGGCGCCAGCTCGATCACGTTGAGGATGACCTGGAACAGCGGTGTGCGGCGGGGGTCGCGAGTGACCTGCAACTCCTTGACGAGGACGTCGATCGGCGCCTCGGCGTGCGCGTAGCCGTCCAGTGCCAGCTTGCGGACCCGCTTGAGCAACTCGGCGAACGTCGGGTCGCCCGACACGTTCACCCGCAGCGGCAGGGTGTTGATGAAGAACCCGATCAGCTTCTCGGTGCCGGTGTCGGTCCGGTCGCTCATCGACGCGCCGACCACCACGTCCTTCTGGCCGGACCAGCGCGTCAACACGGTCCCCAGGCAGGCCAGCACCATCATGAACAGGGTCACACCCTGGCTCCGGCACAGGTTGTGCAGCGCGGCCGTCTCCTCTTTGGACAGGACGGTGCGCACCCGGTCGCCGCCGGCGCCCGGCGACCGCTTGCCGGTCGGCAGCGTGAGCGCTGGTGGCGCGCCGGCCAGGTGGCGGCGCCAGTGCTCCACATGAGACTGCAATGCCTCGCCGACCATCCAGCCGCGCTGCCACACCGAGTAGTCGCGGTACTGGATCGTCAACTCCGGCAGGCCGGATCCGTCGAAGACGCCGCCGGCCTGATACAGCGCAGCCAGTTCACGCCCGAACAGACCGACCGACCACACGTCGGAGACGATGTGGTGGGCGGTGATGCTGAGCAGGTGCTCGTTGTCGTGCATCTTGACCGCCAGGCACCGCAGCAGCGGCCCGTTGGCCAGGTCGAACGGGGTGGTGAACTGCTCGTCCATCAGCCGCTCGGCGTAGCCGAGGCGATCGCCGTCGAAACTGCTGAGGTCCACGACCTCGAGGTGCCAGTCGTCGGGCAACTCGTCCACGACCTGGATCGGACGGCCGTCGACGGTGGGGAACCGGGTCCGCAGCACCTCGTGCCGCTGCAGGATGACCCGCAGGCTGGCGTCGAGGACGTCGAGGTTGAGCGGGCCGATCAGGCGCTGCCGGCCGCCGACGTGGTACGAGGTTCGCGGTCGCAGCTGGTTCTCCAGCCAGAGCCGTTCCTGGTCGAAGGAGAGCACGGGCTCGGCGTCGGCCGGTCGCGGGCTGACGATCCGCTCCTCGTTGGGGTTGGTCGCTGCCTGGCTGAGGAGCGCGACGGTCGGGTGCTCGAAGAAGTCCAGCGGTGACAGGCCGATGCCCTCCTCCTGGGCCCGGGCCACGACCTGGATCGCCTGGATCGAGTCGCCGCCGAGGTCGAAGAAGTTGTCGTGGATGCCGACCTTGTCCACGCCGACGACGGCGGCGACGATGCCGGCCAGCGTGCGCTGCATTGCCGTCTGCGGCTCGACGTACTCCTCCCCCAGCGCCGGCCGGTCCCCGTCGGGCGCGGGAAGGCGGTCCCGGTCGACCTTGCCGTTGACGCTCAGCGGCAGCGAGTCAAGTTCGACGAACGCGTACGGCACCATGTACGGCGGGAGCTCACGTTCCAGGAATCGGCGCAGTCCGCTGGTGCTCGGGGCGGTCCCCGGGCGCGGCACGACGTATGCGACCAGGCGACGGTCGCCGGGCGCCGGCTCGTGCAGGACCACAACCGATTCGGCGATGTCCGGATGGCGGCTGAGCGTCGATTCGATCTCCATCGGCTCCACCCGGAAACCACGGATCTTGATCTGGGTGTCGACCCGGGAGATGAACTCGAAGTTGCCGTCCGCGCGCTGGCGGACCACGTCGCCGGTGCGGTACAGCCGCTGTCCGGGATGGGCCGGATCCGGGTCGGCGATGAACCGGTGCGCGGTCAGGCCGGGCCGGCCCAGGTAGCCGCGCGCCAGGCTGCCGCCGCCGATGTACAGCTCGCCGGCCCCGCCCCTGGGCACCGGCCGCAGCCGGCTGTCGAGGATGCGCAGGTCGGCCGAGGGCAGCGGCGTCCCGATCGGCAGGTTCGGCCAGTCGTGGACCGGGTCGGCCGGGTCGAGACGGAAGAACGAGGAGCTCACCGTCGTCTCGGTCAGGCCGTAGACGTGCATGAGCGGCACGTCGAGGCGCCGCCACCGGCTCAGCCGATCGGGCAGGACCCGCTCCCCGCCGATGATGACCAGCCGTAGCGAGCCGGCCAGGTCGCGGCCCAGCCGATCGAGTTCCCGGACCCACTCGTGCCAGTACGCGGTCGGTAGCTCCATCACGGTCAGCCGCTCCCGCTCGACCAGCTCCCACAGGTCGCCGCCACCGCTGATGAGGTGCTGGGTCGTCATGACCACGGCCCCGCCGGCGAGCCACGTCGGGAACAGCTCCTCGACGAGCACGTCGAAGCTCGGCGAGGCGAACTGCAGGAACCGGTCGCCGGTGCCGAGCCCGAGCCGGTCGACGACGTCGCGGGCGAACCGTGCCAGCGACCGGTGCTCGATCATGGCGCCCTTGGGCTGCCCGGTCGAACCGGAGGTGTACACCACGTAGGCCAGGGACGCCGGGTCGGGCAGGTCCGGCAGGTCCTCACCGGCGAGCGCATCGCCCGGCGGGACCGGCCCGTCGAGCACGATCGTCGGCGCCGTCGCCGGGCCGGCCAGCTTGTCGGCCAGCCGCTGCTCGGTGATCAGGACCTCGGCCTTGGCGTCGGCCAGCATGAACGCGATGCGGTCCGGCGGGTACGACGGATCGAGTGGCACGTACACGCCGCCGGCCTTGAGCACGGCCAGGATCGCGACGGCCAGCCGCGGGGAACGGTTGACCAGGATGCCCACCGGCGTCTCCCGGCCCACGCCGCGCTCGCGCAGCTGTCGCGCCAGCCGGTTGGCGTCCCGGTTGAGCTCGGCGTACGTCGTGGGATGCCCGTCGCAGACGACGGCCGGGGCGTGGGGCGCGAGGGCGGCCCGGCGCTGGAACAGCTCGACGAATCCCGGTTCGTCGGCGGTGCCGGCCGGAACGGCACGGGTGGTGCCCGGCGCGGTACCGGACAGGCTGACCTCCCCCACCGTGCGCTCGGGTGCCGTGACGAGCTGGCGCAGCACCTCCTGGAACTGTTCGGCGAGGAGCACCACGGTCGGCCGGTCGAACAGCTCGGTCATGTACTGCCATTGCAGCTGCAGCGTGTCCGGCTGGGGCACGGCGGACAGCGTGAGGTCGACCGAGGCCAAGCCGATGTCGATCGGCTCCGGCGAGATACGCAGGCCGGGCAGCTCGAGCGTGCTGTCGGGCACGGTCAGGACGTTGATCCACAGCCGGCTCAGCGACGTCTGCGCCGACTCACGGCCGAGCCCCAGTTCCTCGATGAGGCGATCGAAGGGCAGATCCTGGTGATCCAGCGCGGTGGCCATCGACTCGCGGGCGCCGCGCACCAGTTCGCGCAGCGTCTGTTCGTCGGTGACCCGCGTCCGCAGCGGCAGCGGGTTGGCGAAGCAGCCGAGCAGCCGTTCGGTCTCCATCCGGGTACGACCGGCGACGAGCGAACCGATGACCAGGTCATCGTGGTCGAGGTAGCGGTGCATCAGCAGAGAGCAGGCGGCCAGGAGGATCGCGAACAGCGACGCGTTTTCGCGCTCGCTGAAGCGGCGGATGTCGGCGGCCAGCTCGACCGGCAGGTCCACGATGTGGATGTCGCCGCTGTACGTCGGCCGGGCCGGGTAGGGCCGGTCGGTCGGCAACGCGAGCCCGGCCGGGATGCCGTCGAGGGTTTCCTTCCAGTGCCGCAGCTCGGCCGCGAGGCGTTCCTCGTCGAACTGCTCGCGCTGCCACGCGGCGAAGTCGCCGAACTGGATCTCCGGCGGCGGCAGGGCGGCCCCGCCGTCCCGCTCGACGGCGTACAGGGCGGCCAGCTCCTGGACCAGGATGGCCACCGACCAGGCGTCGGAGGCGGCGTGGTCGGTCGTGAACAGCGCGACGTGCGTCTCGGGGGCCAGGCGCAGCATGGTGAGCCGCAGCCGCTGCGGGTCCTGCGGGTCGAACGGGCGCAGGATACCCGCCTCGCACCGGCGCAGTACCTCGTCGCGCTGCTTGTCCGGGGTCAGGTGGGACAGGTCGGCGACCGGAATCGGCACCGGCGTCGCCGGGTGCACCACCTGCACGGGAACGCCGTCGCGCTGCATCTCCACAGTGGAGCGCAGCACCTCGTGCCGCTCGGTCACCTCGGTCAGGACGCGGCTGAGCAGGTCGAGGTCGACAGCGCCCTCGACCCGGAACGCGCCGGCGATGTTGTTGGCCGCCCGCAACCGCTCGATCGCCCACTCGCGCTGCTGCGCGATGCCCAATGGCGTCGGCTTCGAGCGGTCGCGGGGCTTGATCCGCGCACTCGGCGCGGGCCCGCGGTCGGCGATCAGACCGGCGACCTTCGACTCCAACACCGCCCTCTGCTCCGGCGAGAGAGCCGCGATCCGGCTCCGCAGATCGGTCATGCGGGCACTCCTGTTCGGCGCGTGGCGCGGGCAAGCTTCTGCCAGGCGACGCTACCCACCGGGGGCGGCCGGCGTACGGCCCCCGGTTCAGGTGACACGACCGCGGCCGGAGCACCTCCTAGCCTTTGTGGGATGGCAGAGGTGACCGCGTCGAGGCCCCGTTTCCACAATTTCGTCATTCTCTGGGGCGGTCAGTTCGTCTCGTCCATCGGCACGTTCGTGACCGACTTCGCGCTCGCCATCTTCGTCTACCGCCTGACCGGCTCGGCTACCACGCTCGGCCTGGTCTACGCGCTGCCGATCCTGCCGCTCATCCTGGTCTCGCCGGTCGCCGGCTATTTCGTCGATCGCTGGGGCACCCGGCGCGCCCTGCTGATCAGCAACATCGGCGCGATGGTCATCGCGTTCGCACTGGCCCTCCTGCTGATCACCCACACGTTCCAGGTGTGGCACGTGTACGTCGTCGTCGCCACCTCATCGGTCCTGCTGGCGTTGCAGCTGCCCGCGTTCGACGCGTCGGTGCCGCTGCTCGCGCCCAAGCGGCGCATCGGGCAGGCCAACGGGATGCGCCTTTTCGCGATGGCCGTGAGCCAGGTCCTGGCGCCGGTACTCGGCGGCGTCCTGCTGATCGCGATCGGCATCCAGGGCATCGTACTGATCAATTGCCTGTCCTATGGAGCCGCCGTCGTTTCCGTGGCGTTGATCCGGATTCCCCGCCCGCCGGCCGCCGAGGTCGATGCCGCGGAAGCGCCCGCGACGGTCGTCCGCGGCATCCGCGAGGCCTGGCGCTATCTCGTGGCCCGGCCCGGGCTGCTCATGCTGATGTTCTTCCTCGGCTTGATCAGCACCTTCATCGGCTTCGTCGAAGTGCTCATCAACCCGCTGGTGCTCGCGTTCGCCTCGCCGCGCGCGCTCGGCGTCGTCCTGTCCATCGGCGGGCTCGGCATGATCGCCGGCAGCGTGGCGATGAGCATCCGCAGCCCGCGCCGGCGCATTCACGGGGTGCTGGGATTCGCGCTCGTCCTCGGCACGGCGATCGTCGTGGGCTCGCTGCGCCCGAGCGTGCCGCTCATGGCCACCGCCGCGTTCGTGCTGCTGTGCTGCTCGGCGTTCATCATCGGCAGCAGCCAGACCATCTGGCAGACCAAGGTCGACCAGCGCCTGATGGGCCGCGCGATGGCGCTGAAGAACTCCATCGTCTTCGGGCTGCAGTTCGTGGGGTTCGCCCTGGCCGGCCCGATCGCCGACCACGTGTTCCAGCCGCTCGTCGGGGCCGACCATGTGCGTTCGCCGGCCGTGGCGGCGCTGGTCGGCAACGGACCCGGCCGCGGCTTCGCGCTGCTGCTGATGGTCGTGGGTGTCCTCATCGTGCTGCTGGCCGCCCTTTCCTACGGGTACCCGCGGCTGCGGCGGGTCGAGGACGAACTGCCCGACAGCGTGTCCGATGTGGACGACGTGGCGACCGGCGCGCTCGCCCCGGCCCGGTGATTGGAGACCCGGAATGTCGACTGCCGTCATCGACCTGGACAACCTGGATCTCTTCGTGACCGGCGACCCGCACGCCACCTGGGCGTGGCTGCGGGAGCACGCACCGGTGTACCGCAGCGACGCCGGGAACTACTGGGCGATCACCCGGTACGCGGACGTGACCGCGGTGTACCTCGACCCGGTGACGTACTCGTCGAAGTACGGCACCGTGCTCGGCGGCTCGTACCGCAGCTCGAAAGACTCCGCCTCGGGCCAGATGCTCATCTGCTCCGACCCGCCCGAGCACCGGCTGCTACGCCAGCACGTGCACAAGGCCTTCGGAGCGGCGACCATGCAGCGCGCGGCGGAACACGTCCGGCGCTACCTCAACGCCGCGCTCGACCGGCTGGTCGCCGACGGCGGCGGTGACTTCGCGGTGGACGTCGCCCCGCAACTGCCGGCCGGCCTGCTCGCCGCGATGTTCGGCATCGGCCACCGCGACGCCATGCACCTGCTCGACCTCACCCGGACGATGATCGGGTTCCGCGACGAGGAGTACGCCGGCGCCGCCGACGAATCCATGACCCTTGTCGGGGCCCAGGTGGAGATCTTCGACTTCCTCGCCGAGTTGCTCGAGCGGCGCCGCGCCGAGCCGGCCGGCGATCTGCTGAGCATCCTGATCGCGGCCCGCACCAACGGCCGTGAGCTGTCCGACAGCCAGATCCTCTACAACGCGCTGAACGTCGCGGTAGGCGGCAACGAGACCACCCCGTTCACCGCGTCGGCGATCGTCGAGACGCTGATCCGCCACGCGGACGAGGAGCGGCGCCTGCATGACGACCCGGCCATCCTGGACACCGCGGTCGACGAGCTGTTCCGGTGGACCTCCACCAACGCGTACGTCCGGCGGACCACCACCCGGGACGTGACGATCCGCGGAGTGCCGATACCGGCCGGCCAGACCCTGACGCTGTGGAACGCCTCGGCCAACCGGGACGAGGAGCAGTTCCCGCACGCCGATCGGCTCGACCTCGGCCGTACGCCCAACCACCACCTCAGTTTCGGCGTCGCCAACCACCGGTGCATCGGCATGCCCGCCGCCCGGATGGAGATCACACTGCTGGTTCAGGAACTGGTGCGCCGGCGACTGCGGTTCGGCCTGGCCGGCGAGATCGAGCGGCTGGCGTCGAACTTCATGCTCGGCACCAAGCACCTGCCGGTGAGCGTCGTGTCGTCAGGCGGTGTGCTGCAGCAGTGACGGGTAGCCGGCCGGCTGGAGGTGCTGCTGCCAGGCGCTCGGCTGGATCGGGCGACCGGTGAACTCGCCGCGCAGCGCCCGCGAGTACACCCGCTGGGTGGCCAGATCCGGGCCGACCTGAAGGTTTTCGCGCAGCTGCGCGACGCACAGCCGGTACCAGCGGCGCACCTGTGCCAGGTGACCCAGGTGCGCGTGTACCAGGATGAGCGCGCGGTAGGTCTCCTCGTGGAAGGGTTCGACCTCGAGCATCCGCCGGCACCAGCGGATGACGCCGGCGTGGTCGCCGTGCCGGATGTCGGTCTCGGTCAGGAACGCGAGGGCGCACAGCAGGCGGCTGCGCAGCCACTCCCGGTGCGTGGCCGCCCAGTCGTAGGGTGCGTCGGGCAGGAAATCCCCGTGGTACAGATCGACGGCCTGCCGGTATCGCGCCGTGGCGGCCGGCCGGTCGCCGCGCATCTGCGCCGCGTGGGCCTCGTCGGCCAGCCGGGCAAACTCCTCGAAGTCGACGAACACCGTGTCGACCTCCAGCACGTAGCCGGAGTCGCGGGTCAGCAGCCGCAGTCCGGAGCCGCCCTGCTCCAGGACGGCCCGCAGCATGTGCACGGCGACCTTGAGCGAGCTCGAGTCCTTCGACCATGACGCATCGGGCCACAGCGCCGCGTAGAGCACCGTGCGCGGGACCGGGCGGCCCGGGCGCAGCAGGAGGAACTGCAAGAGGCTGCGCGCCTTGCCGGCCTTCCACCGCTGCACCGGGCGGCCGTCGAAGGACAGCTCGAAGTCGCCCAGTGTGCGGACGGCGACCGCCGGGCTCGCCGCAACGACCTCATTCACGCCAATCACCGCACCGAAGGTACCCGGGCACCCACCGCCCAGCGATGTCACATGAAGCTGGGATAGCCCGGCCACACACGGCGGAACGATGCTGGTGCGCATGGTACTGGCACCGGAATCGTCGGCCGGCCGGGCGCAGACCGGCGAGTCGGACCGCGAAGGCCGGCCGGACCGTCCGGCGCGCCGCGGCCGGCGCCGGTTCGGTAGCCGCATCGCACTGATCGCGCTCGCTCTCGCGGTCGCCGCGTTCGTCGCGTTGTTCATTCCGCGGTACCTGGCCTTCGACAGCAGCGTGGCCCGCCTTCCGATAGCGCGGTACCCGTACTACTACCCGCTGGTGATCGTTCACGTCCTGACCGCGACCGTCACCCTCACCACCTGCGTGCTGCAGGTGTGGCCGTGGCTGCTGCGCCGGCACCCGCGGGTGCATCGCTGGGTCGGCCGGGCCTACGTCACCTGCGTCTACCCGGCCGCGGTCAGCGTGATCGCCATTTCGGCACTGTGGCCGTTCAGCCCGGTGAGTGGGCTCAGCGACATCATGCACGCCTTGGCCTGGCTGGTCGCGACGACGGCCGGCTACGTGTACATCCGCCGGCGTCAGTACTTCTTCCACCGCCGGTGGATGCTGCGCAGCTTCGTGCTGGCCGCCTCGAACATCCTCAACCGCGTCGTCGGCTTTCCCATCCAGGCCGTGCTCGCCGCGCACATGACCACACTGTTCGGCGGCGACGAGCACGCGATGATGGAGGCGGTCGCCGCCGCAAACTCGTGGCTGTGCTGGACGACCGCGTTGATTGCGCTCGAGTGGTGGATGGACCGCGACTTCCGCCGGTTCGGACCCGGCCGCCGCGCCGTGACCGCCGCCAACGAACGGTTGCAGGTGCACAAGCGCCTGGACGACGCCGCGCCCGTCGCGTTGGCGGCGGCCGACACGAGCGAGGGGCAGGCTCGATGAACGGTCTCGACTGCGTCGTCATCGGCTACAACGAAGGCGACTTCGACGACTACCGCGTCATGTGCGAGCGGGCCGGGCCCGGCACTCCCGAGTTCCAGATCATGAGCAGCGAGCATCTCGTCGTCGACGGCCGAGCGATGCCGTGGCTGGACGCGTTCAGCCGGATCCGCAACCGCGGCGCCGGCGGCAACGGCCGGTACCACGTCGGCGAGGTCTTCAACCTCGCGGCGCTGTACCTGACGAGCTACCTGCGTAAACAGGGACTGAGTGCGGAGCCGGTCTCGCTGTTCAGCGCCGAGCGGGAGCGCCTCGCCGACCTGCTCGCGCAGCGACCGGCCGTGGTCGCCGTGACCACCACGTTCTACGTGAACATCCTGCCGGTGGGCCCGATCGTCGAGTTCGTCCGCGAGCTTTCCCCGACGAGCCACATCGTCGTCGGCGGTCCCCTGGTCGACAACCTGTGCGTGTCGGGCATCACGCCGGCCGTCCAGGACTTCTTCTTCGCCATGGGGGCCGACTCGTATGTGCAGGAGTCCCAGGGCGAGCACAGCCTGGCCCGGCTCTGCCACGCGATCCGCGCCGGCACCGATCTGTCCACTGTGGACAACGTGATCCACTGCCCGGCCGGCGAGTGGGTCCGGACCCGGCGCCGCCCCGAGAACAACGACCTGGACCAGTGCTCCATCGACTGGTCCGGCTTCAGCGCCGAGATGATCGGCGTCACCGCGCAGATGCGCACCGCCCGCAGCTGCGCCTTCAAGTGCAGCTTCTGCGACTACCCGACCCGGGCCGGCGCACTGGCCTCCGCCTCGGTCGACACCGTCCGGGCCGAGCTGCGCAGCCTCGCCGGGAAGGGCGTGCGCAACGTCGTGTTCGTCGACGACACGTTCAACGTTCCGCCCAAGCGCTTCAAGGAGCTGTGCCGGATGATGATCGAGGAGGACCTCGGTCTGCACTGGTACTCCTACTTCCGCTGCTCGAACGCGCGCGACGACGAGTCGTTCGACCTCGCCGCGCGCAGCGGCTGCGCCGGGGTCTTCCTGGGTATCGAGTCAGGCGACAGCGACGTGCTCGCCAACATGCACAAGCTGGCCCAGGACAGCCAATACCGCAGCGGCATCGCCCGGCTCAAGGAACGGGGCATCACCACCTTCGCCTCGATCATCGTGGGCTTTCCCGGCGAGACCGAGCAGACGGTCGGCAACACTATCGACTTCCTCAACGAGACCGCGCCCGACATGTGGCGCGCGCAGGCGTGGTGGGCCAACCCACGCTCACCCGTGTACCAGCGCAAGGACGTGCTGGGCATCGAGGGCGAGGGGTACTCCTGGTCGCACTTCAGCATGTCGTCCAAGGAGGCGGCGGCGCTCACCGACGAGATGTACGAGCGTGTCACGGAGTCGGTGTGGCTGCCGCTCTACGACTTCGACTTCTGGTCGTTGCCCTACCTGGACGGCAAGGGCGTGGGCGTCACCGACCTCCTGCAGCTTCTGCGGACCGGCCAGAAACTCATCGGCACCCGCAACCGGGGCGGCGACCCGGCCGCGCTGGCGGGCCTGCAACGGGACTTCGCCGCGCAGGTGACCGCCCTGCCGATGGCTCCGGCCAAGTTCCACTACTGAGCACGCCGTCGGCGACGGAAGGGCAGACCATCTCGTGACCTTGCTCTCATCGGTGGATACGCTCGGCTCGGCCGCCGGCCCGGCCCTCGACGGCTGGGACTCGGTCGTCGATCGGTTCGAAGCGGTGGCCGCGGCCCACCCGGACCGCCCGGCACTCGTCGGCGACGGCACCGTCCTCACCTTCGGGGAACTTTCCTCGCGTACCGCGGCCGCCGCGGCCGGTCTGATCGAGCGCGGGATCGGCGCCGAGTCCCTCGTCGGGCTGCTCCTGCCGCGCGGCGTCGACCTGGTGGTCGGTCTGCTCGGCACGTTGCGGGCCGGCGCCAGCTACCTGCCGCTGGACCCGGCGCTGCCGACCGGACGCCTGCGGTACATGTGCGAGCACGCCGACCCCGCGCTGGTGCTCTGCGACCAGGCGACCCGCAGCCGCCTGCAGACGGCACTGGCCCGGCGGGTGCTGACCGTCGACACGTGTACCCGGGCGAGCCGCGCCGCGGACCGGCCCGCCGGCATCGGCCCGGACCAGCCCGCCTACACCATCTACACGTCCGGCTCGACCGGCCGCCCGAAGGGCGTGCAGGTCACGCACGGGTCGCTGGCCGCCCTGCTGGACGGCCTGAGCGGGGCCATCGGTCCGGTGCCGTCCCGGGTCGGCTGGAACGCCAGCCCGTCGTTCGACGCGTCGGTCCAGCAATGGCTACGGCTGTGCCGCGGCGACACTGTCGTGCTCCTCAGCGAACGGGTTCGCAGCGACCCGCAGGCGTTTGCCGCCCTCATCGCCGACGAGCGACTCGACGAGCTGGACATCACCCCGTCGCACCTCGTATCGCTGCTGGAACACCTGCCGGCGGCGACCCGCGGTACGCCGCTGCGGCTGCTCATCGGCGGCGAGGCGATCGCCGCCGGGCTGTGGCGGCGCCTGGCGCACGAGCACCGGGCCGGCTCGCTGGCCGCGATCAACTTGTACGGCCCGACCGAGTGCACGGTCGATGCCACGTTCACGCCGATCGACGACACCGCGGGCCCGCACCTCGGGCGACCGCTGCCCGGCACCCGCGTCGCGGTGCTCGACGAGGCGCTGCGGCCGGTGCCTCCCGGCGGCGCCGGCGAGCTCTACATCGCCGGCAACGGCGTGTCCCGCGGCTACCTCGGCCGGCCCGGGCTGACCGCGCAGCGCTTCGTGGCGGATGCCCTCGCCGGCGACGGGGGGCGGATGTATCGCACCGGAGACTGGGTCCGGGTCGAGCGTGGTGGCCGGCTGGTGTTCGCCGGCCGCACCGACGACCAGGTGAAGCTGCGCGGGTACCGGATCGAGCTGGGCGAGATCGAAGCGGTTCTCAGCACCTGCCCCGGGGTGGTCCAGGCGGCCGCCGCCGTGCGTGGCGACATGCCCGGCGGGGCCGGACTGGTCGGCTACTGCCGGCTCGCCCCGGGCAGCCGGTTCGACGGGGCTTTGGTCCGGCGGATCGCGGCCGAGCAGCTGCCGGAGTACATGGTGCCGGCCGTTCTCGTACCGCTGGAACGCTTCCCGCTCACGGCGAGCGGCAAGGTGGACCGGCCCGCGTTGCCGGCCCCGACCCGTTCCGAACCGGCGCCGGTCGACGAGGCATCGCTGAGCCCGACCGAGTTCATGCTCGCCGCCGCGTGGCGCGACGTGCTCGGTGTCGAGCGGGTCGGGGCCGAGGACAACTTCTTCGAACTCGGTGGCCAGTCGCTGCTCGCCATCCGGCTGGTGGCCCGCCTGCGCCGGCAGGGCCGACCGGCGGTGCCGATGGTGGCGGTGTTCCAGCACCCGGTGCTGCGGCAGTTCGCCGCGTACCTCGACGCGGTCAGCAGCCCTTGAGCAGCACCGGCAGGTTGCACACACCGCCGAGGAAGTTCGAGTACACGTGGGCCGGCGCCCCGGTCACCTCGATGCTGGCCACCTGGTCGCGCAGCGCCCGGAGCGTGGCCGCGAGCTGGATGCGACCCAGCCGCGCGCCCAGGCAGAAGTGCGGCCCGTAGGCGAAGGTCAGGTGCCGGTTCGGCGTCCGGTCCAGCCGCAGGTCGTCGGGCCCGGCGAACTCACGCTCGTCGAAGTTGGCCGAGGCGATCCACACGGTGACGATGTCACCCTCCTCGATCCGGCCACCGGCCATCTCGACGGGCTCGGTGGCCGTGCGACCCAGGTGCCGCGACGGGTTCGTCCACCGCAGGATCTCCTCCACGGCGGCGTCGATGCTCACGTCGCCCTGCCGCAGCGCGCGCCACTGCGCCGGGTGCTCGGCCAGCGCCAGCACTGCCCCGGTCATCGCCAGCCGGGTCGTCTCGTCCCCGCCGAGAATAAGGCTGTAGCAGTTGAACACGATCTCGTCGTCGCCGAGCGGGCGTCCCCGGACGGTCGCGTTGGCCAGGAGGCTCACCATGTCCTCGCCGGGAGCGAGCCGTCGTTCGTCGGCGAGCTCGAGGAAGTACGCGAGGATCTCGTTCTTCGAGGTCCACGCGTCGGCCGTGGTGTGCTCGGCCGCGTGCGAGCTGACCGACGACGAGCCCAGCTGGTGAATGTACGGGCGGTCGGCGTCGGGGACGGCCAGCATGTCGCAGATCGTCGCCAGGGGCAGCTCGGCGGCGACGTCCCGCCCGAAGTCACAGTCGTCGCGTTCCAGCGCCCGCTTCACCAGGTCGCGAACGTGCACCTCGATCCGCTCGGCCATCCGGTCGAGGACCTCGACGGTGAGCGCGCCGGTGATGATGCGGCGGACCGCAAGGTGGCGAGGCCCGTCGGTGACCGCGAGCATCTTGCCGGTGGCCGAGTCACCGCCGGCCAGCAGCGTCTCCAGGACGTTACCGTGCGTCGAGGTGAACCGGTTGCCGTCGCGGAAGACGGCGGAGACGTCGGCATGGCGGGTCAACACCCAGAACCCCGGGTGGCCGCCCATCGGCGGATGCCAGTACAGCGGATGATCGGCGCGCAGCCGCCGCCAGACCGCGGACAGGTCGTGTTCGGCGTGGACGGCCGGGGCGGTCAGATCCACCGCGGTCAGCCGGTCCGGGTCGAGCACGGGCAGCCGGTTCACCCGCCAACTGTCCCGCGCGGCGGTTAGCCGGCGGTTACGCCGGCGGACGGCGCATAACTTCCGGCTAACTGTGGCGCGGGACAGTGGCCACGTGTCTCAACCGTCCACCCGCTGGCTGCTGCAAGAACCGTCGCCCGGCGATCCGCTGCTGTTCTGCTTCCCGTACGCGGGGGCCGGCGCCTCCTCGCTGCGCCGCTGGCCCAGCCGGATCGCCGACATCCAGGTCGTCCCGGTGCAGCTTCCCGGGCGGGAGCACCGCATCCGCGAGGAGCCTTACCGGGACTTCGACACGTTCGCCCGGGACGCCGTCGACGCGTTGAGCCCTTACCTGGACCGCCCGTACGCCGCCATCGGCCACTGCATGGGCGCGCTGCTGGCCCACGCGTTCACCGTCCGGGCCCAGGAACTGGGGCTCCGGCTGCCGGATCGGCTGTTCGTCTCGGCGTCGCTGGTGCCCTATCGAGGCTTCTACGGCATCTACCACCCGTGGATGTCGGATCGGCGGATCGCCCAGGAGATGCAGCGGGTCGCCGGCAATCTGGGGGAAGGCGAGCTGCCGGCCGAGCTGGTCGCGCTGTCGGCCGGCATTGTGCGCCGCGACGTCGAGATGTGCCTGGGCTACCTGCCCCCGCTGCAGGCGGTCAAGGTGCCGATCACCGTCATCGGCTGGCAGGAGGACGTCGACGTCGGCCCGGACGACCTCGCGGAGTGGTCGGAGTACGGCGACGTGCGCACGTCCATCCTGCCCGGCGAACCGCTGACGTTCCTGGCCGCCCCCAGCGGGCTCCGGAAGGTCATCGAGGACGACTTCGAGTACTGAGCGAGAAGGATCGAGCCTGTGACCGCACCAGTGGCACCCCCGGCAACGCTTCCGGAATTGTTCGCCCGGACCGCGCGGGCGCATCCGGACCAGCCCGCCGTCGCCGACGACGAGACCCGCCTGACCTATCGGGAGCTCGCCGAACGGGTCGAGGCCGCCGCCGGCGAGCTGATCCGGCTCGGTGTGGCGCCCGAGGACCGCGTTGGCATCCACCTGCCGCGCGGGGTCGCCGCCGTCGTGACGGTCCTGGCCGTGCTGCGCGCCGGCGCGACCTATGTGCCGATCGACATGAGCTACCCGAAACTGCGCCGCGACCAGATGGCACTGGCCGGACGGTTGCGCCTGCTGGTCACCGCGCCCGGGCGGGCCCGGCGCCTCGACCACCTGCCCGTGGAGGTGGTTGAACTCGACTGGCGGGCGCCGGCGCCGACCGGCGCGGCCAACGGTGCCCGGATCGGCCCCGGCACGGCCGCCTGCCTGCTGTTCACGTCCGGCTCCACCGGCCGGCCGAAGGGTGTCGTGCTTGAGCACCGCCAGATGGTGGCGTTCGCGCTGGACCCGGTGATCCCGGCGGTCGGCCCCGGCGACCGCATGGCGCAGTCGTCGAGCTTGTCGTTCGACACGTTCACCTTCGAGCTCCTGCGCAGCATCGCGGGCGGCGCGCAGGTGGTGGTGCTGCCGCCGATCGCCGACCTCATCGGGGCCGACCTGATGCGCCAGCTGCGCCGGCACCGGATCACCGCGATGCTGGCGCCCGGCATCGCGCTCAACCATCTGGCGCGCCACGACCGGGAGGCGTTCGCGTCGCTGCGGGTGCTCTGCTCGGGCGGCGACGTGCTGCTCGCCGACACCTGCCGGGAACTGCGGGCCGGTGGCTTCACCGGTGAGCTTTACAACTTGTACGGCCCGACCGAGGCGACCGTCGCCTGCTCCGCGCACCGGGTGGGCGAGCTGCCGGCCGAGTGCCCTCGGGTGCCCATCGGCCAGACCCTCGCCTCGGCCCGGCTGTACGTCCTCGACGACCAGCTCGCGCCGGTGCCGCCCGGGGAATCCGGCGAGCTGTACGTCGGCGGGGCCGGGGTCGGGCGCGGATATCTCGACCAGCCGGCCCACACCGCGCAGCGGTTCGTCGCCGACCCCTTCGCCGGGGACGGCAGCCGGATGTACACGACGGGCGACCGCGTGCGAGCCGGCACGGACGGCGCGCTGGAATACCTCGGGCGCGTGGACAGCCAGGTCAAGGTCTCGGGTCACCGGATCGAGCCGGCCGAGGTGGAGCGGGTCCTGCACCAGCATCCCCAGGTGCGCGAGGTGGCGGTCACCGGCGTCGGCGACGACGGCGACCGGCGACTGGTCGCATTCCTCATCGTGGGCGCCGACCGGGTGTCCCCCGCGGACCTGCGGGCGTTCCTGACCGAGCGGCTCCCGGCGCCCTACGTGCCATCCGAGTTGATCGTGCTGGACGCGATGCCGTTGGACGCCCACGGCAAACGCGACTGGGAACAGCTGCGGACGGTGGCGACCGAGCGCTCGAGGCGCCGCCAGGCATACGAGTCGCCGCGCACCGACACCGAGCGGTACGTCGTGCGGCTGATGGAAGAGCTGTTGCGGGTCGAGGCGATCAGCGTCCACGACGACTTCTTCGGCCTGGGCGGTCACTCGCTGCTGGCCGCGCGCGGACGCATGCGAATCCAGCGCGACCTGCGGGTCAGCCTGCCACCGCAGGCGCTGTTCGAGAACAGCGTCGTCAAGGACCTGGCCGGCGTGATCGACCAGGCCCGGCTCGCGCAAGCGGCGGTCTGACGCGATGCGCCCGGCGCCGATCCCCAGTTTGTGTGACAACCGCAAGACCCGTGCCGCGACGTAGCGTCCTTGTCATGGCGCACCCGTCACCGGCCCGATCCATGCCGCCGCGCACACCCTACGAAGAGGCCGTGCTCGCGATCTGGAGCGACGTGCTCGGCTGCGCGAACATCGGCGTGTACGACGACTTCTTCGAACTGGGCGGCCACTCGCTGCTGGCCCCCAAGGTCGTGTCGCGCATCCGCAAGGTCTTCGGCGTCCAGATTCCCGTGATGGGCCTCTTCGAGTGCCCCACCGTGGCCGCGCTCGCGGCGGCTGTGGCCGCGCAGTCGTCGACCGAGGAGTCCCGCGTGGTGACCCGGCGCCCGCCGGACGCCGAGCCCGTGCTCTCCTTCGACCAGCAGCGGCTCTGGCTGGAGAACCAGCTGCTGCCCGGCGCGGCCTACAACGTGCACGGCCGCCGCCGCCTGTCCGGTGCGCTCGACGTCGGCGCGCTGGAGGCCAGCGTCCGCGCGATCCTGCTCCGCCACGAGGCGCTGCGTACCCGGTTCCCGGTGGTGGACGGCCGCCCGGTGCAGATCGTGGACGACCTCGACGGCTGGCGGCTGGACTTCGCGGATCTGACCGGTACCGGCGGTGACGCGGCCGCAGCCGCGAACCGGCTCGCCGACGAGCAGGCGTCCACCCCGTTCGACCTCGCCGACGGACCCCTGTTCCGGTGCCTGCTGGTCCGGCTGGGCGAGCAGGAGCACCTCCTGTCGGTCACCATGCACCACATCGTCTCCGACGCCTGGTCGGTCGGCGTGTTCGTGCGCGAGCTGTCCGCGCTGTACCGGGCCGGCGGCAACGTGGCCGGCACCGACCTTCCGGCGCTGCCCATCCAGTACCGCGACTACGCGGTCTGGCAGCGCGGACGGCTCGCCGGGGAGGCGCTCAAACACGAGGTGGCGTACTGGCGTGAGCACCTGGAGGGCGCCCCGCCCGCCCTGAGCATGCCGGCCGCGCACCGGCGGGCGATCGCGCGCCGGTCCGGTGACCGGGTCCGCGCCGACCTGTCCGTCGCGGACACCACCGGCCTGCATACGCTGTGCCGCAACCACGGCGTGTCCCCGTTCATGGCGCTGCTGGCCGCGCTGGCCACGGTTCTCGGCCGGTGGTCCGGCCAGCGGGACGTGGTGATCGGCGTGCCGATCGCCGGACGCACGGACGCCGGCACCGACATGTTGATCGGGTTCTTCGTCAACACGCTGCCGATCCGCGTCGACCTCACCGGGGATCCGACCTTCGCCGACCTGCTGGCCCGGGTCCGCCGCGTCTGCCTGGACGGGTACGCGCACGCCGAGGCACCGGTGGACGTGCTCGTCGAGGAGCTGCAGGTCACCCGCGACCCGCGCCGCACCCCGCTGTTCGAGGTCATCCTGAATGTGATCGGCAGCCCCGAGACCGAGGAGATCAGCGGCATCGCCGTCGAGCCGATGGAGACCCCGGCGCTGCCCACCAAGTTCGACCTGACGGTCAACGCGCAGGAGTGTGACGGTGCGCTGAACCTGCACGTGGACTTCAACGCCGACCGCTACCTCGCTTCCATGGTCGGCAACCTCGTCACACAGGTGCGGACGCTGCTGCGCGATGCCGTCGACGACCCGACCAAGGGCATCCTCGACTACCGGCTCGCGCCGGCGACGCCGCCGCCGGGCCCCGGCCGCATCGAAGCGGATCACGCCCGACCGGCGCGACCGGCTCCGGCCGCGGACCGCGTCGCGGTCGCCACCGCCGATGGCGAGTGGACCTACGGGTGGCTCGCCGCGGCGGCCGAGCAGATCGCAACGCGCCTCCCGCGCGAGGCGCGGGTCGGCCTGATCCGCCGGCCCAGCGCCGCGTTCTGTGCCGCCGTCCTGGCCGGCCACCGGAGCGGCGTCGCCTATTCGGTCATCGAGCCGGACAACGAGGTCCCGCTGGCGTACCTCGGCGTCGAGGCGGTACTCGACGTCGCCGAGGTGGACCTGGACGACACCGCACCGGCCGCGTCGGCTCCCCCACCCGACGCCGAACCGTTCGGCCTCACCGGCGACGATCGCGTCACGGTGCTGGGAAACCCGCCGGGCGGGCTGGTCTCGGCGATGTCGAGCGCGTTCGCCGCCGGCGCGACCTTCATCATGCCCCCGCTGTCGTTCCCCGCCGACCCCGCAGCCTGGCTGCGGGACAACTCGATCACCGCGGTGTACCTGGGACCGGCGCAGCTGCGCGCGATCGCCGGGCCGCTGCCGGCCCTGCGCTGCGCGTTGGTCGACAACACCGGCGAACTCATCGCGCACGACGTCGAGACGCTGCGCCGGGCGGCGCCGGCCGGCCGCTTCGTCGGCGTGTACCGGGCCGGTCGCGGCGACCGTCCACTTGCGACCTTCGAGGTTCCCGGCGGCTGGGCCCTCTCGGATGCCCCGCTGCGGGTGCCGCTCGGCACCGAGTTGCCGGGCGGCTCCGCCGAGCTGCTGCACCCGGGCGGGCAGCCCGCCGCCGTCGGCGAGGTGGCCGAGGTATGCGTCGGGGCCCATCGCACCGGTGACCTCGCGCGCCGCTGGGCCGACGGCACCCTGGAGTTCGTCGCCGGGGTCGGGGCCAGCCTGACCGCGGACACCCTGGAGACGGTGGCGGCGCTCCGCGACCGGCCGGACGTCCGGGACGCCGTGGTGATCGAGCGGGCCGACCACGACGGCAATCCGGTCCTCGTCGGCTATCTCGCCGGTCCCGATCCGGCGCCGACCGGCAGCGCGATCCGCCAGAGCCTCGTCGTACGCCTGCCGGAGTATCTGATCCCGGAACACTTCTTCGTGCTCGACGACCTGCCGCGCACGGCCGATGGCGAGTACGACCTCGCGGCGCTGCCCGAGCCGGCCGAGGACGGCGGCTCGGCGGACACCTACGTGGCCCCGCGGACCCCGATGGAACAGCAGCTGACCGGGATCTTCGAGGAGCTGCTGGAGGTCGACCGCGTCGGCGTTCACGACACGTTCTTCGAGCTGAACGGGTTCTCCCTGCTGGCGACCCAGCTGGCGTCCCGCATCCGCGAGGCCTTCCACGTCGAGCTGTCGTTGCGGGAGGTCTTCGGCTCACCGACGGTGGAGAGCCTCGCCCAGCTCATCCTGCGGGCCCAGAGCGAGCTGTCCGGCGCCGCGGACATCGAAGCCCTGCTGGACGAGATCGACGCCGCGACCACCGAACGGGGGTGACCCGATGGCGGGCCTGGCGCAGGCGGACCACCTCGTGCCGCTGGGCCGCACCGGCTGGTCGCTCTGGCGTGAAGCGGCGCTGCGCAGCGCCGGCTTCCCGGCCGACCGGTTCACCGAGATCTGCGACGAGGAGCTCGCCGTCGCGGCCGACCAGCTCGACGACGCGGTGCCGGGCGACCGCGAGCGATACGTCAAGGTCTTCGCCGCGGCCACCGACCGGCTGACCCAGGCCATCCGCCGGACCGCCGCGGAGCCCGCCTTCCGCGAGGCGGTGACGTGGCAGAATCCCGGCCTGGTCGGGGACTGCCTGGACAAAGCGGCGGCCGGTGAGCCCCGCAACGTCCGGGGCCGGTATCACGAGCTGACGATCGCGACGTACCTGCAGCGGTACTGCCTCAAGAACGACACCGTCGGCTTCTTCGGACCGGTCGGCTGGGCCGCGATCGGCCCGGAGGACAGCGGGGTTGCCGTCCGGCCCGGGCCGCACCTGCTGGCCCGGCGCACCACGTACTTCGAGACCTGGACCATCGACACGCTCGCCGCCGTGATCGCGGCCCGTCCGGACGTATGGCCGTGGCTACGGCCGGCGGTCGAGCCGTCGGCGGTGATCGCCGGGTCGGTGCTGCGGTTGCCGTTTCGCCGGCCGGTGCCGCTGCCGCCCATCGACCTTCGCGTCCTGGGCCAGTGCGACGGCCGCCACACCGTCCGCGACATCGCCGGTGATCCGCCGGATCCGGCCGCGATCGCGGCGCTGCTGCGGCTGCGCGAATCCGGCGCCATCCGCACCGACCTGCACGGTCCCTCCGGTCCCTGGCCCGAGCGACGCCTGGCCGAACGGATAGCCGCGATCGGCGATGCCACGGTCCGGGCCGGGGCCCAGGCGCCGCTCGACGAACTCGTCGCCGCGCGCGACGCGGTGTCCGCCGCGGCGGGTAATCCGGCCCGCCTCGAGGCGGCCTGCCGCGGGCTGGCCGATTCGTTCGAGCGGCTCACCGGCACCGCGGCGACCCGCCGGCCGGGCCGCGCGTACGCCGGGCGCACCCTGGTGTACGAGGACACGCTGCGGGCCGGTGATGTCCACATCGGACGGCTCGGGACCGACCGGCTGGCGGCCCCCCTCGGTCTGCTGCTGGACAGCGCGGTATGGCTGGCCAACACGGTCGCCGACCGGTTCGAGCAGCTGGCGCGGCAGGTGCTTGAGCGCGAGCGGAAGCGCACCGGCAACGAGCAGATGCCGCTGCTGGCGCTGCTGGCCGCGATCGTGCCCGAGATCGGGGCGCTCGACGCGGGCAACCCGCAATCGGAGATCGTCGAAGGCGTCGTCGCCGAATTCCAGCAGCGGTGGCGATCGGTTCTCGATCGGCCGGACGGATTCGGCACGACGCGCCACCACCGGGTGTCCGCCGAGGCGATCGCCGGTGCGGTGGCCCGCGAGTTCGCCACCGGCGCGCCGCGGTGGAGCGGTGCGCATTGGTACTCACCCGACGTCATGCTGACCGCCACCGACGCGGGCGCACTGGCGGACGGCGACGTCGAGTTCGTCCTCGGCGAGCTGCACTGCGCCTGCAACACGCTGGAAAGCCAGTTCTTCGCCACGCAGCACCCGGCTCCGGACCGCTTGCGCGACGCCGCGCTGGCCACCGGCCTCGACCGCCGGGTCATCATCGTTCCCCGGCACGACTCGCCACTGGCGACGGCGCGGATGACCCGCGCCATCGAGCTGATGCTGCCGATCTACACGTACCTCGGCATCGGCGCCGAGTCCCTCGTGCCGCCGCCCGGGGCCGCCGTGCTTCCGGCGGTCGACCTGGTGGTGCGCCGCGACGGGGACGATCTGGTGGTGACTCGCCGCCGCGGCGGTGTCCGGCATCCGCTCCTGGAGGTGATCGGCGAGCCGATCACGGCGCTGACGGCCAACGCGTTCCGGCCCTTCGCCGCGGTCCCGCACGTGCCGAGGGTGAGCATCGACGGCCTGGTGGTGGGCCGGGAGACGTGGCACCTGCCGACGTCCGAGGCGACCTGGGCCTCGGTCAAGGACGAGCCGATGCGCTACCTCGCGGCTCGCCGGTGGCGCGCCCGGCTGGGCCTGCCGGAGCGGGCCTTTTTCCGGGTACCGGTGGAGCGCAAGCCCTTGGCGGTCGACTTCCGCAGCTTGCCGATGGTGAACCTGCTCGCGAAGTCGATCCGCCGCAGCGCCCCGGGGACGGTGACCGTCACCGAGATGCTGCCCGACGTGGACGGGCTCTGGCTGCGGGACGCGCACGGCGCCCGGTACACCGCCGAACTGCGGATGGTGGCCGTAGCTGAGCGCCACGCTCAGCGCCACGCTTAACGCCTCGCTTAACGCCTCGCTTAACGCCTCGCTTAACGCCTCGCTCAGCGCTGAGCGAGCACGGCCCGGTCAACCTTCCCGGACGCGGTGAGCGGGATCGCCGGTACGGCCACGAACCGGGCCGGCACCATGTACGACGGCAGTTGCCGCCGGCACTCGTCGCGGGCCGGCCGGACGTCGAACGGCTCGTCCGCCACCACGTAGGCGACCAGGAGGTCGCCCACCGGCGGCTCGGTGGCCAGCTCGACCACCGCGTCCCGTACGCCGGAGCACCGGCGCAGGACCGCTTCGATCTCGGGCAGCTCGATCCGGAACCCGCGCAGCTTCACCTGGCGGTCGATGCGGCCCAGGTAGCGCAGCTCGCCGCCGGGTCCCCGGCAGGCCAGGTCCCCGGACCGGTAGTGGCGCACGCCGTCGACCGTCACGAACCGCTCGGCGGTCAGGTCGTCGCGGCCGAGGTACCCGGCGCCGACCCCGCCGCCCGACACCCACATCTCGCCGGGCGTCCCGTCCGGCACCGGAAAGCCGTGCGGGTCGCGCAGCGTGACCCGCAGATGGGGCAGCGCCCGGCCGATCGGCGAGGGATCGGTGCCATGCAGCGTCGCCTCGTCGAGTTCCTTGTAGGTGACGTGGACCGTGGTCTCGGTGATGCCGTACATGTTGACCGCGCGTAGCCCGGGCGGATGGCCGTGCAGGAAGGCCGCCGTCGTGTCGAGGTCGACGGCGTCCCCGCCGAAAATCAGGTAGCGCAGCGCGAGGGGCGGGTGCCCGGCCTCGGCGTGCGCCTCAGCCAGCGAGCGGAAGACCGGCGGCACCTGGTTGAGGACGGTCACCCGCTGCTTGACGAGCAACTGCAGGAAAGCGTCGGGGTCGAACGCCGCCTCGGCGTCCACGATCACCACCGTGCCGCCGGTCGCCAGCGCGCCCCACAGCTCCCATACCGAGAAGTCGAAGCTGATCGAGTGGAACAGCGTCCACCGATCGTCCGGCCCCACGTCGAAGAGCGGCAGCGCGCCGTCGAGCAGGCTGAGCACGTTTCCGTGCCTGATGACGCAGCCCTTCGGCCGGCCGGTGGAGCCCGAGGTGTAGATCACGTACGCGCGGTCGCCGGGCTCGACGGCTGGCAGCCGCGCGGCCGGATCGGCGCGGTGGCCCCGGATCGGCACGCCGTCACCGACCACCCGCGTGATGCCGGCCTCCTCGGCGATGAGCTCGAGCCGGCCGGCCGGGTACTGCGGGTCGAGCGGCACGTACGCCGCACCGGCCAGCAGGATGCCGAGGATGCCCACCGCACTGTCGACGGACCGGTCGACTCGCAAGCCGACGAGCTCGCCCGGCCGGACGCCCTGCCGCACCAGTTCACCGGCGAGCCCGTGCGCCTCGGCGGCCAACTCCTCGTAGGTCAGGCTCTCGGGCCCGCAGACCACCGCCGTCCGCGTCGGCTGCCGGGCACACACCTGCAGGTAGCGCCCATGAAGTGACCGGTGCACGAGAACCATCGTTGCCGATGCGGTGACGGCGGGCGCATCCCCACTTCAGGGGACGGATTCGGATTTGAGAAGGCCGCGACCGTCCTTCTAGGAGTAGGTCAGCATGCCGCGGCCATCCTCGGCCGAGCCGTCGGACCGGCGGCGCACGCGGTGCGCCAGGCTCGCCACGCTGCCGGCGGCCACGACTCCCACGCTCAGCGCGAACGCGACCACGCCGAAAGGCATCGCCACCAGCACGGCCGAGCTGGCCAACGCGCTACCCCAATATCCCGCATCGACCGCTCCGGCGGCCATGACTCCGACAACTGCCGCCGCCGCGCCCAACCCGAGTGCGGCGGGCACCTCCGCCCATTCGCGCAGCGCGCCGATCACCGCGCCCCAGCCCGCCGTCGCGCCGGCCAGCACCAGCACCGGCGCCGGCACCGCCACCAGAGGGATCCACAGCATGCCGGTGTGACCCGATCCCAAGGCCACATCCACCGCCACCACCAGTGCCCACAGCACTCCGGCGGCGGTCAGCCAGACCAGCCGCCGGCGACCGGCCGCGCCAACGACACTCGGCGCGGCCCCGCGCCGGCGCCGCCACAGCCAATCCAGCGCAACGCCTAGACCGACCGCCAGG
>Ga0070684_100000412_pt1 | contig 29280 bp, 25 predicted proteins | sample KBSC723LmetaG_FD_65653 | JGI IMG/M metagenome (GOLD analysis project Ga0070684, IMG submission 65653) | Corn rhizosphere microbial communities from Kellogg Biological Station, Michigan, USA - KBS C7.2-3L metaG | ecosystem: Host-associated > Plants > Roots > Rhizosphere ...
GGCAGCTCGCACGCCAGGGATCGGTTCCTGATAAGGGTCGGCGGCGCGGCGAGATCCGAACAGCCTGGCTTCGCGGGCCACGCGCGGCGCCATCAAGAGTGAGACGAACGCGAGCAAGGAACAACCGATCAGACGCCGGGCCCGGGCCGAGGGGACCGCGACCGCCAGCGCGATGGCGCCGAGCACCGCGATGAAGAAGATCCCGCTCATCGTCATCACGAAGTCATGCTTCCACTGACAGTGCGTCGCGGTCAGCGCCGCGAATGAGCCGACGAGGGCGCCCAGGACTGCCGCCGTGAGGGCCGGCGCGTGGCGCCGCGCGAGCGCGGCCCAGCCGAAGATCAGCGCGAATGGGCCGATCGGCCCGAGGACGCGAAGGTTCAGGAAGCGGGCATGCGCGCCGCGAAGCTGCGACGCGATGTCGCCGAGCATCGTGGTGTGGTGGAAGCGGCCGATGAGGGCGCAGTAACCGTGGATCGGATCGTTGAACAATCGCCCGTAGCGCGCGGTCATCGCGAGGTACGCGCCAAGCCCGCCCGTGGGGCCGAGATAGATCGCCAGCGCCGCCAGGACCAACGTGGCGCCCGCCCCCGTCCAGCGAAGATAGGCGACCGCAGCCTCTGTCCGCCAGGGCCGGGGTGCGTCCAGGAAGAAGCAGGCGACCCAGGTCGGGGCGACGGTGGCCAGAAATGGCTCCTTCGACAGAACGCTGCAGATCAAGAGGGCGCCCGCCGCGATCCGGGACGCGCGGACCCAGCGCACGCGCGCGATGAGGCATGCGACGCCCCCAAAATAATAGGAGAGGCCGATCGACTCCGCGTCCGAAAAGCCGCTCTCGTGGAACGCGGTATCGACCCAGATTCCGGTGATCGCCAGCGCCAGCGCCAGGACCAGGATCCGGCTCGTTCCTCGGCTGAGCAGAGCCGCCGAGAGGCCGGTCACCGAGGCGAGCGGAAACCAGACGAAGAACCAGCGGTAGCGAAACCCCTCGAACCCGCCAGCAGCCAAGGCCATGGCGTGCGTGAGGAAAACGAGCGGCGGTTTGTAGTCCATGAAGTCCCGGTACGGGACCAGGCCCTTGGTGATGCACCACCCGCCCCATACGAAGAACGACTCGTCGGAGATGAGATCGCGATACTGAAGGGGGTCGATCAAGATGCGGAACACGCAGGCGACGCCTGCCAACGTGAGCAGGGACGCCGTCAGCCGACGCCCGGCGGCGGCGCGCTCCCACCGGCTTGATCGATGCGGGACCGCAGCCGCCCCCGAAGGCGCCTCCCCTTCCATCGCGGCAACGTGTATCCGGCGTCGGTGCCGAGCCACCCTCGACCTGGCATCGTCACGCCCTTTTGTTCGTGCGCGATCGCCACCATCCCTGATCGTTGATCGAACGCCGCCGCCGAGAAGCGCGCGGCGAACCGTATGGACCTCGAAGCGTCAGAAGTAGAATCTGACGCCGAGCCCGCCCTCGACATCCGGGCCGAAGCCGGGCACGAAGTAGAAGGCGGGCGCGATCTCGAAGAACACCTCGAGGAACTCGGGACGCGAGAACGTCAGGTCGAGACCGATCGGGACGCGGGCGGCGAGCGCCAAGCAGTCCCCAGGGCAACTATTGTCCCAAACCGCGCGGCCACCGACACCGACGTGCCAGTCGAGCTGCGCTTGGCGGCGCACGATTGTCGACTGCCAGAGGGAATCCATGTTGAACGTGCCACCGCGATAGCCGTACCCGGGGCAGGTCCCGTCGTTGAAACAGCGGTTGTGAGGGCCGTATCCCCAGAAGCCGAGCCCGAAATCGAGGGCGTTGGTCCGCGAGGTCCACAGCTTCGCCGAGAGACCCGTCGGATCCCCGATCACCACGCCCAGCCCGAAGTTGCGGCTGTACCCGACCTCGGTCGCGTGCGCGGAACCAGCAATCGCAAGCAGAACGAACGCGGTCCCGACCGTCACGACCGCTCTCTTCACAAGGCCCGTGCGCCGCGATGACACCTTCGATTCGATCTTCTCGCTATCGCTGTCTCTCATGCTCATGCCGGTGATCCTTTCTCTTGGGTTTTGACTTCGACTTGCTCACCCGCACTGCAGAACGAAGCAGTGCCTCCAACCATCAGCAGGAAGGTCGTCGGGCGTGCTCGGCACGCATCAAGTTGAAGACGCGAGCGCGCTCGGATGGTCCGAGCGGCGTCTACCGCGGCAGCCCGATCAGGAGCCGCGGCGAGACATGTACTTCGATTGTTCCCGCGGGAACCGTTGCGCCCGCTTCTAGTTGCGGCGTCAGAACGATCAGGAACGTGAGCGGCTGCTCTGTCCGGATCGCGCTTTCGATCGTCGCGCGCGCGGGCGACGCATCATCGACGGTCAGATGGCCGTCGGTCAGCAGCGCGCCCGCAGCGAGAGCCGGCGTACTACCGATCGCGACGACGCCCGGATCCGTCTCGCTGGTGATCCCGGGCGGGCCCACGTAGATGTCGATCTGCGGTACGTCGAACGTGAGTCCATTCATCGCGACCGTGTACGCGATGTCCGCCACGCGTACGAATTCGACGGTGTGGCTCGCAACCTTGCTGGCGAAGGCGTCGTCCTGGAACACGTCGACGGAATAGGGAACGCGAGCGTTCGCCTGCACGAAGCACCGGTCCGTCGCCGCGTCGCAGCCAGTCGACACCTGGACGCTCGCCGAGCCCACGGCCGGCGGCGCAGTGACGTCGACGACGGTGCCTTCGCTGCAGCTGGATGCCGCTGCGGGATCGCACGCGACGACCGGGATCGTGCCCGTCGCTGTCCCGAAGTTGGCCCAATAGGTCTGGGTCTTGAGGTCGACCTTCACGTCGAAGACGTCTCGACTGCAGCCATCAGCGAAGACCAGTGACAGAATCGCGGCCGTCCAAGCGAACGCCCAACGAAGGTGGCCGCGGGCAGCGGAGGTCGGCATGAGGTTCAAACGACTCCACGGCCTTGAATGATTCGAACGAGCACGACGACCACCGCGGCGACCAAGAGGACATGGATGAAGCCGCCCATCGTCACCGAGCTGACCAGCCCGAGGGCCCAGAGGATCAGAAGTACGAGCGCAATCGTCCAAAGCATGATTTGTCTCCTCGCCGACTCGGCCGTACACGTTCCATGCCAGCGAATGGACCTCGCGCCGCTCAGCCTGCGACCGGGCTTCCCCTGATCGCGACGTTACTCACCGGAAACAGCACGCGCCGCTGCATGGTTCAGTTTCGACACCCGCGCGACGCGAGCCGTAACCCGGAGATCGAGACGGCTAGCGACACGTTCGACCTGCTCGCCGAAGCGGCGAGGCGACGACCATGACTGAGCGACGACGTCCGGTACTCAGTCGACGCCCGCGTCTCTGGCGTTGGCGGGAAACAGCGCGCCCGCGGCGAGCGCGCCGATTTCGGCGGCGCTCAGCGCCCGGGCGTACAACATGAGCTCGTCGATACGCCCGGGGAAAAGCTCGGTCGGAACGCCGCTCGCGTCGTTGCCGTTGCCGCCCAGCACGACGGGCGTCGTGTCCGCGCCGAAAGCGCCAGTCAATGCCTGGCTCGCCACCTCGGCGCCGTTGACGTAGAGGCGCGCGAAGCTGCCGTCATAGACGCCCGCGAGGTGAGTCCACGTGCCCGCCGACGCCGGCTCCGCGGCCCAGATCAAAGCGAACCCGGAGTCCGTGATGAGGAACAGGCTCGGTCGCGCATCCATATTGAGGGACAGGTGGTAGTGCTGGTCGTTGCTCGTTCCGGTCTGGCGCGACAGCGCCGTTCCCCAGCCGTCCTCGGCGCTGATCGTTCCCTGGAGGTAAACCCACGCGCTGACGGTCAGGTGATCGGCGATCGAGTCGATCGAAGGCGACGGCGACACCTGCACCCAGCCGGTGTGCGCGATCTCCAGTGCTCCCAGCGAGCGACCAGCGACCCAGCTGGCGCTCGCTTCGAGTCCGTGAAGAGTCCCCTCGTTCCCTCGCCCGGACGAATCGAAGGCCACCGTGCTCCCGATCCCATCGTCGAGGCGCCAGTACCCGACGAGGTAGTCCAGAAGTCCGGTCGGTGTGCATCCCGCTGCGCCGACGTCAGGCGTTGCGCAGGCGTCGGGTCGGTTGTTGTGCCCGGCGTCCAGCGTCTGGGTGCACGCACCCACGAGAACGGCGAAAACCCCGATGGCCGCGCGCCGCGCGACGGCACTTGCCGACGAAGACAGGCGGCTCACGGCAACCCATGTTGCCTCGCTGGGGGTCGGTCTTGATCGAAAATCGGACCTGCGCCGTAGCAGCCAAAACAGTCGTGCACAACTGAGCACGCCACGACAGTTCCTTGGGCAGCAGATCGTGCGAGCTGACTGCCAAAGGAGTATTCATGCGCGGACTCGTTCTTTCCGCTGTCGTCGCTGCATCGTTCACGGCGTGCCTGACAGCACCTGCACCAATCATTTCATCCGGACATGGCGGGTCGGGCCAGAGCCCGGGTAGCGCCGGAGACATCGGCACCGGTGGTGATACGTCGGGCGGCGCGGGCGTCACGGGCAGCGCCGGCACTATGGAGGGAACGGGCGGTATGCCGACGGGTACCGCGGGCGATACCGGCGCTGCCGGAACGGGCGGCACGTCGACCGGTCGCGGTGGAACAACGGGCGCGGGCGGCACGGTGGGAAGCGGCGGCGCGGCGGCCGGAACGGGCGGAACCGAGAGCGGCGGGACAGCCGGAGCGGCGGGCCGCGGCGGAACGACCGGAGCTGCAGGGACGACCGGCGGGGCTGGGCGCGGTGGCACGACGGGCACGGCCGGCACGACAGGCGCGGCTGGCCGAGGCGGAACAACGGGCAGCGCCGGCACGACCGGCGGCGCGGGTACGGGAGGCACGACCTCACCAGCCGCGGCGGTCGACGGTCTCCGCGTCGACGACGTGTGCGGGAACCTTCTCGCCGGCAACGTGTGCCTTCACAAGGGCAAGGCGACAGACGACGGGACACCCTTCTCCGCGATGAAGGCCGTCACGATGGGCGGAACCACGGGGACGACATACCAGGTGAAGCTGCACTTTCGAGGCGTCGTGGAACCGACGCACATCATGTCAGGCACGACGGGCACGCCGACGACGTTCATCACGGGCGGCGCGCGTTACGGCGACGGGACGCAGGAAGCGACCTACCAGCAGTGGCGGCTGACGACGACCAATCCCAATCAGCACTACTACCTCAACGCCTACAACGCGGTCGGGCTGTCGCACGTCGTCAACTTGATCGACTACACGGAGACGATTCCCATCGCGGCCGGCGCCACCGTGACCCTCGACGTCTTCGACGGCAACGCCCACGCCATCTCGAACACCGTCAACTCCCCTCCGCTGGCGCCGTCGGGCGTTCCTGGCTCGATGAACGCGGGCCAGTTCATCCAGATCAACGTCGACGGCGTCATGTAGTCGATCACCCATCGCGCCGTGAGCCGTCGCATCAGCCCGTTGCCAGTCGATGACGCGGAGCTCGTCGCAGCGATCAGGTCCGGTCGACCCGAGGGCCCGCGCCGGCTGTGGACGCGCTATGCGTCGATGGTCTTCCGCGTTCTCCGGCGAACGCTCGGCCCCGACGAGCTCCTCGATGATCTCGCGCAGGAGGTCTTCCTCTGCGTCTTTCGCAAGCTACCCGAGCTGCGAGAACCGCAGGCGCTGAAGGCGTTCATCATTTCGACGACCGTTCTGACGGCGCGGGCGGAGCTGCGCCGGCGCCGCACCCGTCGCGCATTCGCTTTGTTCGACAACCGACCGTCGATCGCCCTGGAAGTGACGGCGCGAGAGCTCGAGGCACGGGAGGCGCTGCGTCGCTTCGACGACATCCTGAATCGTCTGAACGCGCGCGATCGCCATGCCTTCGTGCTCCGCTTCATCGAGGCGAAGGAGGTGATCGCCGTGGCGTCGGCCCTTCGGGTGTCGCTGTCCACGACGAAGCGATGCATCGCGCGGAGCTGGGCCAGGATCGCGTTCCTCGCGCAGCGAGATCCCTTGCTCGTCGACTACATCACCAGACGAAGTTCATGCCGCTGTGCACGAAGTCCACGCGTTGCATCTGGCCTCGCCAGAACACGTGCTCCGCATGGAAGAACTGCCCGACCAGAGTGACCGCCGTGCCGACGTGATAGGTGAGCGTGCCGCTCAATCCAAGACGGTCCTTGATGACGCTGTTCTCGTGGAGGATGTCGTTGTCGGTCTGCTGGACCATGGTGATGCCGGCGCCCGCGGCCAGGTCGAACGGACCGGGCGACAGCACGGCCTGCCCCATGTAGCCGGTCACTTTCCGCAGCGTGCCGCTGTCGTCGATAGGTACCGATCCGACCAGCCCGGACGTGTCGCCGCCGCCGACGTCGTAGTTGCCCACGACGCCAATCTTGAAGATGCCGGCTTCAAGCCGCCCCCCGTAGGAGGCACCGACGGCATTTCGGCTGACCTTCATGCTGGTTCCGGCATCGTTGACGACGAACCCCTGCGCGTTTTGCCACATGCCGTTCACGAACAAGGTGAGGAGGAATCCGTCGCTCTTGTACGTGTAGGTCGCTTCGCCCTCGACGCGGGGATACGGCAGGATGTCCAGCGTGACAGTGGACTGCCCAACGCGCACGGGGTCGTAGACGCCTGCCGTGAGCTGGAAGCCCCCCGCCAAGGGCGTGTTGTAGAGGATCGCCGCGTTGAACCCGGGGAACTGGTAGCCGTAACCGATGAATCCGCAAAGCGGACCTTGGCCGGTCGCGCTACAGGGACTGCCGACGGCATTCCCGTCCACGTAAAGGAAGTCGATCATCGTCCCGCCGCGATCGTGCAGGCCCAGCGAGCGGCCGGCGAGGACGCCGCCCCAGGGCCCCTCCAGCTTGACGTACGACTCGCGTGGGTCCGGGGACATCGACGAATAGCCGCGATACTGGTCGGTCTCGATCGGCCACCAGAGCGAGATGTGGCCCGTCGCGGTCGTGTCGAGCGACAGCTTCTTCTTGGCGGTGAATCCAAAGAAGTTCCCGACAAAGCCGCTGTGGACACGGGAGGTTGAAAAGGTACACACCTCACCATTGGCCACGCCTGCCTGCGAGCACATCACCCGATCTTGGTTCGCTGTGTCCGTGAAGCCGCTCCAGACCAGGTTCCCCATCATTGCCGGTGGCGTTCCGCCGTTTGCCGCGATCTGCGCGGGGGTGAAATGGGGCACCGCATCTCCCCATTCGTAGCTGTAGAACGCCGCTGTTCGCCCGTTGAACGAGATCGTCCACGTGTCGTTGTTGTAAACGGTGACGTCGGCCCGCGACGTGGACGCACTCGTGGTAACGAGGGCCAACGCGATCCAGGCGCCGAACAGGGGGCCACGAACACAGAATCTGGTTTCCATGTTCCCTGTACTGTCTTTGTGGAGGGTTTTGTTGAAGAAGAAGCGGACCACCTTCGACCACGCGCTGTGCCCTCAATGCGAGACGCGCCTCGGCGCCGACTTCGACTGCGCGTCGTGCCGGCAGACCTACCCGTCCATCGCCAGCATCAGGGTCCTGCTGCCGGATCCCTCCGGCCACGTCCGCCTCTGGCAAGCGCAGCTCGGGCTCATCATTCAGCAGGCGAGCGAGACGAACGCCTCCCTTCAACTTCAGGCCGCCGAGCCGGGCCTTGGAGACGCGACCCGCACCCGCCTCCGGACGCTCGCCCGCGCGATCGCCGAACAGGTCGCGGACATCGCCGCCGTCCTCATCCCCGTCCTGGGGAACCCGCGGCCGCCGCAAGAAGGCGTCGGATTGCCGCGCGGGGCCGGCGACTACCTCAACTGCTTGTTCCGCGACTGGGCCTGGTCAGACGCGCATGACGAAGAGAACGACCGATCGCTCGGGGCGATCCGGCGCGTCGCCGGAGAGCGCCATCTCGGGCGAACGCTGGTCGTCGGCGCGGGCGGGTGCCGGCTGGCCTACGACCTTCACCTTCGCTGCGGCGGCACCGAGACGACCGCCGTCGATATCGATCCCTTTCTGCTGGCGATTGCCGAAGCGGTGGTCCGGGGCGGAACCGTCAGCCTCACCGAGACGAGCGTCAACGCGCCGGAGGTCGATCCTGTGAGCCGCGCCTGGGCCCTGACGGCCCCGTCGGGACCGCTCGGCCCGGAGGTGTTCCACTTTTTTCTCGCGAACGGGACGGAACCACCTTTCGACGCGCAAACCTTCGACACCGTCGTGACGCCCTGGTTCATCGATCAGGTCCCCACCGATCTGGAAGGCTTCCTCCGGCGCGTTCACGGCCTGCTCGTGCCCGGAGGTCGGTGGATCAACCACGGACCCCTCATCTACCGGCCGGACGCCCTGCCCGTCGCACGCTGGTACGCCCGTCAGGAGATCCTCGACCTCGCCACGACGATCGGCTTTCAGGTCGGCGCCTGTGAGACCGCGCCGCAACCCCATTTCGTCTCGCCGCTCACCGGTCGCGGCTTGATCGAAAACATCCTGACGTTCGAAGCGGTCAGGTCTTGATGCCGATGCCGGTCAGGGGCGCCGTGACCTTCCCGGCATCGAGGCCGACGCTCGTCACCGTCGAGCCCTCGATCTGGGCGACGGTCAGCAAGGCCTTGCTCAGGTTGTCGCTCGGGAAGTTGTAGTGGCCGTCGCCCTGCAGTTTGCCGCCCGCCTTTCCCAGCAGCAGCACCGGCCATTCGGCCTTCGTGTGCGTCTTGCCCCAGGCGGTATCCGACGTGACGTACACGAGCGATTGATCCAGCAGGTTGGAAGATCCGTGAGCCGTCGCCTTCATCTTGGTCAGGAACTCGTTGAGGCACGTCATCGCGTAGATGACGCCCTTGTCGACCCGCGGCTGGTTCGCCATGTCTCCGGCGTCGCCGTGGCAGATCGTGTCGTGAAAATCCGCGTTCATGTTCGTGCTCGTATCGGTGAGGTGGCGGTAATAGACGTGCGCCGCCGGCAACGAGAACATGAACGTCAGCACGCGGGTCCGATCACACGCCAGCGCCAGCATCGACAGGTCCGCCATCGCGGTGTTGACGGCTGGCGGCGCCTCGCTCTTGGTGTCCTTCCCGGTGGTCGGCGCGGTCGGCGTCGTGCACATCGTGGGCGGCGTGGTGGTCGACATCGTGGTCAAGCGCGCCTCGATCGCGCGGATCGACGCCAGGTGCTGCTCGACGCGCTGCTTGTCGGCTGTCCCGAGCTTCTGCTGCAGGCTCGCGCCGTCGGCCAGCACCGCGTCGAGCACGCTCTTCCGCACGTTGGCGAGCTTCGTAGCCTGGTCGACTGTCCCACCGGTCGTGCCGCCGGTGAAGAGCCGGCTGAAGACGGCCTTCGGATCGAACTCGGGGACGTTCTTCGCGTTGGGGCCCCGGTGTGAAACCGTCGCCAGCGAGTCTTCCGGCCCGTTGGGCGTCGCGGGTGTGACGCCCACCTCGATCGATCGGAACGCGGCGCCCGTCGAGATGGCGTCGGCCACGATCTGGTCGATGGACGCCGCCCGGACCGCGTTTCCGCTGAGCGGCGCGCCGGTGGTCGCTCCGGCGGAGCCTTTCGGATGCTCGGGCGGCCCGTTGACCAGCTTGTTCTCGAGCCCGCTGATGACCGTCATGTAGGGCTTGAAGGTTGCGATCGGCTGAAGCTGCGGACTGAGATCCCAGTTCGAGCCCGTGCCGGTCTTGGCCGGTTTCCATCGGCCGGGCAGCGACCCGTTGCCGAAGAACCAGGTGACGAAGAGAGGCGGCACGGGCGTGGCGGTCTGCGCGTACGCGGTGCCGTTCCCGTTCAGCATGATCTCCAGCAGCGGCAGCGGGATGGTCACCGTCGCCCCGGTCGCCAGCACGCCTTTGAGAACCGTTCGTCGATCCAGCGTTTTCTTGGCCATTGGATTGTCCGTCCGATCAGGGTTGCGGGGCGGCGGTCGAGAACGCGTCGTGCGTGACGACCGCGAGGATCAGGTCGCGCATCCTGAAGCCCGACGCCTTGAACGCTGTCGCCACGGTGTTGAGCGCGCTCCCGTCGACGTCGCGCTCTTCGTGCCCGACGGCGTACGCGTAATACTTGCGCACCAGGCACTGGGCGACCGTGACGCTTTGACTGGCGGCGACGCCGAGGCCGTTCGCGTCGTCGACCGGCACCCCGTCGAACGAACCGGACGGATCGACGGGCAAGCCGTTGTCGGTGGTTCGGTACTTTCCGATCGCGTCGAAGTTCTCCAGCGGGAAGCCCAGCGGATCCATGAGCGCGTGGCAGGTCTTGCACCCGTCGGAGGTCTGGTGAACCAGCTCGAGCCGCTGGCGCTTCGTCATCGGCACGTCCGTCGGTTGATCGACGACCGCGGTGTTGACGCCGGCGGGAGGCGGAGGAATCGTCAGGCACATCAGCGATTCCCGTATGAACTTCCCGCGCAGCGTCGGCGAGCCCGATTGCTGGTTCGCGAACTCCGACAACAAACCGGCCTTGGTCAGGACGCCGCTGCGCGTTCCGCCGGCAGGCAGCGATCGCGTCTGGAAGGTGGTGGCGGTGAGACCCGTGGCGTCGATCCCGTAGACGCGCGCCAGATCCGCGTTCACGACCACCTTCAAGGTCGTGAACAGATCGTAGAAGCTCGCCTGGTCGTCGAAGGCGAGCGACGCCCAGGTGTCCCGGATGTCGCGGACCATCGCCGCCTGCAGGCTCGTTCCGTACTCGGCGAACAGCGCCGGATCCTTCGCCTGCGTCGCGATGCGATCGAGGCGCATGTACTCTTCCGCGAAGCCACCCACCGATTCGCGCCCGGCCGATGCATCCAGCATCCGCGTCGCGGCGGTTCGCAGGCCGTCGGCCGTGCCGAGCATTCCGTTCGCCGCCTGATCCATCAGCGTCTGGTCGGGGAGGCTGTTCCAGATCAGGAACGAGAGCCGCGAAGCCAGCTCGTACCCGGTGAGCCGCAGCGCCCCGTTCCCGGAGGCGGCGCCAAGCTCGGGGCGGTACAGGAAGCTCGGCGAGGTGAAGAGCGCCACCGTCGCCCAGCGCGCCCCTTCCGTCGCGCTGCCCAGCGTCGTCGAGGCGCTGGCGGCCAGCGCGACGAAGCGATCGAGCTCCGCGGTGGCGAGTGGCCGGCGCCATGCGCGCAGCCCGAGCTTCTGGATGAAGCCGCGCACGCAGGTGTCATTGCTCTGGCCGGTCGGCGTGCAGCCGATGAACTGCGCGCGCTTCGTCGAATCCGCGAACACGGCGTTCACGGCGTTTTCGATCGCGGTGCTGTATTGCTCGACGCCGCGATCCGACGTCACCACGGTGGCGGCGCCGATGCTCGCGAAGTTCGCGGTGAAGCTGTCGGCGTCGAGGTCGTTGACGTTGACGTCATAGCCGAACACGTCCTTGACCGCGTTCCTGAACTGGTTGCGGGTCAAGCGACGCAGGAGCCCGGGCGCCGGCGCGAAGGCGGGCGGGTTCGTGTAGATCGTTCCCACGTCGGGCATTCCCCCGGCGCCGCCCGCCCCGGTGCCGCTGGACGAGCTCCCCCCGATCCCGGTGCCTGTCGAGGCGCCGCCCCCGGGGGCCCCGGTCCCACCGACCCCGACCGGATTGCTCCCGGCCTGACCAGTCGTGCCATGGGCTGGCCCGATTGAGCCCGTACACGCCGCCGCCAACGCGAGCGCGCTGCCGCCGACGACGCAAAAGAACCGCTTCTTCATCGTTGTTCTCCGGATCGAACGAGAAGGGCAGCGGCCGGGACCCAGGGCACGGCGGCCGCTTCAATGGAGATCTGCGAGATCGCCGGCGATGTTGTTAAGGAAAGTTCGAACGCCGGCGAGGTCGACGCGCTCTTTCGACGCTCACGCGGCGGATTCCGCAAAAATAAAGCCAATCAGGGGCGCCATCCGACAGTAGCTGGCAAACACTCGCTTCTGGGACCTGCTGCTTGCGATGCGTTGACCTGACGTTCGTGGTCGGACTTGGGGCGCTCGCCGCCTTCACCGAACACGCGGCCCGCGCGGCGGACGTCGCGGCGAACCTGGAATACCGCGCAGAACCCGCTTGCCCGGCCGCGCGCGAGTTCGAGTCCGTCGTGGCGCGACATCTCGGCTACAGCCCGTTTCGGGACGATGCTGCCGAGCGGGTCGTGGTTCAAATCGAAGCGTCCGCCCGCGGCCTCGAAGGGCGACTCGAGTGGCGAAAAGCGGCCGGAGCGTTGGAGGGGGAACGCACATTCCCATCGCGTACGGGCGACTGCGCCGAGCTGGTTCGTGCGATGGGTTTCGCGCTCGCCGTGCAATTTCAGCTGCTCGCGACGGGAGCGGAGCCCGCCGGCCCTGCAGTCCCACCCCCAACGCCCCCGGCTGCGCCGGTTGTCATCGCATCGCCCGGTCCTCCGCCCGCGAGCGCGGCGCCCGGAGCGTCCACTTCGTCCGGCCCCTCGCTGGCGGCCGGCGCCGGCGCTTCGGGCGGCCTCGGGGTGTCTCCAGAAGCGACCGTTCTCGGCCGGGTGTTCGGGAGCGCGACCTGGTCACACGCCGAGCTCGAGCTGGCGACCGAGATCAGCGTTCCTTCAACAACGCGTCGAGCTGACGGCGCCGGCTTCTCTCATCAGGTGTTTCTGGCCAGCCTCGCGGGATGCGGTGTGTTATCGCGCGTCGGTGCCTGCGTGGTGGGCAAGATCGGCGAGCTGCGCGTCACCGGGGACGGCGTCGACACGCCCGCGACGGCTTCCGGCCTGGTCCTTCAAACAGGGCTGCGGCTCGCGGTCACGCAGATGCTCGGACAGCGACTCTTCCTCCTCGCCCACGTCGACACCGTCGCGTCGCTGACGCGCGGGGTTGTCACGCTGGACGCGATGCCGGTCTGGACCACGCCGCGGGTCGCAGCGTCGTTCGGCCTCGACCTCGCCTTGCGATTTCTGTGAACAATCCGGGGCCTCGCGACAGTTGGAAGTATCCCGAATGGGGTACCTCCGCCTCGTCCATTCTGCAGAACCTCCGCCGGCGCCTGAAAGCAGCTGCGTGGAGGCGTACGACCGCGAGCTCGACTACCTGTTCGAGACGCTGCAGCGGCTCGGCGCCGGCGCGCGCGAGGTCGAGGATCTCGCGCAGGAAGTCTTCGTCGTCCTGCACCGCAACTGGGAGGGCCTCGACAAGACGCGGCCCTTGCGCCCATACCTCTTCGGCGTCGCGTTCCGGGTCGTGTGCGCGCATCGCCGCAGGCGAAAGCGCGAGATCCCGTATGCGGGATTGGATGCGGAAGACGCGGGTGGCGGCCCGGAGAGTCAACTCCAGACCAAGGAATCGGTCGCCCTGTTGATGGCGGCGCTCGAGCGCGTGCCGCTGCCACGCCGGGCGGTGCTGGTGATGCATGAGCTCGACGGCGTCCCGATCGCCGAAGTTGCACGGCGCCTGTCGATCTCCCGCTTCGGCGCGTACGCGCGGCTGCGGAAGGCGCACAAGGAGCTGGCGTCAGCCGTCAGGCGGCTGTTGAAGGAGGGCAGGTCGAAATGAAGCGCAACGATCGGGCGTTCGATCGCGAGCTCGAGGCGCTGCTGGAACGCGGTCGCGTGATCCCACCGTTGCCGGACGTGGTGCGTGCGCGCGCGATTGCCCGCGCTCGAGCGACCACCGCGAAGGGCATACCGGCCGAACCGACCCCGACGGTGGCGATGCCGACCCACGGTCATGGCCGGCGCGTCGCATGGGCGGCCGCTGCATTCGCCTTGATGATTGCCGGAGCGGGCGCGGTCGCCGCGATTCGAACCGGTGTGCTCGAACGGATCTATCCCGCGCCACCGCTCGACCCGCCCGCTGGCAGCGTCGCGCGCGCGGCCTCGCCCCCTCCCCTGGTGCCGCCTGCGGCCGCGGTGGAACCGGATCCGATCCCGACGACGACGGAGAGGCGGTGGCCCCGAAGATTGCCGACCGAGTCGTACGCCGCAGAGCTGCACCTGCTTCATCGCGCGCAGGTCGCGTACGCGAGCCGCGACTTTTCCTCAGCGCTGGTACTCGTCGCCGATCATGCGCGGCGGTTCCCCAACGGGCGCCTCGCCGAAGAGCGCGAAGCTCTGCGTGTACGATCTCTCGCAAGCTCGGGCCGCCGCGACGATGCGCGCCGCGCCGCCACCGCATTCGCCGCCCGCTTTCCACGGAGCGTGCTGCTCCCGCGCCTTCAGGAGGCCGCCGGAAGGACGGAGTGAGGGAGCGAGACGCGCAGGTGACCGCTGGGCCCGTGAGATATCCGGCGCCTTCGGCTACTCTGCCCGGATGACACTCCAAGTGATTGGTCCCGCGTTCGGCCGGACGGGCACCGACTCGATGCGCGAGGCGCTCAAGATCCTGGGATTCGGGCCCTGTCACCATATGCTGGAAGTGAACGCGTCCGACGAGCAGAAGCGGATGTGGCGCGAATTGGTGAAAGGCGCGCCGCCCCGGTGGGAACAGTTGTTCGCGGGGTACGGCAGCGCGATGGACTGGCCGTCGGCGTACTACTGGAGAGAGCTGATCGCGTTCTATCCGCAGGCGAAGGTCGTGCTGACGTACCGGACCGCCGAGAGCTGGTGGAAGAGCTTCGAGCAAACGATCGCGCAAGGCATCCAGCAGAGCACCGAGCCGGAGTCACTCGGCGTCGCGCTCGTTCGAGACAAGGTCTTCGGCGGCCGCCTCGATCGCGACCACGCAATCGCGATGTACGAGGAGAATGTGAAGGCGGTGAAGGAGACGGTCGCGCCGGAGCGCCTGCTCGTTCACACGCTGGGCGACGGTTGGGAACCACTGTGCGCGCACCTCGGCGTGCCGGTGCCCGCGCAGCCCTACCCGAGTCGCAACACCACGAACGACTTCCGGAACATGATCCTGAAGCCTCCGCCTCAGTGAATCGGCGCGGCCAGCCGAGCAACGGCGGCAACAACGGAAACCGACACGGCAACGGGCACGACGGGCGCGGACAAGCCCGCGTGCCGGTCGCCGCGAGGGCGCTTGTCCGCTCCGGATCGCGTCAGCGCGAGACAACGACCTCCGCGATACCCATCTGGCCGCCAAGCAGATTCGCGCTGTTTGGCTGGTCGGCGACGATGCGTATGGCCCGGGCCGTTTGAGTCGGGAACGTCGTCTGTACCACGCCTCCGAACACCCGGCTGCTGACGCTGGCCACCTGGGTCCACGAGGTTCCGTTCGCGGAGAAATCGACGTGGAAGGCGGTCGCGAAGCCTTCCGGTGGCATGAGGACGTCGACCTGGCTCACGCTTTGCGGAGCGCCCCAGTCGACCTTCATTCGCCACAGGAACTGATTGGTCGCCTGCGCCCAGGTCCGCGTGTTCCCGTCGCTGGCGTCGCTGACTGGGCTCTGCATCGTAGCCGGGCTGCCATCGAGGTATTCGGCGGTGAAGGTGGCCCCCGTCGCGCGGTCGCGCTCGCCAAACAGGCTGAGGCGGCTGATCGCCATCTGTCCGCCCGTCTGCCCCGGACCGTCGGGCTTGTCGGCCACGACCCGGACCCAGCGCGCGCTGCCGGAAAGCGGGATCGCCGCCGTCCCGGGTGCCCCGTTTGTGATCGTCGCCGCGGTCGACCAGAGCTTCGCGGTGCCGATCATGGAGGTGGCGAAGTCGACGTGATAGCTGGTCGCGTAAGCGCTGGCCGGCATTTGCAGCAGCGCCATGTTGATCGGACGAGCGTTCGCCCCGACCTCGACCTCTAGCTGCCAGCGGTACTGGTTGCTTGCCTGCGCGAACGTCGAGCTGTCGCCGTCTACCGCGAACGCGGGGAGCGATCCCGGCTGCATGACGACCGCCGTCCCTCCATTGATGTACTGCGCGACGGCGGTCTTATGCAACGCCAGATCGGGCGGGCCGAAGACGCCGACCTCGGAGAGCGCCATTTGCCCGCCGGTTTGCCCGGGACCGTCGGGCTTGTCAGCGACGATCCGGACGTAGCGCGCCGTGCGTGCGGTGAACGAGATGATCTGAGGGCCTCCGCCGGTTAGGCCGGTGCTCGTGGCCGCCGTCGTGAAGTTGGAGCCGTCGGCCGACGTATCGACGTGCAGGGCCGTCGCGAAGGTGGTGGTCGGCATGGTCACCCTGACGGTGTCGATGAACTGCACGTCGAGCAGATCGATCTGCAACTGCCACCGCCACTGGTTGGTAGCCTGGGCGAATGTGGACGGATCACCGTCGACGGCCGCCGCCGGCGTGCTTCCCGGCTGCATGACCGCCTGCGAGCCGTCGAGGAAGAGGGCCTGCACGGGCTTCTTGGAGGCGAGATTGAACGCGCTGGCGGGACCGGTAGGCGCGTTGTCATCGAACCAGCCGGAGATGTAGCCGGTGCTGGTGCACCCGAGCTGGGTGTTGTCGATCATCCCCGGCACGAGGATCCCGTTCGCGTTGAAATTGCCGCAATCGGAATCGCAGATCTCCGTTCCTGGGCCGTTGAGCGTGCCAGTGGCGTAGTCGAACATGCCTTCCCAGCCCGTGTTCACGTCGATATACGGGTCCGTCAGCGCCTCGATGATCTCGTGACCGACGTAATAGAACATGGCGGACGTCGGTCGGCCGGGGCGCTCGAAGACCGTCCCGTACGCCTGCTTGACGTTGGGGATCGTCCGGTGAAACGTGCCCCACATACTCTCCGTGCAGTTCGCGTCCGGCGCGGGCGGTGCGTAGGTCTGGTCGCACGTGTTGGGCTCGAGGTCGTACCCCATCCAGATCATCACCACCATGTCGGGGCTCCAGGCCGGAATGAGGTTCTGGTTCTGGGCGCTGGCGATGATGTTGGCGATGTCCTGCTCCTGCACCAGGCCGGGCCGCGAGATGCGCGCGTTCACGCCACTGCCGAACGTCTCGGGCACCGGGGCTCCGAGCGGGTCGTTCTGACCGGGCCGTATCGTGACGTGTCGGCTGTCTTCGACGCTCAGAATCGTGAACGACGCGTTGTTGATCGCAGTCGCGGCGCCCGTGAACGTGATCGAGCCGCCCACCTGATTCGACGTGAACGGGGCGGTGCCGAGCGGGGTCTCAACGTGAGCCGTCGCTCCCGATGGGGAGTCGATCTTGCCGCCCTGCATCCCGACGTTGATACGCGATCCGATGTTGTCGGCCATCGGGGCCGGGGGCGTCGGGGCCGACGCGGACAACACGCCGTACTGCCGCAGCATGGGCACCTGGCCTGTCGGCGCACCCTGTCCGTTGATGTACCCGACCAGACTCGTGACGTATCCCTTGATGTCGCTCATCTCTGTCTGGCCGAAGCTGGTGTTCCACCAGTCGCCGTAGAAGAGCTGATAGATCGTCGGCTGGCGAAGTGCCGAACCTGGCCCGCGCACGAGCAGGCGGCCGCTGGAGAGGGCCGAGACTTTCTGCTGGACCCCTGCGGCATCCGGTGACTTGTCGCCGCACGACGTCGTGCCCGCAAGCGCGCCCAGCGCGGTAAGCATGAACGGCAAGGACCGTCGCCCGCTGGACGATCGCCCGATTCTGTTCCTTCCTGGAGCAAACGGATTTGCCATCGCGTCCTCTCAGTTCTGGGGACATCGACCCCGAACAGCAATACGGCGATGGCGTCGGAGTGGGTTAGGCAATCGACGCGCTTTGACGGAGTGCCTGACGCCAGCGGCGCGCGATCGGATCGTCGCTCACCTGTCGTTCCGATCGCGGAGGGAGCGCCGTGATGGGCGGAAACCGCTGTGCGCGCACCTCGGCGTGCGGGTGCCCGCGCAGCCCTACCCGAGTCGCAACACCACGAACGACTTCCGGAACATGATCCTGAAGCCTCCGCCTCAGTGAATCGGCGCGGCCGGCCGACGGACGTGATCGCCCCGGCTTAATTTGGGCGCGCTCGGGGCTACACTACCCAGCGAACAACATGCCGATGAGCCCGCCGCCGACACTAGAACCGGCGTCGCCGAGCGACCTGGATCCGATCTGCCGTCTCTTGGACGCCCATGGGCTCCCGTCCGCGGACGTCGGCGAGCATCTCGCGGGCTTTTTGGTCGCGAGAACAGATCGTGAGCTCGCGGGCGTAGTGGGTGTCGAGCCCCACGGCAACGAAGCGCTCCTGCGTTCGCTGTGTGTCGTCGCGGAACGACGCGAACGCGGGCTCGCGCGCGCCCTCTGCGCCGGCGCGGAAGCAATCGCACGTGGCACGGGTGCCCGCGAGCTTTACCTTCTGACGACCGACGCCCGCGGCTACTTCGAGAAGCAGGGCTACGCCCCTCGGGATCGGCAGGATGCTGCGCCCGCGATCCGGCGTACCGCCGAGTTCCGGACCCTCTGCCCGTCGACGGCGACGGTGATGTCGAAACGACTCGACGCCGGCCCGCGCTTCCTTCCGAGGTCGCTCCTGCCGCTGCGCCCGGACGTTCCGGGCGCGCGCATGTGGGCGGTCGGGCTCGATCGCGTCCTGATGACGTATTTCGAGGTCGACCCGGGCACGCGTTTCGAGCGACACCAACACGAGGGCGAGCAGATCACGTCGGTGGTCGAAGGAGAGTTGCTTTTCGAGATCGACGGCGCCGTGGTCCGCGTCGGACCGGGCGAGGCGATCGCGATTCCGGCGGGCACGCCGCACGCCGTGTTCACGCGCGATCGGGCGGCCAAAGCGTTTGATTCGTGGTCGGCGCCGTTCCCGACGACGTGATCGGCGGCAACAGGCTTTCGGTCCGAACCACGATCAGGGCTGCTTGAACCCTCGCGTGAGCTTGATCTTCGCCAGCGGGGTGCAGCAGGTCGTCCCCCCCGCCGCCGCGTCTTCGTCGACGTCGTAGTTGAGATGGTAGACCTCCCACTCGACACCGTCCGGATCGCGCACCCAGAACTTGTCCTGATTCGCGTAGCAGCAGCTCGTATCCATCTCTTCCCGGACGTCGAGCCCGCTCGCCTTCACGCGGTCGAGCAGCGCCGCGACCGCTTCGCGCGACTCGACCTGGAAGCCGAGGTGGTCGACGGTCTTGCCCGCGCCCGCCTCACCCGCGGAGAGCGCGAGGTTGATCGGCACGAACGACGGCAGGAACTTCACGTAGCCGGGTTTGACCTTGACCGGCTCGGCCCCGAGGAAGCGCTCGTAGAACGCGCGGCTCGCCTCGAGGTCCGAGACATGCAGATGGATGTGAACGTTGCTCATTGCGGTCCTGCCGCGGTCCGCGCGCCGCCCCAGCCCTCCTGGGCAATCAACGTCTCGATACGCCCACGGACCTCTTCGCGAATCCGGCGTACGACCTCCACGGTCTTGCCCTTCGGATCTTCGAGCGGCCAGTCGTCGCGACGCAGACCGGGCACCACGGGGCACTTCTCGCCGCAGCCCATCGTGACCAGCAGCTCCGAGCCTGCCGCGAGCTCGCGCGTGAGGAGCGTGGGCTGAGCGTTCGAGAGATCGATGCCGACCTCCTTCATGGCCTCCAGGACCTCGGGGTGGACGCGGGAGCCGGGCTCCGTGCCGGCCGAGATGGCACGCGCGGCCTGGGGATTGGCAAGAGCGTTGAACCACGCCGCCGCCATCTGGGAGCGGCCGGCGTTGTGGACGCAAGCGAACAGCACGGTCTTCATGATTCTCCTTTTTCGTCTGCGGCTGCGCCGAGCAGGTTCATGCGGCGTTCTCCTGGTCGTCGGTTCTCGCCACTTGGTTGGCCACCGCGGGAACGCTCGGCACCAGCCACCGGAAGAGCGCGGTCGCGGTGGTCGCGCCCAGCGCCTGCGCGGCGATGAACGCGGGCGCGTCCGCTGGGCGGATTCCCGCGAACGTGTCGGACGCTGCCCGCGCCATGGTAACGGCCGGGTTGGCGAACGACGTTGACGACGTGAACCAATAAGCAGCCGTGATGAAGGCGGCCACGGCGAACGGCGTCACCGACGGACGAGTGCGCGCGCACCCCCGGATCACCGACACCAACCCGAAGGTGGCCATGAATTCACCCGTCAGCTGGCCGAGTCCCGACCGGACGTGCCTGGACGCAGAGAACACCGGCGCGTCGAACATCACGTGCGCGAGCGCGACGCCGGCGAACGCTCCGGCCAGCTGGGCCGCGATGTACGGACCGACATCGCGCCACTGGATGCCGCCCTGGCTGGCGTCGGCGACCGTCACCGCCGGGTTGAAGTGCGCGCCGGAGATGCCTCCGAACGTGAGAATCAGCGCGACGAGGCCCGCCCCGGTGGCGATCGTGTTCGCGAGCAACGCCAGCGCCACGTTTCCGCCGGAGAGCTGCTCGCCCATGATTCCAGAACCGATGACCGTCGCGAGAAGGAAAGCGGTCCCGACACCCTCGGCGACGACCCGACGCGGAAGCGACGCCCGGCGCGCGGCCGGCCGACCGGAATCGACGGGTCGGCTCACGAAGCGTTCTTTCCCGATCGCGCGGGAGGACAACAAGGCACACCGCCCGCCGACTCTCCGAGGCAGCTCTGGAGCGCCTCCAGCGCCTTCAGCACGACCGGGCGCTCGCCCGCCGGCAGTCGCTGGTAGACGTCCTTGAGGACGTCCTGCTCGTCGCATCGCAAAGACTCGAGGGCCCGCTTGCCCTTGGCTGTGAGCCTCACGTGAACGACCCGCGCATCGTCCGCGCTGCGCGCGCGAAGGAGGTAGCCGTTCCGTTCGAGCACCGTGACGTTCCGGCTCATCGTGGACATGTCCACGCGAAGCTGCGCCGATAGGGCCCCGATGGACAGCGCGTCCGATCTGCTGAGCGCGCGCAGGGTCTGGAACTGTTCGAGCGTCAGCTCTCCGCAACACACGTCCGAGGCTTGCCGCAGCGTAACTTCGCGGGCCACCGCGGAAAGCAGCTCGGCGAACCGGTTCTCCTGTGCCATCGCCCTCGAATTCTAGGCCGCCACAAAGCGCGGTCAATGACATTGTATGATGCAACGATTGCATGATACATGCGCCTGATCCGTGGCCGAGGCGGCGGTATGTGGTTTCATCCCCACCTCCTTGATCTTTGACCGCGGCCGACCGCCACCGATCGAGATGAACTCGTTGTCGTCGGCGGCTGGCGCCGCGGCTGAGCGTTCCTACCTTCAACGTTAGGTGGGGGTCGTGGGGAGGGGCCGAACGATCTTCGGCGCGCTGGTGCTCGGGATGGTTGCGGGCGCCTGCGTGCCGGCTTCGTGGGGCGCGGATGCACTGTTGCATCCGAAGCGCCGGCCGGCGAGGCAACAGCCGGTCGCGTCGTTCGAGGTCGTCGAGTTCGAAGGCGACGGCGTCAGGCTGGCCGGTCGGTGGTTCCACACCCGGGACAAGCGGGGCACCGTCGTCTTCCTCCACGGTCTCTCTGATAACCGGGCGTCGGGCGGTGAGATCACCGATCACTTCGTCGGACGCGGCTTCGAGGTCATCGCCTACGACAGCCGGGCCCACGGCGAATCGGAGGGGAACGCCTGCACGTACGGGTACTACGAAAAAAGGGATCTCGAGCGCGTCCTCGATCGGGTGGAGGCGAAGCCGATCGTCGTCATGGGGTTCTCCATGGGAGCGGCGGTCGCGCTGCAAGCGGCGGCTGACGATCGGCGCATCGACGCCGTCGTCGCGGTCTCGCCTTTCTCCGATCTGCGCACCATCGTCGAGGAGCGCGCGCCGTTCTTCGCGACCCGGCGAGACATCGACAGAGCCTTCAAGCTGGCCGAGCAGCGGGCCCACTTCCGGGCCGACGAGGTCAGCCCGCTGGCCGCGGCCCCCCACATCACGGTACCCGCGCTGATCATCCATGGCGCGCGCGACCGCAAGACGCAGCCCGATCACTCGCAGCGGATCTTCGCGGCGCTGCAGGCGCCCAAAGAGCTGATCCTGGTCCCGAACCGCGGTCACCGGCGTCCCTTGACCGAAGACGTGTGGCGCGAGATCGACGCCTGGCTGGACGCGGGACTGCCCCCTCCGGCGGCGCGGTAGACCGCCGGCGGGTGGAGTTCGTCGCAGGGTACAATGACGCGATGGACGTGGACGACGCGGAGCGATCTCTCGCCGACGCCGAGCTGGTTCTTTGCCTGCAAGCCTCGCTGGGCGATGCCAAGGAGGTGCGCGACGCGTGCCTGGAGGCGGACATCCCCGTGCTGCTCGACCGCGGCGATTGCTGCGGGAAGGGCGGCTGCGGCTGCGCGCCGAAGATTGACCTGCTGGCGCGAAGCGAGGACGTCCCGCTCGTCGCGAAGCTGCTCCAGGACCGCTGGCGGGCGCTCGCCCTCCGCGAGGGGACGATCGATGCCACGCATGCGGCGGTCGCGGTCCCTGCGCCGGCCGACGCAGACAGCGTCTCTTGCCCCGCCTGCGGCACAGTCGGGCCGCTGGCGGCCGGCGCTTGCGCAGACTGCGGGCTTCAGCTGGCGTAGGTAGGCGCGATCGAGCGCCAGCGCGCGCGATCAGGGTTCGTGCGACGATCCGGTCCAGCTCTATGCCGGTGGCAGCACGCGCAGCGGCTGCCATATTTGTCCGGTTGCCCGAACATCTCGGTACCCTTTCACCCGGAGAGTGGCTCAGCATGAATCAACCAGGGAGAGCCTGGATCCGTCGTTTGTCTTTTGTCCTGGCGCTCGTGTTGATGACGTCATCCGCCGTCGCGCGGACGTCCGATACGACCAGCTCGCGAGCGACCGAAGCCGCCGTCACGCGCGTGACCGCTTCGCTGCTGGGCAGCTCGCAGCTCGCGCATCACCCGCTCGACGAGCAGCTGGCGGGGAAGCTGCTCGACCGTTACACGGACGCCCTCGACGGCACGCGCTCGTTGCTTCTGGGCACCGATCTGGACGAGCTGGCGCCGGTGCGCGCGACCTTGGCGCAGAAGACGCGGGTCGAGGGTGATACGCAAGCGGCCCACCTCATCTTTGCGCGCTACCTCCAGCGGCTTCGCCAGCAGGTCGAGTTCGACACCCATCTCCTGCGCAGCGAGCGGTTCACCTTCACCGGCCGCGACCAGCTCCTGATCGACCGCACGCACGAGGAGCGGCCGCGCGACCTGGCCGCGGCACACGCGCTGTGGCGGCAACAGCTGCGCGCGGAGGTCCTGGAGGAAAAGCTCGCGGTCAAACCGCCGAAGGACATCGCCGCGACGCTGATCCGGCGCCACGAGCAGCAGCTCAAGACGATGAGCGCGCTCGGAAACGAAGAGGTGCTGGAGATTTACCTGGACGCGCTCGCCCACGTCTACGACCCCCACTCCGATTATCTGGACAAGGAGTCGATGGCCTCGTTTTCGATCTCGATGAACTTGTCATTGTTCGGGATCGGAGCGGCGCTTGGGACGGAGGATGGCCTGTGCACGATCCGCGAGCTGGTCCCCGGTGGCCCGGCGGCGCTGAGCGGCGCGCTCAAACCCGGGGACCGCATCGTCGCGGTCGCGCAGGACGGACAGGCGGCCGTCGACGTCACCAGCATGCCGCTCACGCGCATCGTCGAGCTGATTCGCGGGCCCAGAGGGTCACTCGTGACGCTGACCATCTTGCCCGCCACCGGCGGCGCCCGGAAAACCGTGCGCCTCACTCGGGCCGAGGTGAAGCTGGAAGATCAGCAGGCGAAGGCGCGCGTCGTCGACCTGCCGCGCCCCGGCGCCGGACCGCTGCGGCTCGGCGTGATCGACCTGCCTTCCTTCTACGCCGGCACTGGCGACGCCAAGGATCGAAGCGGGCACGGCGCCACGGCCGACGTCGCGCGTCTGCTCACGAAGCTGCAGGAGGAAAAGGTGCGCGGCGTGGTGCTGGACCTGCGCCGCAATGGCGGCGGCTCGTTGCAGGAGGCGGTCGAGCTGACGTCGCTGTTCATCGGCGGCGGGCCGGTCGTCCAGACCCGGGACGCCAAGGGCGCCATCGAGGTCGAGGCCAACAAGCACGCGAAGGTGAGCTACACGGGACCGCTCGTCGTGCTGACGAGCCGGTTCAGCGCCTCGGCCTCCGAGATCGTCGCCGGAGCGCTGCAGGACTACGGCCGCGCGGTCGTGGTCGGCGATCCTTCGACCTTCGGCAAGGGGACCGTGCAGACCATCGTGCCGCTGGGCGCGGTCATGGATCAGGCAGGTGTGGCCCATGCGACCGATCCGGGCGCGCTGAAGGTGACCGTCAGCAAGTTCTACCGGCCGAGCGGCGCTTCGACGGAGCTGCGCGGCGTCGCGTCCGACATCGTCATCGCGGCGGCAAGCGGCATCTTGCCGGTGGGCGAAGACAAGCTGGACGATCCGTTGCCGTGGGACACGATCTCCGCCGCGCCCTACAAAGGGTTTGGCGCGGTCGCGCCGCACCTGACGCCGCTGCGTGACGGCTCGGCCCGGCGGGTGGCCGCCGATCCCGCCTTCGACGACGTGCGCAAACAGCTCGCTCGTCTCAAGTCCCGCCTGGACGGCAAGTCGGTCTCGCTCAACGAGGTCGAGCGCCGGCGAGAGCAGGTTGAGGACAAGGCGCTCGCCAGAGCGACCGCGGCCAAGGCAGAAGCCGTGGAGGCCGGCATCCCCGCGTACGAGATAACCGTCAAGGGCGCCAGCTTGCCCGGTCTGCCTCCACGCCGCACGGGCGCGGCAACGCCGCCGCCGGGCGCCGCGGTCGCCAAACCCGGAGCAACCAAGGAGGAGGCCGAAGCCGAGGCCGCGCAGTCGCGCGCCCCTGACAACCTGGTCCTCGACGAATCCCTGCGCATCCTGGCGGATTACGTCGGGCTGCTCTCAGCGCCGCGCGCGCCAAGCGACCGGATCATGACGGCGCCGCGGTCGTCGCGCTGAGCGGCGAACGATGCGGACGTCCGTCCGGTAACGGCGGATCGGGCCGGGGCTGATGTCGCGAGCGGCCCGTTCTGATCACCGAGTTTCAGGTCGTCAGAACCGCGGATCGCGCGCGCCCCGTCGACCCGCCTCGAAACTTGAACGGAATGCGATCAGTACGAGGTGCTGCCGACATAGCCCACCAACGGCACGACGGAGCTCACCTCATGTCCAATCGTATGTCCCGGTTCGTCCACGCGGCCCTGTGGGGTTCGGTCGCTTTCTCCCTGGCTGCGTGCGCCCCGACAGAGTCGGGAACCGGGGCGACGGGCGGGGCGATGGCGACCGGAGGCACGGGTGCCGGGACAGGATCCGGCGGCGCAAGCGGAACCGGCACCGGAGGCGCCGCGGGATCGCTCGGCGGCGCGGGAGCGTCCGGCGGAACCTCGGGCCCGGGCGGAAGCAGTGGCACCGGCGGCTCGTCCAGCAGCGGCGGCGCCGGCACGGGTGGCGCGACGGCCACGGGCGGATCTTCGGGAGCGGGCGCTTCCGTCGGGAGCGGTGGCGCGGGCACCGGCGGCGCATCCGGTCGCGGCGGCGCGGGCGCCGGCGGTTCATCGGGCAGCAGCGGCGCCGGCACAGGCGGCGCATCTGGTCGGGGCGGTGCGGGCGGTTCCGCGGGCGCTGGCGGCGCGGCCGGCAAGGGCGGTTCCTCCGGCAGCGGTGGTGCCACCGGCGGCGGCGGCGCGACCGGCACCGGCGGCGCGGCAGGTTTCCTCGATGCGAAGGAAACGGAGCTGAAGGCGTTTCCGACCGCGGAAGGATACGGGCGCTACTCGAAGGGAGGCCGCGGCGGCAAGGTCGTCGAGGTCACCAACCTGAACGACTCGGGCGCCGGCAGCTTGCGCGCCGCCGTCGAGATGACCGGCGCGCGCACCATCGTGTTCAACGTCAGCGGCGTCATCGCGCTCAAGTCGAAGCTGCTGATCACCGGGAGCGGCAACAACAGCACGGTGACCGTCGCCGGACAGACAGCGCCGGGGAAGGGAATCGCGATCCGGAACTTCGCGTTCGGCATGACCGGCGGCGCGGACGTGATCATGCGCTTCATTCGCCTCAAGGTCGGCGGCTACTCGATGACGGCGATGGACGGGATGGGGATGGCGTCAGCAGACAACACCATCTACGACCACTGCTCGATCAGCTGGACGATCGACGAAGCCTTCAGCTCGCGCAGCGCCCACAACATCACGCTGCAGCGGACGCTGATCTCCGAGTGCTTGAACGACTCCTACCACTACGACGACAGCACGCCCGATCACACCGGAACGCAGCCGCATGGATTCGCCGCCAGCATCTCGGGCAACATCGGCAGCTTCCACCACAACCTGCTCGCGCACTGCGCGGGCCGCAACTGGAGCCTCGCGGGCGGGCTGCTTCACGGGACGCTGAACTACGACGGCGCCGTCGATATCCGCAACAACGTCGTCTACAACTGGCAGTACCGCACGACCGACGGCGGCGCGCACCAGGTCAACTTCGTCAACAACTACTACAAGCCCGGGCCGGCCACGACGTTCTTCTACGCGCTGAACGCGCAGAACGACGGTTTCATGGGTGGCCAGTACTACTACTTCGTCGGCAACGTGATGCCGGGCCACTTCGACGAGTCGAGCCAGGACAAGGGCCGCGAGGCGACCGGTCAGGCACGCGACTACAACCCCTGGGTGACGACGCCCTTCTTCACTCAGAACGTCACGACCCAATCGGCCGGCGACGCGTACACGAACGTGCTCGCGAACGTCGGCGCCAACGTGCCGATGCTCGATGACCACGACAAGCGCGTCATTCAGGAGACGCGCGACGGAACCACCCACTACAAGGGAAGCAAGACGGGGCTCGCGGGTCTACCCGATACCGAGAACGACGTCGGCGGCTACGAGAGCTATCCCACCACCACGCGTGCCGCCGACTGGGACACCGACCACGACGGCATCCCTGACGCCTGGGAAAAGTCCCACGGTCTCAATCCGTCGGATGCGGCCGACGGCAACAAGACGAACCTCTCGAAGGTCGGCTACACCAATCTCGAGACGTACCTGAACGAGCTGGCCGGCGACTTCAAGTGAGGAACTGTCTCTGAAGATACCCGTCGGGTGAGGCGCGCGACCGGCGAGCGCGCAAAAATCACACGTTAAATCGACGACTTGCAAGGTCGCCGGGCTGTGCGATCCCGCACCATCATGAACCCGCGCGCTTCCGCCGATGCATGACGTACGCCGATGGATCGATTCGGGGCCCTGCTTACAATCGTGCTCGGAACGTCAGCTCTTGCCGTCGCGTGCGGCGACGTGACGCCCGTGGCCGGCACGACGAGCCACGGGGGTTCCGGCGGTTCGTCGGGTGGCGGCTCGGGTGGAACGTCGGGGGGCGGCACCTCCGGCGCCGGCGGTGATGCGGGCACGAGCGGCACCGCCGGCACGAGCGGCACCGCGGGCACGAGCGGCACCGCGGGCACGAGCGGCACCGCGGGCGGCGGCGGCGACGGCGGCTCGCCCGACGGCGGCATGGACGGCGCGCCGGGTGACGACGGCTCGCCCGACGGAACGTCGCAGTGCGGGACGACCTGCCCGGCCGGAACGTGGGACATCGATGGCAATCCGGCCACGGGCGTCTGCGGCTGCGAATACTCGTGCACCAAAGTTTCGGACGCCGATCCGATCGATCCCGGCTTCGCGGACGACAACTGCGACGGCAGCGACGGCGTCGTCGCGCAGTGCGTGTTCGTCTCGGCGAGCCAAGGCAGCGCGGCCGGCGCCGGCACACGCGAGCACCCGGTCGTCACGATCGCGCGTGGCATCGACGTCGCGCGCGCGAACGGCGTCCCCGCCGTCTGCGTATCGGGCGAGATCTACAACGAAGCGATCACCGTCGCGTCGGGCATCAGCATCTACGGCGGCTTCGACGCGACCAACACGAGCTTCGCGTTCCGGCGCTCGGAGACCGCCGTGACGCAGGTGAACGCGCCGGGGATCGTCTTCGACGCGCCGTCGATCGTCGCCGAGACACACCTCGAAGGTTTGAAGATCACCGCGACGACGCCGGCGACGCCCGGTGCGAGCACCTACGGCGTCCGCCTCGGCGGTGGCCCGGGGCGCCTCTTCGTTCGCTATGACGTGATCACGGCGGGCAAGGGCGCGGACGGCGGCAACGGCGTCGACGGCACGGCCCCGTCGCCCGCGCAGGCGTCGACAGGGACTCAAGGCGGCAACGCCGTGTCGGGCATGAACGCCGGCGGCGCGGGCGGCCCGCAACCGACCTGCGTCGAGTTCGGCGGCGCCGGCGGCCCCGGCGGTTACGATGCGCTGCCGGGAACCAACGGCAGCCCAGGCACGGGCAACACGATGGTCGGCGTCGGCGGCCGCGCGAACTCGGCGGCGGCTTGCCTCGGCGTCACCGGAAACTCGACGGGCGGGATGGGCGCGCCGCACACGCTGCCAGGCGCGGCCGGCGCTCCCGGCATCGGCGGTCTCGCGCAGGGCACGATCGCGAGCGGGCTCTACGCGCCCGCCGACGGGGCTGACGGCACGAAGGGTCTCAACGGCAAGGGGGGCAGCGGCGGTGGCGGCGGCGGCGGCGGCGATAACGGAACTCTGTGCGTGTCGGATCACGGCGCCGGCGGTGGCAGCGGTGGCTGCGGCGGCCTCGGCGGCAACGCCGGCACCAAGGGACGCGGCGGCGGTGGCAGCTTCGCGGTGTTCGCGGCCGCGGGAACGATCACCGTCACCGACGATCAGCTCACGACGCTGGGGGGCGGCAAGGGCGGCAAGGGCGGCAACGGTGCGCTCGGTCAAGCCGGCGGCATGGGCGGAATGCCGGGCGGCGGCGCCGATGACGGCGGCCCCGGCGGGCCGGGCGGCGCGGGCTCGTCCGGCGGTGCCGGCGCGCCCGGTGGCGGCGGCGGCGGCGGGCCCAGCATCTGCGTCGGACGCGGCGCCGGAACGACCGTCCTGTTCATGAGCATCAGCTGCTCGACGGGAACGCCGGGCGCCGGAGGTCTGGGCGGCGCCAGCCCGGCGGGTGGCCCGGCCGGCCCAGGCGCAACCGGATCATCCGGCGAGAACGTTCAGATCAACTGACCGACGCGACGTCGCGCTTCAGGGCGAGACGCCGAGATCGGCCATCAGGCGGATGTCTCTCGAGGTCGAGCCGACCTGCAGTTGCACCGTGCCCTGCTGAACGGCGAACGCCTTCGCCGTCGTGTCCCAGTACGTGAGCGCGCTGCCCGGCAGCGTGAACGTCACGGTCTGCTTCTGTCCGGGCATCAGCGTGACGCGCTTGAAGCCGCGCAGCTGCTGGCGCGGGCGCGGCAACGTCGTCGACTGCGGGTACGCGACGTAGAGCTGCACGACCTCGTCGCCCGCGCGCGTCCCGCTGTTCGTGACGTCGACGCTGACATTCACCGACGTGTTCATCGAGACGCTGGCCCCGGACGTCACCAGATTCGCGTACGTGAAGGTGCTGTAGCTGAGCCCGTGCCCGAACGGAAACACCGGCGTCCCCTTGTAGTACCAGTACGTCGTTCCCTTCTTGATGTCGTAGTCGAGGATCGTCGTCGGGATGTCCGTCTCCGTCGCGTACCAGGTCATCGTGGTGCGCCCGCCCGGGTTGTAGTCGCCGAACAGAACGTCCGC
>Ga0070684_100000415_pt1 | contig 29189 bp, 30 predicted proteins | sample KBSC723LmetaG_FD_65653 | JGI IMG/M metagenome (GOLD analysis project Ga0070684, IMG submission 65653) | Corn rhizosphere microbial communities from Kellogg Biological Station, Michigan, USA - KBS C7.2-3L metaG | ecosystem: Host-associated > Plants > Roots > Rhizosphere ...
GGACGCCTACCTCATCGCCGGCGCCGTAACCTGACGCAGGAGCGTAGCGAGCGAGCGGCCCGTTCTCGTCAGCCGGTAGACGGTCGCCGGCGGATAGTCGTCGGTGACGCGCCGGTCGACGATCCCCGCGGCCTCGAGATCCTTCAGCGCAAGCGCCAGTGCGCGCGGCGAGATCCTCTCGAGCGTCTCGCGAAGCTCCGAGAACCGTCTCGGCCCCTCGCCGAGCGCATAGACGACCGGCATCGACCACTTCTTGAGCCCGACGTCCTCGAGCTCGTCCTCGCGGAGCCGCTCGACGAGTGGCCCGCACGCGCGTGCCAGCCTCTCGCCGGCGCGCGTGAGGACGTACTCGGGGCGCAGCGGATGTCCGTATCCGGGGTTCCGGCCGACCAGCCCGCCGTCGATCAGCGCGGCGAGCGTGCGGCGAAGGGACTCGCGGCTCAGGCCGAGCGTGCGCGTGAGCGTCACGAACCGGCTCCCGCGCTGGCGATGCAGCTCGGCGAGAATCGGCACCGACCAGCGGTTGTGAAAGAGAGCGACGAGAGTTGACATGGAAGTATTCGTAGTATAAAAACAGGACAGGACAGAGCAAAGGAACCGAGAGGAGAGGGCGATGAGCCAGGAAGTCCAGGAAGTCCAGGTCCCGGTAGCGACGAACACGCCGTTCGACTACAGGGGCAACCTCGTGATCTCGGTCGGCGTCTCCGATCTGGAGAAGGCGATCGAGTGGTACGGCGACGTGCTCGGCCTGGAGCTCGTCTACAAGCTCGACCAGCACGGCTGGTGCGAGATGGCGACGGCCACGAAGGGTGTGACGATCGGCCTCGGGCAGAGCGAAGACCTCAAGCTCGGCGGCCCGACTCCGACCTTCGGCGTCGTCGACATCGAGGCGTCCCGGAAGCATCTCGAGTCGAAGGACGTGCGCTTCGACGGCGACACGTACGAGATCGAGGGCATGGTCAAGCTGTGCATGTTCTACGACCCCGACGGCAACTCGTACATGCTCGCGCAGAGCCTCACGACGGAGATTCCCTCGTAGAGTTCCCGGCGTGAAGGTCCTCATCGCCGAGGACGAGACGATCATCAGGCTCGACCTGCGGACCCTGCTCGAACGAGCGGGGTTCGAGGTCTGTGCGGAGGCCCGTGACGGCGAGGAAGCCGTCGCGCTCGCGCGCGAGACCGAGCCCGAGGTGGCCGTGCTCGACGTGAAGATGCCCCGGCTGGACGGGATCGAGGCGGCGAGGCGCATCCTCGAGGAGCGCCCGATCCCGATCGTGATGCTGACCGCGTACGGCCAGGACGAGCTCGTGTCGCGCGCGGTCGAGGCCGGTGTCTTCGGCTACCTGGTCAAACCTTTTCGGGAGCAGGACCTCCTGCCTGCGATCCACGCGGCGCGGGCGCGGCACGAGGAGCTGACGGCGCTTCGCGAGGAGGCGGAGTCGCTCTCGGAGGCGCTCGAGGCGCGCAAGGTGATCGAGCGTGCGAAGGGCCTGCTCATGACGAAGGAGAACCTGTCCGAGCAGGAAGCGTTCGCCAGATTGCGCAAGGCGAGCCAGGTGTCCGGCCGGCCGCTCCGGGTCGTGGCGGAAGCGGTGCTTGCGACCTTCGGTTCCCCGTCGTGAGCCCTTGACGTTGTGGGCACACTGAACGGGGGTGAAAATCTTCAAGTCACCGCGCTGGCGCCGCCGGCTGATCAAGATCGCCGTGGTCCTGGCCATCGTCCCGCTGGGCTACCTCGGCATCCACTACTCGACCGGAGGCAGCCCCGAGAACGCGAACGGGCCCGAGGTCGCGAACTACGTCCAGCCGAAGAAATCGCCGTTCACGAAGGCCGAGCAGGCGGCCGTGCACCCGGTGCTCGCCGAGTTCATCCGCCATGCGGTCGCACGGCAGGACCCGGAAAAGGCCTGGAACGTCTCCGGCCCGGATCTCAGGCAAGGGACGTCCGCGGCGGAATGGGCCAGGGGGAAACTGCCTGTGGTGCCGTATCCGGCGGCGAACAAGGGCCTCGGGCAGTGGAGCTACGTGAAGTACTCGTACACGAACCTCGTCGGCCTCGAGGTCTTCGTCTTCCCGAAGCCCGGCTCGGGCTATTCGGCCATGACCGCCGATGCCGAGGTGCAGAAGACCAGCGACGGCCGGTGGCAGGTCAACTACTGGATGCCGGAGCGCTTCCACGGACCCGCCGCGGTCTCTACGAAGTCCAAGCCGACGAAGACGCCCAAGCACGTCGCCGCCGCTTCGAAAAAGTCCGGGTCGCAGAAGAGTGCGTCGGCGTCCTCGTCGTCGGCGAACCCGAATCAGTCGCTGCTCGGCGGCGCCTGGCTCGTGCTGCCGGTCGCGATCCTGTCGCTGATCGTCCTCGCGCCGCTCGCGCTTCTGCTCATCGGCATCATCAGGAACCGCCGCGCCGCGGCGCGTGACGCGCTAGGCACCTGAGGTTTCGAAGAGCTGCTCCCAGCGGGTGAGCAGCGTCTGGAGATCGTCCCGTGCGCGGCGATGCGCGGCGACGACGTCCACGTTCGACCAGTCGTCGGCGAGTTGGCGCTCGAGGTCGGCGATCTCGGCCTCGCGGCTTGCGATGTCGGACTCGAGGCGCTCGAGCTCGCTCGGACGCGGCCGCTTCGGCGCTTGCGACTTCGGCTTCTCCTTCTTCGGCTTCTCGTGGGCGGGCTCGAGGTCGACCGAGGCCGCCTTCGCGCGCTCGTCCCGGGTCGCGACATACTCGGCCCAGCCGCCGTCGTAGGAGCGGAGCGTGCCGTCCTCGAGGGCGAGCGTGCGGTCGGCGATCGCGTCCAGCAGCGCCCGGTCGTGCGAGACGAGGAGCACGGTTCCGGGGAACGCGTCGAGCGCCGCCTCGAGCGCCTCGCGGCTCTCGAGGTCGAGGTGGTTCGTCGGCTCGTCGAGTAGAAGCAGGTTGGCGCCCGACGCCACGACGAGGGCGAGCGCGAGCCTGCGCCGCTCGCCGCCCGACAGCGCAGCGACGGGCCGTTCGTGCATGTCCCAGCCGGTGAACAGGAACCGTCCGAGCAGGTTCTGCGCCTGCGGGCGCTGGAGGCCGGTCTCCTTCTGCGTCAGCGAGAGCACGGTCCGGCTCTCGTCGAGTTCGACCTCGTGCTGGGAGAAGTACGCAGGCTCGACGCCGTGGCCGAGCCGGAGCTTGCCCTGCTTCGGCGCGCGGCGGCCGAGCAAGGTCTCGAGGAGCGTCGTCTTGCCGGCGCCGTTCGGGCCGACGAGGGCAACGTGCTCGCCCCGTTCGATCGCGAAGCTCACGTTCGAGAGCAGGTCCTTGTCACCGGCAGCGAGCTCGACGCCCTCGGCCTCGACGACCGTACGGCCGCTCCGAGCCGGCTTCAGGAACTCGAAGCCCAGGTTCTTGGCACGCCGTGTGAGGAGGTCGATCTCGCCGCGCAGCTCGGAGCGTTCCTTCTGGAGGCGTCCGATGTGGGTCAACTTGGCCTGGGCGCGCTTGGCGAGGCTCTTCTTGTAACGGAAGCGCTCGACGAAGCGTTCGAGTCGGGCGATGTCGACGTCGATGCGGTCGGCGGCGCTCGTGGCGGCGGCGAGGCGCGCGGCCTTCTCCCGGCGCCAGTTGTGCCACGGGCCGGCGAAGTACGTGGAGCGTCCCGCTTCGAGCTCGAGGACCGCGTTCGTGACCGCTTCGAGGAACCAGCGGTCGTGTGCGACGAGGACGACTGCGGCGTCGACCGACAGCAGCTCGCGCTCGAGCCATTCGAGGCTGGCGACGTCGAGGTGGTTCGTCGGCTCGTCGAGGAGCAGGAGATCGGGATCGCCGCCGAGTGCGCGTGCGAGTGAGGCGCGGGTGAGCTCGCCGCCGGAGAAGCTGTAGAGGGGCCGGTCGAGGTCCTTCGTTGCGAAGCCGAGGTTGCGCGTGACCGAGTCGAGCCGTTCACGCCACGCGTAGCCGCCGGCGTGCTCGAGGCGTGCCTGGGTCTCCGCGTAGCGACGGAGCGTGGCGGGCTCGTGGTCGCCCTGGGCCATGGTCTCCTCGAGGCGGCGGAGCTCCTCCTCGGCGGCGGTCAGGTCGGCCGCGCCGGAGAGGACGTAGTCGCGGAGCGTGGCCGCGCTCTCGGCGGGAGGGCGCTGGTCGTGGAGCGCGATGCGCGTGCCCTTGGCCATCGAGATCGTGCCGCCGTGGAGCTCGGTTTCGCCGTTGAGGAGCCGGAGCAGCGTCGTCTTGCCGGCGCCATTCGGGCCGGAGAGCGAAACGCGGTCGCGGCGCTCGACCTTGAACGAGACGCCGTCGAACAGCGGCTCGCCGGAGAGCTCCTTGCGCAGGTTGGTTGCCGTAACGACGGCCATCGGCACAGCGTAGAGGTCGGCGGAGGATCGGATTCGGCGCGATTTCGGCACGGCCGCGTACGTGTTTGGCCGATACGCTCGTCGCGGGTGGCGGGTGGAACTCTTCCTCCCCACCCGGGTGGGGATGTACCTAGGGCCGGCTCGGCTTCGTCAGCTCGTTGCGCCGACCCTGTTCGCGACGAGCTGGCGTGCGGCTGCCGCGATGTGGTCGGCGTCGATGCCGGCTGCGGCCAGGAGCTCCGCGGGCTTGCCCGAGCCGGGCATGTCGCGAACGGCCAAATGGACGACTCTGGGACGCTCGTCGGAGTCGGCGAACGCGGACAGGACCGCCTCCGCCAAACCGCCCTCGGGCCAGTGGTCCTCCACGACCACGAACCGCCCGCCCGTCGCCTCGGCCGCAGCGCGGAGCGTCTCCACGTCCACCGGCTTGACCGAGTAGAGATCGATCACCCGGGCGGTGAGGCCAGCCTCTGCGAGCGCGTCCGCGGCCTTGATCGCCTCGTGCAGCGTGATCCCGGCGCCGATGAGCGCGACCTCGTCGCCGTCCGAAGAGCGCACGACCTTCGCGCCTCCGACCGGAAAGTCCTCGCCGGCCTCGTACACGACCGGCGTGTTCGCGCGCGTCGTCCGCAGGAACACGATCCCGTCCAGGTCGGCCATGGCCGCGACGAGCTTGGCCGTTTGGTTGGCGTCGCTCGGATACAGCACGGTCGAGCCGTGGAGAGCACGGAAGGCCGCCAGATCCTCCAGCGCCATCTGCGACGGCCCGTCCTCGCCGATCGAAACGCCCGCATGCGACCCGCACAGCTTGAGATTCGCGCGGCTGATCGCAGCCATCCGGACGAAGTCGTACGCGCGCGTCAGGAACGCGGCGAACGTCGAGGCGAACGGCTTCCACCCGCGCACCTGGATCCCGACCGCCGCCGCGACCATCTGCTGCTCGGCGATGTACATCTCGAAGTACCGGTCCGGATGGGCATCGCGAAAGATCTCGGCAAAGGTCGAGTTCGAGACCTCGCCGTCGAGCGCGACCACGTCGCCGCGCCCGTCGCCGAGCGCCTTGAGTGCGTCGCCGTACGCCTTGCGGGTCGCGACGTCATCCCCGACCTCGTACGTCGGCAGCTCGAGCGCGCCGTGCTCGAACCGATGAGGCTCGCCTTCGAAGTCCGGCTTCGCGACGTCGACGACGATGTTGCGGATCCCGCCCAGCTCCTCGATCGCCGCGTCGGGATCGTCGAGCGCCTTGCCGTGGAAGCCGTCCTTGTTCTCGACCGCCTTCACGCCCTTGCCCTTGATCGTCCTGGCCACGATCACGGTCGGCGTGCCAGTCGTGGCGAGCGCTTCGGCATACGCCGCGTCGATCGCCGCCACGTCGTGGCCGTCGATCTCGATCGCGTGCCAGCCGAACGCCCGGGCGCGCTTCGCATACGAGTCGAGATCCCAGCCGTGCATCGTCTCGCCTCGCTGGCCGAGCCGGTTGACGTCGACGATCGCCGTCAGGTGGTCGAGCTGCTCGTAGGCGGCGTGCTCGAATGCCTCCCACTGGGAGCCTTCGGCGATCTCGCTGTCGCCGCAGAGCACCCACGTGCGGTAGGGCAGCTCGTCGAGTCGCTTTCCGGCGAGCGCAATTCCGACCCCGTACGGCAGGCCCTGGCCGAGCGAACCGGTGGCCACGTCGACCCACGGGAGGACCGGGGTCGGATGTCCTTCGAGCCGGCTCCCGAACTTCCGGAAGGAGAGCAACTCCTCGTCGGTGATCGCGCCGGCTGCCTTGTACATCGAGTACAGGAGCGGCGACGCGTGACCCTTCGAGAACACGAGGTGGTCGTTTCGCGGGTCGTCGGGTTGGTCGAAGTCGTAGTGCAGGTAGTTCGCCAGCAGGACGGCCATCAGGTCGGCGCCGGACATCGACGAGGTCGGATGCCCGGACCCCGCGGCCGACGACGCCCGGACGGAGTCGACGCGCAGCTGCTGGCCGAGCTCACGCCAGAGTTCTGGGCCTTCCATGCAGGTAACGTAACGCCTCGATGCAGGTCGCGGTCGCCTTCGACCATCGCGGCGTGAAGCTGCGGGAGCGCGTGCTCGAGGAGGTCGTGCGCGCAGGCCACGAGCCCGTCGACCTCGGAACCGACGCCCCGGAGCCGCGCATCGACTATCCGGACAAGGCCCGTGAGGTCGGCGACGCGATCCGCTCGGGCGCCGCGGAGCGCGGAGTCCTCGTCTGCGGATCGGGTGTCGGCGCGTCGATCGCGGCCAGCAAGATCGCAGGCATACGCGCCGCTATCTGCCACGACTCGTACTCGGCCCACCAGGGCGTCGAGCACGACGACATGAACGTCCTCTGCCTGGGCTCGGAGGTGATCGGCGTCGAGCTCGCCGCAGAGCTGGTGCGCACGTTCCTAGGTGCGAAATTCGACGGCGGGGAACGCTACGTGCGTAGGCTGGAGAAGATCGAGGAGATGGAGAAGACGCATGGCTAAGTCGCGTTTGCAACAGGTTGCGGAGCTCGGGCAATCCGTGTGGATCGATTCGCTGTCACGGGAGTGGCTGCGCACCGGCGAGCTCAAGCGGATGATGGACGAGGACGCCGTGACCGGCGTCACGTCGAACCCGACGATCTTTCAGAAGGCGATGGCCGAGGGCGACTGGTACGACGACCAGCTCCGTGAGGTGCTCGCCGGCGAGAACAACCTGAAGGAGATCTTCCTGCAGGCGGCGATCTCGGACATCGAGGAGGCCTGCGACCTCTTCCGCTCGGTCTGGGACGGGGGCTCGGGGAAGGACGGCTACGTTTCGATGGAGGTCGATCCAAACCTCGCGTACGACACCGCGGCGACGATCGAGGAAGCCGCGCGGTTCCACGACTGGGTCGAGCGGCCGAACCTGTACGTGAAGATTCCCGCGACCGCGGCCGGGCTGCCGGCGATCGAGGAGATGATCGCGCGAGGACGGAACATCAACGTCACGCTGATCTTCTCGTTGGAGCGGCACAAGGAGGTCGCCGGGGCGTACATCCGTGGTCTCGAGCGCCTCGCCGAAGCCGGCGGCGACCTGTCGACGGTCGGCTCCGTCGCCAGCTACTTCGTCTCGCGCGTCGACACCGAGGCCGACAAGCGGCTCGACGAGGCCGGGCACCCCGAGCTCAAGGGGAAGCTCGCCGTCGCGAACGCGAAGCTCGCGTACCAGAACTACGAGGACATCTTCTCCGGCCCGCGCTGGGATGTTCTCGCCGAACGAGGCGCGACCCCGCAATGGTGCCTCTGGGCTTCGACCTCGGTGAAGAACCCCGAGTACCGGGACGTGCTCTACGTCGAGGACCTGATCGGGCCGGCGACCGTGAACACGATGCCTAGGGAGACGATCGAGGCGTTCCAGGATCACGGCGAGGTCGGGGTCACGCTCGAGGACGGAGTGGACGAGGCGAAGCAAGTCTTCGAACAGGTCGCGGCCGCGGGCGTCGACTACGCCGACGTGACCGACACGCTCGAGCGCGAGGGGGTCCAGAAGTTCATCGACTCCTTCACCGAGCTCCTCGACGGCATCGAGTCCAAGCGGCAGCAGCTCGTCACCGCGTGAGTGACCTGTACATGGAGCGGGCCGGTGAGGGGTCGCCGGTCGTGCTGCTCCACGAAGGGATCGGCGACAGCCGCATGTGGGAGCCGCAGTGGGCTGCGTATGCCGAGCGCTTCCACGTCGTTCGCTTCGACATGCGCGGCTTCGGCCAGTCACCGCCCGCGGTCGGGTCGTTCTCGCTTTCCGGCGACCTCGTCGAGCTGCTCGACTCGCTCGAGCTCGGGGCGGCGGCGCTGATCGGCATGTCGCTTGGCGGATCGGTCGCGATGGAGACGACGATCGCGCGTCCCGACCTCGTCTCGCGGCTCGTCCTCGTCGGGTCCGGACTACGCGGCTTCGAGATGAACGACGAGACGAAGACCGGCTGGGAGGAGGAGGAGGCTGCGCTCGAGCGCGGCGACGACGACGAGGCGGTCGAGATCAACATGCGCATGTGGGTCGATGGGCCCTCGCGCACGCCTGACCAGGTCGACCCGGAGATGAGGCGGAAGATCGCCGAGATGCAACGGCGCGCGATCGAGATCTGGCGCGAGGCGGGCGAGGAGGGCAATCACGACCCGCTCGTCGAGGATTGGGGCGACCGCCTCGGGGAGATCTCGGTTCCGACGCTGGTCCTCGTCGGCGAGCTCGACCGGCCCGAGATGCGCGAGATCGCCGAGCGGCTCGAGGCGGAGATCCCGAACTCGCGCCGCGAGACGATCTCCGGGACCGCGCACGTTCCGAACATGGAGCGCCCCGAGGAGTTCGACCGGCTTGTACTGGAGTTCCTGGAATGAGCTCGCTCGAGGCGATCGAGCTCGTCGATCGGATCTGGGCGCGCGACTCGACCGTCTGGGACGGCGGCGACGAAGCGCATTGGCTCGGCTGGCTCGACGAGCCAGCGCGGATGCTCGAGCGGGTCGACGACCTGGAGGCGCTCCGCGGCGACGACGAGCACGTCGTCCTGCTGGGGATGGGCGGGTCGAGCCTTGCGCCGGAGGTCATCCGGCGGACGTTCGGCTCGAGCGCGCTGCACGTGCTCGACACGACACATCCGAGCGCGATCAGGCGTCTCGAGGATGAGCTCGATCTCGAGCGGACGCTGTTCGTGGCTGCCTCGAAGTCGGGGACGACGCTCGAGACGCGCTCGCAGCTCGACTACTTCTTCCAGCGTGGAAGCGGTCGCTTCGGCGCGATCACCGATCCCGGCAGCGAGCTCGAGCACTACGCGAACGAGCGCGGCTTCGCCTGGGTCGTTCCCGGCGAGCCGTCGATCGGCGGGCGCTACTCGGCGCTGTCTCCGTTCGGGATCGTTCCTGCGGTGCTGATCGACCTGGACGCGCGCGCTCTGCTGGAGCGGGCGGACGCGATGGCCGGCTGGTGCAGGCTCGGTGAGGAGAATCCCGGCTTCCAATTCGGCCTCGAGCTCGGCGAGAACTGGATCGAGGGCCGCGACAAGGTCTGCATCGACGAGGTGCCCGGGAGCTTCGGGCTCTGGGCCGAACAGCTGCTCGCCGAATCGACCGGGAAGCAGGGGAAGGGGCTCGTTCCGGCACCGGGCGAGGACCCCGGAGCCGGCTCGGACCGGCAGCCCGGGCGCGTGCGGCTCGACGACCCGTACGACCTGGGCGCCGAGTTCTTCCGCTGGGAGTTCGCGACCGCCGTCGCCGGCTCGATCCTCGGCATCAACCCGTTCGACCAGCCGGACGTGCAGGCGGCGAAGGACAAGACGTCCGCACTTCTGTCACAAGGGACTGTCCCTGAGCCAGGTCCGGAAGGGTCACTGGACGAGCTGCTCGCAGCCGCTGAGCCGCCGGAGTACATCGCGATCCAGGCGTTCATCGACCCCGAGCGCGAGGGCGAGCTCGACCCGCTCGTCATGCGCGCGCGCGAGACCGGCTGCGTCGTGACGAAGGGGCTCGGGCCGCGATACCTGCACTCGACCGGCCAGCTCCACAAGGGCGGCCCGAACAGCGTGCTCGCGATCCAGGTCGTCGACGACTTCGGCGAAGAGCTCGCGATCCCGGGCCGGGACTTCGGGTTCCGGCAGCTGATTGCGGCCCAGGCGACGGGCGACCTCGAGTCACTGAAGGAGCGCGGGCGGACGGTGTGTCGTGTGAGACTGGAGGACGTATGAACCTCGGAATGGTCGGCCTCGGGCGGATGGGCGCCGGGATGACGGAACGGCTGCGCGGCGACGGGCACGAGGTGATGACGTACGACCCACAGGTCGAGTCGACGGCCTCGTCGCTCGATGAGCTCGTGCAGCAGCTGGACGCACCAAGGGTCGTCTGGATGATGATCCCGGCCGGCGAGATCACGGAGAAGACGACGCAGGATCTGATCGGGATCCTCGAGCGCGACGACGTGCTCGTCGACGGCGGGAACTCGAACTTCCACGACTCGCAGCGGCGGAACGCATTGGCCGCCGAGCAGGGCGTCCACTTCCTCGACGTCGGCGTGTCGGGCGGGATCTGGGGGCTGAAGGAGGGCTTCTGCCTGATGGCCGGCGGCCCGGACGAGGCGGTTGCCCGAATCCAGCCCGCGCTCGAGACGCTCGCGCCGAAGGACGGCTGGGCTCACGTCGGACCGTCCGGTGCGGGGCACTTCGTGAAGATGGTTCACAACGGGATCGAGTACGGCCTCATGCAGGCCTACGCGGAGGGCTTCGAGGTGCTGAACGCGTCCGAGTTCGACCTCGACCTCGAGGAGATCGCGGGCATCTGGCGCTACGGCTCCGTCGTTCGGTCGTGGCTGCTCGAGCTGCTGTACGACGCGTTCGACCAGCACGGCAGCGACCTCGAGGACATCGCGGGCTACGTCGACGACTCGGGCGAGGGTCGTTGGACGATCTTCGAGGCGATCAACGAGGACGTGCCGGTTCCCGTCATCTCGGCCGCGCTCTACGCCCGGTTCGCCTCGCGCCAGGACGAGTCGTTCGCGGCCAAGATCGACGCCGCGCTCCGCCAGCAATTCGGCGGGCACGCGATCAAGTCGGAACCGTGACCGAGGCTGCTGTCCTCGAGAACCCGCTGCTCGAGGGGCTCGGGGCCCGGCGCGCGCCCGAGCCTTGTGTGCTCGTCGTCTTCGGCGCCTCGGGCGACCTGACGCACCGCAAGATCTTCCCGGCCCTCTACGCACTCGCGATGCGCAAGCTCCTGCCCGAGAAGTTCGCCGTCGTCGGCGCGGCGCGCTCGGACTTGTCGGACGACGAGTTCCGGGACCAGATGGAGCACGCCGTGCGCGAGTTCGGCCGCGACGACTTCGACCGGGACGTCTGGGACCGCCTGGCCGGGGCGACGCGCTACGTCTGCGTGGACTTCGCGGACTCGAGCCGGGACAACGAGACGGTGGAGCTCATGAACGAGCTCGACGCCGAGCACGGGACGCGCGGTAACCGCGTCTACTACTTGGCCATTCCTCCACAGGCGATGCCGGAGGTCGTCCAGGAGCTGGGCCGACGCCGCAAGGCCGAGGGCTGGACGCGCCTGATCGTCGAGAAGCCGTTCGGCCACGACCTCGCCTCGGCGCGCGCGCTGACGTCGATGATCAACGAGCACTTCACCGAGGACGAGGTCTTCCGGATCGACCACTACCTCGGCAAGGAGACGGTCCAGAACATGCTCGCGCTGCGCTTCGCGAACGGCATCTTCGAGCCGATCTGGAACCGCCAGTTCGTCGACCACGTCCAGATCACGGTCGCGGAGACGCTCGGCGTCGAGGGCCGCGCTTCGTACTACGAACGTGCGGGAGCCATCCGGGACATCTTCCAGAACCACGCGCTGCAGCTCGTCGCGCTGACCGCGATGGAGCCGCCCATCGACTTCACCGCCGAGTCGGTGCGGAACGAGAAGGTCAAGGTGCTGAAGGCCATCCGCACGCCCGCCCCCCGACACGTCGTCCGCGGCCAGTACGGCCCGGGTTACATCGAAGGCAAAGAGGTGCCGGGGTACCGTGAGGAAGAGGGCGTCGACCCGGCCTCGATGACCGAGACGTTCCTCGCGGCGAAGCTCTGCATCGACAACTGGCGCTGGGCGGACACACCCTTCTACCTGCGCATCGGCAAGCGGCTCGCCCGCCGCGAGACGACGATCGGCATCCAGTTCAAGCGGGCGCCGCACCCGCCGTTCGAGGACGCGACGACCGAGGAGCTCCAGCCGAACCTGCTGCTCGTCCACGTCCAGCCCGACGAGGGCGTGTCGCTCGCGATCGGCGCCAAGGTGCCGGGGCAGGGCATGCGCATCCGCACCGTGCACATGGACTTCCTCTACGGCGGTGCGTTCCGCACGGAGCTGCCCGAGGCCTACGAGCGGCTCATCCTCGACGCCATGCTCGGCGACCAGACGCTCTTCACGCGCTCGGACGAGGTCGAGGAGCAGTGGTCCCTCGTCGACTCGATCGTCGCCGGCTGGACGCGTGACCGGCCCGCGTTCCCGAACTACGCCGCCGGGACCTGGGGCGCTCCCGGCTCGGAGGATCTGATCGGCGACGACGGGCGAGAGTGGCTCCGGCATTGAGCACCGCCGTCCACGCCGTCGAGTGGTCCGGCGAGGGCGTCGAGGTCGCAGACGTCGTCCAGGCGCTCTGCAGGCTGCGCGAGGAGTCGGCGCACGAGACCGAGGGCCCCGACCTCAGGACGAGCGTGATGACGCATCTGGCCTGGGTTCCGGGCGAGTGGGAGGAGGCGGCGGTCGAGACGCTGGCCGGGCTCGGCGAGCGCCATCCGTCGCGCGGGATTCTCCTCTTCCCGGAGCCCGGCGCGGCCGACGGCATGGACGCGAAGGTGTCGATGCTCGCCTTCCCGCTCCGTGAGCAGCGCCGCCACATCGCAGCCGAGGTGATCGAGCTCCGGCTCCGAGGGCTGAGCACCCAAGCCGCAGCGAGCATCGTCAACCCGCTGCTCGTGCCCGGGCTGCCGGTCTTCCTGCGCTGGCGCGGCCGGCCGCCGTTCGGCGAGCCCGAGGCCGACCGGCTGATCGACGTCTGCGACCGGCTGATCTACGACTCGAAGGAGTGGCCCGACACCCCCGAGGCGTACGCGGAGCTCCCGTTCGAGAAGACCGCCTGCTCGGACATCGCATGGCGCCGAACCGAGACGTGGCGAGGTGTGCTTGCGGGCCTCTGGCCGGGGATCCGGGAGCTGGACGGCGTGCGCGTCCGCGGGCCGCTCGCCGAGGCCTCGCTGCTCGCAGGCTGGCTCCGCTCGCGCCTCGATCGCGAGGTCGAGCTCGAGCACGACGACGCCGACGAGCTGACCGAGGTCTCGATCGACCGGGCAGTCTGCACGCCTCCGTACGAGCGCGTGTCGAGCAGCGAGCTGCTCTCGGCGGAGCTCGACCAGTTCGGCCGTGACCCGGTCTACGAGGCCGCGGCACGCCGCGCGGTCGGCTGACGCCGTTACTTTCTGTCGCTCTGAGCGAGAAAGAGGGTGTGAACGGAACCGCCGAAGGCGCCTTTCGACGCCACTACGGGCACGTCTACGGCTACTTCCGGCGACGCCTGGGCGATCCCCAACGCGCCGAGGACCTCACGCAGGACGTCTTCGCCGCCGCAGCGTCGTCGCTGCCGGAGGAGCGCCCGGGCGACCCGCCCGTCCTCGTGTGGCTGTACGCGGTCGCGAAGCGGCGATTCGCCGACGAGATGCGCCGGCGTGGACGCGAGCGACGCCTCGCCGGACTGCTGCCGTCGCGCAGCTCGTCGGACTACGATCCGGTAGCGAGTGCTCTGCGGGAGGCCCTCGCGGCACTGCCGGGTGGGCAGTCCCAGGTCGTCCTGCTCAAGCTCGTCCGCGGGTTGACCTTCGCCGAGATCGGCGCCGAGGTCGGCCTCACCGAGGCGGCGGCCAAGATGAGATTCGTGCGCGCACTCGAGCAGTTGCGCGCAGACCTGAGCGAAAGGGGTATCGAGCCATGAGCGCGCACGACCGTGAAGTCCTGGACCTGCTCCGCGACGAGCCGGAGCTGCTCGCGATCGCGGACGCCGTTGCCGACACGCAGCCCACGGCGCGCCCGTTCCGGCCGTTCCGCGCGCTCGGCGCGGTGGCGCTCGCCGTGGTTGCGATCTTCGTCCTCTTCCTGGCCGCTCCGTGGGACCGCGGAGGCGGTGGGAGCGGGAGCGTCCTCGACCGAGCGTTCGCGGCTGTTGGCGGCCAGGGGCCGGTGGTGCACATGACGCTGCGGATGGACGTGACGCGCGCGGGGCACCAGTTTCCGTCGGTCGTCAACGAGAGCTTCTACGACAAGCAAGCCGGGTTGGTTCGCGTCATCAGCCGAAGCGAAGGCAAGGTCGTCGGCGACTACACCACGGTCGCCGTCGAGGACGAGTTCAGCTTCTTCCCGGGCTTGCTGGAGGGAGCCGCGTTCTACAAGCAGGCACTCGCGAACGGCGACGCGCGCATCGTCGGGAAAGGAGTCTGGGCAGGGACGCCCGTTTATTGGCTCGAGCTGGAGAAGGGCGGTGGGCTGATCCTGCGAATCGGAATCTCGCGCGACAGCTACCGGCCGGTCGTCTTCCGCGCACTGAACCCCAACAGGACGATTGCCGGAGCGCAGGTCGCGGTGCTCGGATTCGACTACGTGTCACGCGCCCAGGCCGAGTTCGACACCGACGCATCCGTTCTCGCGACCGGCCGCGTGATCGGCCCCGACTGCCGGCCGGCAAAGGCGCGCGTCGACGCGTTCCTCGGCGACACAGCAGGCCCGGGTGGAGAGATCGCCGCGGCCCGCACGAAGTCCGACGGGACGTTCGTCCTCAAGGCCGATCCGAGGCGGAGCCCGGTCCGCGAAGCGCTCGCCAAGGGCAACGGAGAGGTGAACGTCGACTTCAACGCGATCGCGAACCAGGACGGCAGGCCCAGGTTGATCGGCTTTTACGGGTCTACGCGGTTCGTGAAAGGCGGCCGCTGGCTCGAGGCCGCTCCCATCACGATTCGTGCGCAGAACGGGCCGGATACGGGCTGCTAGCTCCCGAGCTGTGACTCGAGCCGCTTGCCCGTCCCGAGGACGAGCGCGTCGGAGCCGGGCCTACCCGCGATCTGGAGTGACGCGGGCAGCCCGTCCTCCGCTGGGCCGCACGGGAGCGCGAGCGCCGGCCAGCCGAGCGAGTTGAACGGGATCGTGAAGCGGATCGTGTCGGCGCGGATCTCCAGATCGTCGACGGGCAGCTTCGGTGCGACGAAGCGAAGCGTGGGTGTCAGGACGAGGTCGAGCCCCTCCAGCGCGTCCTCTGCCTGCTCCGCCAGTTCGGCGCGGGCGCGGAGACCGGCCTCGTACTCGCCGTCCGTGAGCGCGAGGCAGCGCTCGACCTTCGTGCGCACGTTCTCGCCGTAGGAGTCCGCGAACTCGGCGAAGAGATCGCGATGGACGTCGCCGGCCTCGCGCATGAAGACGGGCCCGACCCGCTCGGCGAACGGAAAGTCGATCTTGCGGCGCCGCGGGAACCGCTGCACGGCCTCGAGCACGCGCGCCCGCACCAAGGGCTCAGCGTCGTCCAGCCACGCGACGCCGACCTCGAGCTCCTCGAGCGACTCGAGCGTCGCCGGCTCGTAGCCGTCCGCCAGCACGGCAAGCATCTCCTCGCAGGCACCGACCGAGCCGGCCATCGGTCCGGCGTGGTCGAAGCTCGCCGCGAGCGGCCAGACGCCGTCCAGCGAGACGAGCCCGAAGCTCGGCTTGAACCCGACGATCCCGCAGCACGCGGCGGGGATCCGGATCGACCCACCGGAGTCCGTGCCGAGCGCGTACTCGGCCAGCCCGGCCGCGATCGCAGCAGCGGAGCCGCCGCTCGACCCGCCGGCCATGTGCCCCGGGTAGCGCGGATTCGGAACCGTCCCGAAGTGCGGGTTCACGGACGTGATCCCGTACGCGAACTCGTGCAGGTTCGTCTTGCCGACGTTCACGTAGCCGGCGGCTTCGAGCTGCAGCACGGCCTCGGCGCTGCGCTCCGGAACGTGGGCCGTGTAGATGCTCGAACCGTAGGTCGTTGTCAGTCCGGCCGTGTCGAACAGGTCCTTCACGGCCAGGCGCTTGCCCTCGGCAGACGCGTCGGGCTCGGCGAGGAAGATGCCGTTAGGCTGCTGCCTCGCCATGGCACCCGAGGATACGATCCGGCGCTTCTGCGAGGCAATCAACACCCACGACGGCGACGGAGCGGCCGCGCTCGCCGACCCGCGGATCGTGATCGTGATCGGCTCGAACGAGCTCGACGGTGTCGAGGCGCTGCGGGCGATGGCCGCGCAACGCCCCGAGGGCCTCGACTCCAGTGTCGACGTCCTCGGCATCGAGGGCGCTGGCGGCAGGTACGAGGTCACCGCCCGCCGCGTGCAGCACTGGTCGGAGACGGGCGAGCTCGCGGTCGACCAGAAGCTGAGCATCCTGATCGAGCTGAACGACGAGGGCCTCGTCGCGCGAGCGGAGCTGCAGCCGAAGCCCGACTGAGTGCGAGTCCAGGACTGCAACTGGATGCAGCTGGAGGAGTACCTCCAGCACGACGACCGGGTCGTCCTGCCGCTCGGCTCCACCGAGCAGCACGCGTACCTGTCCCTTGCGACCGACAACATCCTCGCCGAGCGCGTCTCCGTCGAGGCGGCCGAGCCGCTCGGCGTCCCGGTGCTCCCGGTCCTGCCGTTCGGGATCACGCCGCGCTTCGCCGCCTACCCGGGCAGCCCGACGCTGCGGGTCGAGACGTTCCTGACCGTCGTCACCGACCTGCTCGAGTCGCTCTCGGGCCAGGGCTTCCGCCGGATCCTGCTCGTCAACGGCCACGGCGGGAACGTGCCCGCACGCATGGCCGCCTCGGAGTGGGGCGCGAAGCATCCGGAGACACGCGTCCGCTACCACGACTGGTGGAACAGCCCGCGGGTGATGGACATCGTCCGCTCGGTCGACCCGGTCGGCTCGCACGCGTCCTGGATGGAGAACTTCCCCTGGACGCGCCTTCCGGGGGTGGAGCTGCCGACCGGGAGCAAGGCGTCCGCGGAGCCGGCCGTCAACGACCCGGCCGAGTTCCGGAGGCTCATGGGTGACGGCTCGTTCGGCGGCGTCTACCAACACGCAGACGAGGACATGCTCCGCATCTGGCAGGCGGGCGTCGAGGAGGTGCGCGCGCTCCTCGACGACGGCTGGTCGCCCTAGTCCAGCGCCAGGTAGACGAACGCGAGCCCGATGACCGCTCCGAAGAGGAGCAGCGCGATCCCGAACAGCGCGAGCCCGAAGAGCGTGTTCCCTCGCGCCTGCTCGGGCGTCGGCTCGACCGGCGGGAAGTAGGCCTCGGGCGCGCGGTCGCTCATGCGAGCACCGTGTCGAGCGCCATCGCGACGAACAGCGCCGCGAGGTACGCCAGCGAGTAGTGGAAGAGGAGTGCGGCTCGGGCGGGAGTTCGCTCGCGCCGCAGGTTCCAGGCGAGGCCGAGGAAGCCGGCGCCGAGCGCAGCGGCCGCGACGAGATAGACGAGCCCGAACTGGCCCCAGAGCGCGGGTGCGAGCGTGAACGCCACCAGCGCGGCCGTGTAGAGGAGGATCTCCTTGACCGTCTCTCGCTCACCGCGCACGACCGGAAGCATCGGCACGCCCGCGTTCGCGTAGTCGCGCTTGATCAGCAGCGCGAGCGCCCAGAAATGCGGCGGCGTCCAGAGGAAGACGATCGCGAAGAGCACGAGCGCCGGGAGGGTCAGGCTCCCGGTCGCGGCCGCCCATCCGACGAGCGGCGGGATCGCTCCGGCGGCACCGCCGATGACGATGTTCTGCGGCGTCGAGCGCTTGAGGAGCTTCGTGTAGACGAGGACGTAGAAGAGCATCCCGAAGAGCGCCAGGAGCGCCGTCAGCACGTTGACGACCCCGGCCAGCAGGACGAACGAGAGCGCCGAGCAGGCGAGCCCGAACTCGAGCGCGTACGAAGCAGGGATACGACCCGCGGCGACGGGCCGTGACCGCGTGCGCTTGCCCATCAGCCGGTCGATGTCCGCGTCGAGCACGTGGTTGAGCGCGCTGGCCCCGCCGCACGCGAGCGCGAGCCCGAGCATCGTCGCCGCTGCGAGCCAGAGCGGCGGCAGGCCCCCGGCCCCGACGATCATCCCGCAGAGCCCCGTGAGCAGGAGCAGCGACATGATGCGCGGCTTCGTCAGCGTCAGGTAGTCGCGCGCGGAGCCGACCGGCGCCCGCTCACCCCGGAACGCGAGCGCAGCCGAGACGCAGGAAGCGGCAAACGCGAGCGCGGCGAGCGCGAGATGGATCCCGGGCGCCGTGACCGCAGCCGCGAGCCCGAACAGGATCAGCGCCGTGAGGCTCGGCGCGAGCAGGTTCCTGTAGCTCGTCCAGGCCATGACGACGACCGCAGCCAAAGGTGGGAGCGCGAGCGCGGCGAGCACTTGATGCCCGGTTCCGAGCCCGGCCGTTCCCGAGACGACGGCGACCAGTGTTCCGAGCGCGCCGCCGATCGCCGTCAAGCGCAGGAACGGGCCCGGCCTCATGCGCGCCTCGTCTCGAGCCGCTTGCGCAGGTCCCTGAGCGGCCGTGCGCTCGTCACGTACGGAACCTTCTCGAAGTTGTGCGGCGGCGGCGGCGAGGTCGTGTACCACTCGAGCGTGTCGCCGAGCCACGGGTCGTTCCCGGCCCGGACGCCGGCGCGCCGCCGCGTCCAGATCACGTTCACCACGAAGACGAGGATCGCAGCCCCCATCACGTACGAGCCGATCGTCGAGATCATGTTGTCCGTCTCCCAGCCTCCGCGGCTGTACGTGTAGATCCGGCGCGGCATCCCCGCCAGCCCGAGCAGGTGCTGCGGGAAGAACGTCAGGTTGAAGCCGATGAAGAGCAGCCAGAAATGCCACTTGCCGAGCGTCTCGTCGAGCTTCCGGCCGAACATCTTCGGCCACCAGTAGTAGAGCCCGCCGAAGATCCCGAACATCGACCCGCCGAAGAGCACGTAGTGCAGGTGCGCGACGACGAAGTACGAGTCCTGCGCCTGCCAGTCGACCGGGAACGTGGCCAGGAAGATCCCCGACAGGCCGCCGATCGTGAACAGCGCGATGAAGCCGAGAGCGAACAGCATCGGCGTCTCGAAGATCAGGTTGCCGCGCCAGGTCGTCGCGAGCCAGTTGAGGATCTTGATCCCCGTCGGCACCGCGATGATCATCGACGAGATCATGAAGAAGCCCAGCAGCGGGGTCGCGAGCCCGACCGTGAACATGTGGTGCGCCCAGACGAGGAGCGAGTAGAACCCGATCGCGACCGTCGAGAACGCGACCGCCGTGTAGCCGAAGATCGGCTTGCGGGAGAAGACCGGGATGATCTCCGAGATGATTCCCATCACGGGCAGGATCATCACGTAGACCTCGGGGTGCCCGAAGAACCAGAACACGTGCTGGAAGAGGAGCGCGTTGCCGCCCTCGTTCGGCTGGAAGAAGTGCGTCCCCGCCTGCCGGTCGAGCAGGAGCAGCGTCAGCCCGGCGGAGAGCGCGGGCAAGACGATGACGAGGATCCACGCGTACACGTCGATCGACCAGACGAACAGCGGCACGCGCATCCACGTCATCCCGGGCGCGCGCATCCGATGGATCGTGACGATGAAGTTGATCGCGCCGACGAGCGACGACACGGTGAGGATGTGCAGCGCCAGGATCGCGAGGTCGACGCCGTTCCCGGCGTACTGCTCCGAGAGCGGCGGGTAGAGCGTCCAGCCCGTCTGCGCGGCCCCGCCGGTCGCGAAGAAGCTCGCGTACAGGACGACTCCGGCGAACAGGAACAGCCAGTACGAGAGGGCGTTCAGGCGCGGGAAGGCGACGTCCTTCGCGCCGATCATCAGCGGCACCATGAAGTTCCCGAAGCCGGCCAGGATCGGGACGATGACGAGGAAGACCATCGTCAGCCCGTGGACGGTCATCAGCTCGTTGTAGTGCTCGGCCGACAGGAACTTCTCGTTCGTCTGCGCGAGCTGCGTGCGCATGAGGACCGCGAGGATCCCGCCCGCGCCGAAGAAGACGAGGCACGTGACGAGGTAGAGGATTCCGATCCGCTTGTGGTCGACGGTCGTGATCCACGAGGTGAAGCGGCCGCGGTACCACGGCACCGGGTAGACGGGCTCGGCCCTAACCGCCACTGACGAACTCCTGCTTCAGGTAGGCGATGAGCGAGTTGATCTCCTGCGGCGTCCAGCCTTCGCCGACGGGCGGCATCTTGCGCTTGCCATGCGCGAGCAGCGTGCGGAGCTGCTGCGGGTTGGCCAGCGTCGCGTTGCCCTTCAGGGCTGGGCCGATGATGCCCTGGCCCTGCATCCCGTGGCACGGAGCGCAGGCGCCGAGGAACGTCATGTGCCCGATGTCGGCGCTGACCTTGAGCTGTCGCGCAACCCAGCTCTCGTACTCGGCGTTCGAGACCGCGCGGACCTGCGTGAGCATCATCGCGTGCTGGATCCCGCAGAACTCGGCGCACTGGCCCTGGTAGATCCCTTCGTGATCGGCCTCGAACCAGGTGTGGTTCGTCTTGCCGGGGATCGCGTCCATCTTCCCCGCCAGCTGCGGGACCCACCAGCTGTGGATGACGTCGAAGTCCGGCGCCGTGATCACGAGGGCGATCGGTCGCTGTGCGGGAACGACGAGCTGGTTGATCGAGACCGCGCCGTTCGGATATGTGTAGCGCCAGTAGAACTGGCGGCCCTCGACCTGCACGGTCATCTTCGGGCCCGCCGCGCCCGCGTCGGGCACGTCCTGGATCCCGGGCAGCTTGAAGAAGACGACGGCGATGATCCCCGCGAGGATCAGCGCCGGGATCGCGGTCCAGATCAGCTCCAGTCGCGTGTGCCCGCGGATCTGCGGGCCCTCCGCCGCGCGTGCGCGGCCACCGCCGCGGAAGCGGAAGATGAAGAGGAGCAGCGCGCCCTCGACGATGACGAAGATGATGCCGGTCACGATCAGGACGACCACGTACAGGTCCTGGATGCCACCCGCGTTCGGCGAGTCCGCCGGAGGGATCCCCCGACCGGCACCGGCGAGCGCCGTCCCCGAGAGGACGAGTGCCAGTGCCGAGAGGCTCAGACAGGCGAAGATGAGCTTCCGGCGCACGGGCGTTGGCATTCTAAGAAGGTGGGAGCCCGGGAGGCGACATTGATCCTTGTGTCTCATGGCTGACCGCTCCGTCGTGGAGCTTCCGCCAGAGGTCGGCGAGCCCTTCGAGGTGTTCCTGAACGGCGTCCCGCAGCGGGCCGGACAGGACTTCCGGGTGGAGGGCCGGCGGCTCGTGTTCGAGCGCAACCTCGCGCGCGAGGGGCGGCTCGGCTTCTGGCGCTGGCTCTCGCTCTTTCTCGGGATCGCGGGCACGTACCGGCAGAACGACAGCGTGGACGTGGTCTACGACACGGGCGGACGGCGCACCGTGAAGAGCCTCGTCTTCGAGCCCGCGGACTAGAAGAGCCGGGCGATTCTCGACCGAAACAGGTGGCTGCAAGGCCGCACTTGCTCCCAGCCTGCACGCAGGCCGGACCACCCGGCTCACCTGACTGGATGCCGCAGTCGCCGCAAGCTTGCGTTCAGCCTCGATGAGGAAGACTTGCGGCTGTGGGCACCCGGTACCCGCCGATCTCCGACTACGCGCTGCTCTCCGACTGCCACTCCGGAGCGCTCGCCTCGAAGGACGGCTCGATCGACTGGTGCGCGTTCCACCGCTTCGAGGCAAGGCCGGTCTTCGCCCGGCTCCTCGACTGGGAGCACGGCGGGTTCTTCCGGATCGCGCCGGTCGAGGAGTACGAGGCGACCAGGAGGTACCTGCCGAACACGAACGTGCTCGAGACCCGCTTCGAGACCGCGTCGGGGGTCGTCACGCTCACCGACGCACTCGCCGTCCGGATCGAGGCGGGCCATCCGGATCACCGGCTCATCCGCCGCGTGCAGTGTGAGTCGGGCGAGGTCAGGGTCAAGGCCCGGTTCGAGCCGCGGTTCGACTACGGGCTCTCGACGCCGCGAGTCGAGCAGCTCGACGACGATCTCGCGATCGCGTACGGCGGCCCGGACGCCCTCGTCCTGCAGACCGAGCTGCCGATCGGCACGGCGGAGCTGTCCGCCTGCGAGGCCGCGCGCACGCTGGGCGACGGCGACGACGTGCTCGTCGCGCTCACGTGGTGCCTTCCGCAGGAGCTGGCCCCGGAGCGGCTGGCGCGCGAACGGATCCTCGGCGAGCTGGACGGCACGATCGGCTTCTGGCAGGCCTGGGCCGAGCGCTGCGGCTACGACGGGCCGTACCGCGACGAGGTGCTCCGCAGCGGGCTCGTCCTCAAGGGGCTGACGAATGCGCCGACCGGCGCGATCGTCGCCGCGGCGACCACCTCCCTGCCCGAGACGGTCGGCGGGGAGCGCAACTGGGACTACCGCTACTCGTGGCTGCGCGACTCGGCTCTGACGATCAACGCGCTCTTCATGCTCGGCTACACCGAGGAGGCGCAGGCCTACATCACGTGGCTCAAGCGCACGACCGCGGGCAGCGCGAGGGAGTTGCAGATCATGTACGGCGTCGGCGGCGAGCGCTTTCTCCCCGAGATCGAGCTGACGCATCTCGACGGCTTCCGCGGCTCGCAGCCGGTGCGGGTCGGCAATGCCGCGGCCGAGCAGTTCCAGCTCGACGTCTACGGCGAGATGCTCGACGCGGCATGGCACTTCCGCCGGCACGGCGGTGAGATCGATGACGTCTTCTGGGAGTTCCTGTGCCGGGTCGGCGAGGCAGTGCTCGAGCAGTGGGAGCAGCCGGACAGCGGCATCTGGGAGATCCGCGGCGCGCCCCAGCACTTCGTCTCGTCCAAGGTTCTGGCCTGGGTCGCGCTCGACCGGCTCCAGCGGATCGCGAAGGCCGATGACCGCGAGGGCGACGTCGATGCGTGGCGCGAGGGGTGCCGCGCGATCAAGAAGGCCGTCGACGACGAGGGCGTCGACCCGGAGACGAACGCGTTTCGCCAGTACTTCGGCGACGACGGGCGGGCCGACGCGGCGAACCTGCTGGCTCCGATCACGGGCTTCGTCGACTTCGACGACCCGAGGGCGAAGGCGACGGTCGACCTCGTCGATCGGGACCTGGCCGCAGACGGCTTCGTGCGCCGCTACGTGACCGACGGGATGGACGGCGTCGGCGGCGACGAAGGCGCGTTCCTCATCTGCTCGTTCTGGCTCGTCGAATGCCTGGCGCGCGGCGGCGAGGAGAAGCGTGCACGTGAGCTCTTCGAGCGCCTGATCTCGCACTGCAACGACCTGGGGCTCCTCTCGGAAGAGGTCGACCCGGAGTCTGGAGAGCTGCTCGGCAACTTCCCGCAGGCGTTCTCGCACCTCGGCCTGATCCAGGCCGCAATCGCTCTCGACATGCCGGAAGGCCTGACCAAGGAGGCGCTCGAGTGAACCACTACGACCTGATCGTCCTCGGCTCCGGATCGGCTGCGCGCGACGCGGCGGCCAAGGCGGTTCAGCAGTGCGACGCGAGCGTCGCGCTCGTCGAAAGCACGCGCTGGGGCGGCAGTTGCCCGAACGTGGCCTGCAAGCCGACGAAGGCGTACCTCGTCGTGGCCGAGCTCTTCCACGACATCGAGCGGCTCGCCGAGAAGCTGGGCATCGACGTCGGGCCGGCCACGCTCGACCTCGCGCGGGTCAAGGCGCGCAAGGACACGCTCAAGAAGGGCGATGCGAAGTGGACGCAGGACCTCCGGGACGCAGGGTTCGACACGTTCCGGGGTGAGGCCGAGCTGCGCGCGCCCGGTTCCGTACGCGTCGGCGACGAGGAGCTCGGTGCCGAGCGGATCCTGATCGCGACGGGCTCGCGCACCGCGGTCCCGCCGATCGAGGGCATCGGCGACATCGCGTGGATCGACCACGTCTCCGCGCTCGAGCTGACCGAGCTCCCCGAGTCGCTGCTCGTCGTCGGCGGCGGGCCGGTCGGGCTCGAGTTCGCGCAGATCTTCGCGCGCTTCGGCTCGCGGGTGACGCTCGTCCAGGGCGCCGACCGCATCTCGCCGCGTTCCGACGAGCAGGCCTCGGCGGTGCTGCACTCAGCCCTCGAGGAGGACGGGATCGAGATCGTGCTCTCGTCGACGGTCTCGAGCGTCCGCCGCGACGGCAGCGACGTCGTCGCCACGGTCGGTTCGCGGGAGCTCCGGGTCGCCAAGGTCCTGCTCGCCTCCGGGCGTGCCCCGAACGTCGAGGCGCTGCACCTCGACGAGCTCGGGATCGAGCACGAGCGCCCGGGCATCGTCGTGGACGAGCTGATGCGCACCTCGGTCGACGGGATCTGGGCGGCCGGCGACGTGACCGGCCGCTACCAGTTCACGCCGATCGCCCAGTACCAGGCGCGGATCGCGATCGAGGACATGTTCGGGCGAGACCCGGCGCCCGCCGACTACTCGGTCCTTCCGACCGCGATCTTCACGGAGCCGGAGCTGGCCGCAGTCGGCCTCACGGAGCAGGAAGCGCGCGACGAGGGCATCGACCATGAGGCCGTCGCGCACGACATCGTGCACGTCCAGCGCTCCTCCTACAAGGAGCAGAAGCTCGGCCTCTACAAGATCGTCTACGAGACCGGGACGAGGCGGGTGCTCGGGCTCCACGTGGTCGCGCCGAACGGCGGCGACATCGTCCACGGCCTCTCGCTCGGCCTGCGGCTCGGTGCGACGGTCGACGATCTGGCCGCGATGCACCACGTCTTTCCGACCTTCGCCGAGGGCGTGAAGGCCGCCGCCGAGCAGGCGATGCCGCAGCCCGTCGAGATGGCCGCGATCTGCAACTGAAAAGGAGCCCTCAAATGCCAAGTCCTGCCGACCCGAAGGCCTGCAGGACTTGACGAACGCACCTTCTCACACGCATTCCGATCCGTCAAGGGGGAACTGACGAATTGGTTCGAGGCGGGAACTTTTCGTTTCTGGCTACGTTTGAACAGGTGATGACCAAGATCACGAAAACAGAGCAGGAATGGCGTTCGGAGCTCACGCCGGAGCAGTACAAGGTGCTCCGCGAGAAGGGCACGGAGCGTCCGTTCACAGGTGAGTACGATCACGTCTTCGAGCCCGGCACGTACCACTGTGCCGGCTGCGGAGCCGAGCTGTTCGCGTCGGATACGAAGTACGACTCGGGCTGCGGCTGGCCGGCGTTCTACGCCCCGGCGAGCGAGGACGCGGTCGAGGAGGAGACGGACAGGAGCCACTGGATGGTCCGCACCGAGGTGCTGTGCGCCAACTGCGGAGGCCATCTCGGGCACGTGTTCCCCGATGGGCCGCACCCGACCGGGCAGCGGTACTGCATCAACTCTGCGGCACTGAAACTGGAGGAGGAGTAGTGGAGAAGAGAGCAACGTTCGGAGCGGGCTGCTTCTGGGGCGTCGAGGCGGCGTTCAGGCAGCTCGACGGCGTCACGAAGACCCGCGTCGGCTACACGGGCGGGCACACCGAGAACCCGACCTACGAGGACGTGTGCTCGCACACGACGGGCCACGCCGAGGCAGTCGAGGTCACGTACGACGACGAAAAGCTGTCGTACGACGACCTGCTCCGGGTCTTCTGGGGCAAGCACAACCCGACGCAGCTCAACCGTCAGGGCTGGGACATCGGCGACCAGTACCGCTCGGTGATCTTCTTCCACGACGACGAGCAGCAGGACGCGGCGACGCGGTCGAAGGCGGAAGAGCAGACGCGCCACCGCAAGGAGGTCGTCACGCTCGTCGAGCCCGCGCAGACCTTCTACGAGGCCGAGGACTACCACCAGCAGTACCTTGAGAAGCGCGGCCGCTCGACCTGCACGCCCGCACTGCGTGCTGCAGTCGGGTAGCTAGACCAGCTCGTCGACCCCGACGAGCTCCGCTCCACGATCCCGCAGGCCGGCGATCACGAGCCCGAGCGCATCGGCCGTGACCGTCGGCCAGGCGTGGAGCAGGATGATCCCGTCGCCGGCGACGACGAACTTGACGAGCTCGTCGACGGTGCGCGTCTCGTCCCAGTCGCGCGGGTCGACGTCCCAGCCGACGTGCCTATAGCCGAGCTCGTCGAGCGCGTTCAGGACCCGCCGATCGTCCATCCCGCGGCCGAAGGGGCAGCGGAACCAGGGCTTCGGGTCGATGCCCGTCGTCTCCAGGATCGTCTGTTCCGCGCGCTCGACGTCGCGTCGGAACCACTCGTCGGTGAGCCCGTTCATAGGCGCATGGAAGTTGGAGTGGTTGCCGATCAGGTGGCCGGCCGCGGCGATGCGCTGTGCGAGCTCCGGGTACGCGCGCGTCCAGCGACCCTGGAGGAAGAACGAGCCGCGGGCGTTTTCGGCGGCCAGCGTCTCGAGGATGCGGTCCTCGCCGCCGGGACGTGCCGGCCGGCCCGGGAACTCCGTGTCGAACGAGAGCGCGACCTTCACCGCGCCAGTGTGACCTTCGTCAGGCCGACCGGGTGGTCCGAGTCGAGGCCCTTCGCCGACGCGAGCGCGGCCGCGAAGAGCTGGCCGGGGACGACTGAGAGCAGCGGCGAGAGGAGGGGCGACGGCGCCGCGGGGGCGGGGAGTCGGTACGCGGCGCCGTCGATCTCCGAGTGCGCATTGCCGCTCGCGACCAGCGTCGCTCCGGCAGCGCGCGCTCTCTGGGCGGCCTCGACGATCGTGGGGAGGGCTTCGTCCCGCGAGGCGATCGTCCAGACGGGGAAGAGCGGGTCGAGGGCTGCGATCGGGCCGTGCGCGAGGTCGGTCGACGTCAGCGGCTCGGCGGCGACGCGGCAGGTTTCCGTCAGCTTGAGCGCGATCTCGCGCGCCGTCGCGAACTCGATCCCGCGGCCGATCACGAACATGCGGCCGACGTACGCGAACGCGCTCGCGACCGGAGCAACGGCGTCCTCGAAGCCCGGGAGTGCCTCGGCCATCGCTTCGGCTGCGCCGCTGATCTGGTCGACGGTCGCGCTCGTCCGGCCGGCGATCGCACCGGCGAGCAGCAGGAGCGCCGCGAGCTGGTTCACGTACGTCTTCGAGGCCGCGACGGCACGCTCTGGGCCCGCGGCGAGGGGGAGCGTGAGATCGGCTGCTCCGGCCAGCTCGGACTTGGGCTCGTTCGTGACCCCGATCGTGAGCGCGCCTCGTTCGCGGGCGCGCTCCACATAGGCGACGACGTCCGGTGTGCGGCCCGATTGCGAGAGGGCGACGACGATCGACCGCTCGAGGTCGATCTCGGCGCCGTAATAGACGGACAACGAGATCGAGTCGCGGAGCGCCGTCCAGCCGGGCTCGAGCCCGAACGCGTACACGCCGTAGGACGCGGCGTTGTCGGACGAGCCGTGGCCGACGAGCCGGACGATGTGCGGGTCGCGCTCGATCGCCGCCTGCGCCGCCTCCTCGTAGGCGGGCGCCTGCTCGACGAGGCGCAGCAGCGCCTGCGGCTGCTCGCGGATCTCCGCGAGGAACGTCTCGCCGCGGGCCGTCACTTCGGCTCCAGCCGCTCGCCCGTGGCCGAGTCGAAGAGATGCGCCTCGTTCGGCCGCGGGCTGAGCGCGACGCGGTCTCCACGCCTCGGCACGTTCCGCGCCTGAGTCCGCGCAACGAGCTTCAGCTCCTCACCGGCGATCTCCGCGACGCAGAACACATAGGCGTCGGCTCCGAGCTCCTCGACGACCTCGACCCGCGCAGGGACTCCATGCGGCCCGAGCTCGAGCGACTCCGGGCGCAGCCCGAGCACGAGGTCTCCGCGCCCGTTCGAGCGCGCCACGCCTGCGAGCGCGTCGTCGATCCCCACCTTCGCCTCGCCGAGCGCGATCGAGCCGTTCGTCCCCAGCTGGACCGAGCAGAGGTTCATCGTCGGCGACCCGATGAAGCCCGCGACGAACGTGTTCACCGGGCGGTCGTACAGCTCGCGCGGCGACCCGCACTGCTGGAGCTGACCGTGGTCGAGCACGGCAACGCGGTGGCCGAGCGTCATCGCCTCGGCCTGGTCGTGCGTGACGTAGACCGTCGTCACCCCGAACTCGAGCTGGAGCGCCGCCACGTCGGCGCGCATCTGGACGCGCAGCTTCGCGTCGAGGTTCGAGAGCGGCTCGTCCATCAGGAAGACGCTCGGCACGCGGACGATCGCGCGGCCCATCGCCACCCGCTGCCGCTCGCCGCCGGAGAGCTGCCCGGGCTTGCGCTCGAGGTAGTGCTCGAGCCCGAGCATCCGTGCGACTTCGCGAACGCGCTCGTCGCGCACCTCCTTCTTGACCTTCGCGATCTTGAGTGGGAACCCGATGTTCTGGGCCACGGTCATGTACGGGTAGAGCGCGTAGTTCTGGAAGACCATCGAGACGTCGCGGTTCTTCGGCGGGACGTAGGTGACGTCGCGTTCGCCGATGTAGACGGCGCCGGAGTCGACCTCCTCGAGGCCGGCGAGCATGCGCAGCGCCGTCGTCTTGCCGGAGCCGGACGGGCCGACGAGCACCATGAGCTCGCCGTCCTCGACGTGGAGGTCGAGTGCCTCGACTGCGGGGACCTCGGTGCCGGAGTACAGCTTCGTCGCCTGGATGAAGCGGACGTCAGCCATCGGCTGGCTCTCCCGGCTCGAGCGCCGCGACGGCAGCGTCGAGCTCGAGGCGGACGCGCTCCTGAGCCTCGGCGCCGGAGCCGAGCTCGTCAAGGCCGAGCAGCGCGGCGCCCACGATCGGCGGCGACTCCGTGTTGCGGACGGTGATCGCGTCTCCGACCTCGCGCAGGCCGGACTCGATCGCGGCTTCGAGCGTGCCGTTGCCGCGAAGCAGGCCGCCGCCGAGGAGCACTTCGACGGGCTCGTGCGTCAGGTCGAGCCGCTGGAGCGCGACCCTGGCGAGGGCGACGACCTCGTCGGCGAGACGCTGGACGATCGAGGCGGCGACGTCGTCACGCGGGGCCTCGGCGAACACGACGGGCGGCAGCTCGCCAATCCGCCGGTGGGCGATCCGGTCGTGGTGGATCGCTTCCGCGAGCTCCATCGGCGTCGTGAGCCCGAAGTAGGAGGGCACCGCCTGTTCGAGCGTCGTCTTGTCGCCGCGGCCGTCCTCGCTGCGCGCCGCCGCCGAGACCGCCGCCGCGCCGACGTCATAGCCGCCGCCCCAGTCGCCCGTGATCGTGCCGAGCGCGGGGAAGCGCGCGTGCCGCCCGTCGGGTGCGATGCCCACGCAGTTGATCCCGGTTCCGCAGACGACCGCGACGCCCCAGCCCTGCGCGGTGCCGGCCCGGAGAATCGCGAACGTGTCGTTGTCGACGATCGTCCTCGTCGACCAGCCGCGCGCTCCGACCGCGGCGTGGAAGTTCTCGACCTCGGACGGGAGATCGACGCCTGCGATCAGGAGCTGGCCCAGCTCGGTCACGGGGCCGTCGTCTGTCGGCAGCCC
>Ga0070684_100000418_pt1 | contig 29139 bp, 27 predicted proteins | sample KBSC723LmetaG_FD_65653 | JGI IMG/M metagenome (GOLD analysis project Ga0070684, IMG submission 65653) | Corn rhizosphere microbial communities from Kellogg Biological Station, Michigan, USA - KBS C7.2-3L metaG | ecosystem: Host-associated > Plants > Roots > Rhizosphere ...
AGTCAGGCGCAGGCGACGCTTGAGGGCCTCCTTCTGTTTCATCAATTCAAATGAAACACATCTTGATCTAAAAGTCCAGAACATTCTCAAGGAAAAATGTCCAAACTCCAGGGCACGACTTGAGTCGTGCCGCAAACGGGATGTGCGTCCAGGGCTTTAGCCCCTGTGCCTTTAGCGGGGGCTAAAGCCCAATTGGTTTCCTCACCCTACGGCACGGCTGAAGCCGTGCCCTGATACAACTGGAGTCCCGCCAGAACACTCAGGCGTTCATCGGCGGCTGAATCGCGTTGTGCTACAACCGCATATGGCGGGGTGAGCGGGGATGAACCGGTTGGATCGATTTCTGGCGTATGCGGAATCGCACCGGCTGCTCGTGTGTCTGTGGGCCGGAATTGGCGTTGCCATCGTCGCGTGGCTCGACTGGCTGCTGCCCAACATCTCCGTCGGCTTCCTCTACCTGTTCCCCATCCTGCTCTCCGCCGCCGCGCTGAACGGTCCACAGATCGTCGGGCTCGCTGTGTTCTGCGCCTACCTGCGCGAGGCTTTCGACCCGCTCAATGAAACGGCCGGCGGCGCCATTGCCGGCGTCCTCAACCCGATGCGCTGGCAGCGCGGCGCGGGCGGGCGCTTGCTCGTAGTCGCGACCGGCTTCAGCATGACAGGATTCTTCTTCGCCGAGTTGAACCAGCGCCGCCGGCTCCTCACCGCCCACCTGCGCGAGCGCGAAGAGGCCGCCGGGCAGGTGCGCGTCCTCATCGAAACCAGCCCGCTCGCGATCCTCACGCTCGACCGCGGCGGCGGCATCCAACTCGCCAACGAGTCCGCCCGCGAACTCCTCGGCTTCGAAGGCCGCCAACTCCAGGGCGAGCCTGTCGAACCGTACCTCCCCATCCTCAAACGGCTCCTGCACAGCCATCACAGCGGCAGCAACATTCGGACCAGCGTCGAATGCAAGGGCCACCGCCTCAACGGCGACGTCTTCCTGGCGCATGTCTGGCTCTCGACCTACCGCAGCTCCGGTGGACCGGGACTCGCCGCCGTAGTCTGGGACGCCTCCGAGAACCTGCGCGACCGCGAAGGCGCGGGCCTCGATTCGATGATGGCTACGTCGCGCGTCCTCATCGGCGCCATGTCGCACGAGATCCGCAATCTCGCCTCCGCCGCGTCGTCCGCCTACTCCGCGATCGGGGCCGGGGCCAAGCTCGGCAACGACGAGCAGTATCAGGCGCTGGGCAGTCTCATCCACGGCCTCGAGAAGATCGCCTCCTCCGGCCTGCGTGTCGCGTCCAATCGCGAGGCCGTGGTGGCCGATCTCGAAACCGTCCTCGACGAGACTCGCATCGTCATCGAACCGTCGCTGCGCGAGGCCGGCATTCGCCTGCAGTGGGAGGTCGCGCCCGACCTGCCGCTAGTGCAAGCCGACCATCACAGCCTCCTGCAAGTCTTCATCAACCTCGCGCGCAACAGCCGCGAGGCGCTGGAGAACGCCGCCGAGCGCGAGCTGCGCATTTCGGCCACGCTCGAAAGCGATCTCGTGGTCGTGCGCTTCCGCGACACCGGACCCGGGGTCGCGCAACCCGAAGAGCTGTTCCGCCCGTTCCAACCGGGCGCGCACTCTTTCGGACTCGGACTTTACATTTCGCGCGCGATCCTCCGCTCCCACGGTGGCGGCTTGCGCTATGAACCCCCGCCCGCCGGTTGCTGTTTCGCCGTCGAGCTGTGGCCCGTGGAGAACTCCTTCGAAGCATGACCGAACAAGCGCAAGACCTCATCCGAATCCTGCTGGTGGACGACCATGCGTTGTTCCGCGAGAGCGTCTCGCGCGCGCTCGGCGCAGAGCGGTCGTTCACGGTCGAGCACTGCGCCAGCATACGGGAAGCCCTGGCGCTGCTGGCGATCCACGCTTTCGACATCGTCCTGCTCGACCACGATCTCGGCTCCGAGCGCGCCTCGCAGTTCCTGCCGGCCGCGCGCCAGGCGGGCTTCGATGGGCGCGTGCTCGTGGTCACCGCGTGGGTCAGCGACACCGAAGCGCGCCGTCTGCTGCGGCAGGGCGTCTCCGGCATTTTTCTCAAAGAGCGGCCGCTGGCGGACCTCACCGGCAGCATCCGCGCGGTCGCCGGCGGGGCGTCCTGGGTAGACCCCGGCGTCGGCGTCTCGAAGGAAGAGACTCACCAGCCGGAGGCCGGCAACCCGGTCTTCAACGAGCGCCAGCGTAAGGTCCTGCGCTTCGTGCTCGAAGGACTATCCAACAAGGAGATCGCGTGGCGTCTTCAAATCTCCGAGAGCTACGTGAAGGCGATCCTGCAGAGCCTGTTCCAGAAGACCGGCGTGCGCACCCGCGGACAGCTCGTCCGCGTCGCTTTCGAGCAGTACGAGGATCAGTTGTAACCGGGTACCGGTCGGGGCCAAAAGTCCTGTAATGGCCGAAAGATAGACTTCCCGGAGTCCGGGGTCTGCGTTACTTTAGACCCATACAAGCCGGACCTCAGACCCGGCAACCGAGGCATAGGGGTGAGTGTCGCTGTCGCGCACGCACAATGCAACGGGGGAACAACCAGGGTGGCACGAACCGTAATCCGCAGCTTCCATGCGCGGGACGCCGGCGACGGGACTATGACGTTCCTTCAGCCGGGCGACCCGATCGAGCAATACCAGATTCATCGAAATGGAGTCGCGGATCGCGACGACGAGGTCTACGTCATGACCTTCGCCAGCCGCGGGCGGCAGCTCCGCTGTCCGCTAGTGCGCTTCCAGGCGCGCACCGCCGCGGCGAAATACGAGTTGGTGGAGGAGAATCCGGCGCGGCAATCGGCGACAGTAGCCTGATCGCCTTCCTCGGAGGACGCGCCGGAGTAGGGCCGCTACAATGAAGATGTGGCCGCAGCAAGTTCCACCATCAACGACATTCTCGAATCCCTGCACATCGAGCCACTGAATTCCGGCGCCTGTTACGGCGACTGGATCGCGAACCCGTCCGGCCCGGAGTTGACGTCGCTCAATCCCTCGACCGGCGAGCCGCTCGCGCGCATCCGCCAGGCCGGCATCGAAGATTACGAGCAGGTCGTCGCCGCCGCCTCCACAGCGTTCCTCGACTGGCGCATGGTCCCTGCCCCGAAGCGCGGCGACATCGTGCGTGAGATCGGCAACGAGCTCCGCGTGCACAAGCAGGAACTGGGCGCGCTGGTGTCGCTTGAGATGGGCAAGATCCTCGCGGAGGGGTTGGGCGAGGTGCAGGAGATGATCGATATCTGCGACTTCGCGGTCGGTCTCTCGCGCCAGCTTTACGGGCTCACCATGCACAGCGAGCGCCCGGGCCACCGCATGTACGAGCAGTGGCACCCGCTCGGCATCGTGGGCGTGATCAGCGCCTTCAACTTCCCCGTCGCCGTGTGGTCGTGGAATGCGATGATCGCGGCGGTGTGCGGCGATTGCGTGCTCTGGCGGCCCTCGTCGGACACACCGCTGACGGCGATCGCGGTGCAGAAAATCTGCAATCGCGTGATGGAGCGCCACAACCTGAAGGGCGTCTTCAACCTCGTGATCGGACCGAGCCGGCCGATCGGCGAGGCGCTGGTACAGGATCAGCGGATTCCGCTGATCAGCTTCACCGGTTCGACCGAGGTCGGCCGCCACGTGTCGAAAGTGATCGCGGAACGGCTCGGGCGCAGCATCCTCGAGCTCGGCGGCAACAACGGCATCATCGTGATGGACGACGCGAATCCCGACCTGGTTCTCCGCGCGGTGCTGTTCGGCGCGGTCGGGACGGCGGGGCAGCGCTGCACTACGACGCGGCGGCTGTTCCTGCAGCGCGGCATCGCGCCGCGAATCGTCGAGGCGCTGACGAAGGCGTACAAGCAGGTGAAGATCGGCGACCCGCTCGACCCCGACACGCTGATGGGGCCGCTGATCAATCGGCGCGCAGTCGACGACTTCGTCGACGGCATCCGCCGCATCAAGGAGCAGGGCGGCGAGATTCTCTTTGGCGGCGATCGCATGCTGGGCTGCTTCGTCCAGCCTACGCTGGTGCGCGCGCGGCCCGACATGCCGATCTTGAAGGAGGAGATCTTCGCGCCGATCCTGTACGTGGTCGAGTTCGACGATCTCGACCAGGCGATCCACTGGCACAACGACGTGCCGCAAGGGCTCTCGTCGGCGATCTTCACGACGAGCCTGATCTCGGCCGAGACGTTCCTGAGCCATCGCGGCAGCGATTGCGGGATTGCGAATGTGAACATCGGGACCAGCGGAGCGGAGATCGGCGGCGCCTTCGGAGGCGAGAAGGAAACGGGCGGCGGGCGCGAGTCCGGCAGCGATTCGTGGAAGGCCTACATGCGTCGGCAGACGAATACGCTGAACTGGTCGACGCAGTTGCCCTTGGCGCAGGGGATTCAGTTCCTGCTGTGAGTCCGCTCTTCCGCGACAACGCTCCAACAGAGCCGCGCACGAAGTAAGCGGTTGCCGGCGCAACCCGAAACTCTCTGTGTGAAGGAGCAACCGCTTACTTCGTGCGCGGCTCTGTTGCAGTTGCCCATGCTCGTAGGGCCTTGACCGGGTCGACGCGGTCGCGGCTTCGGCTACCGAAAGAACCGCTCCATAACTGTCGCGGCTCTGCTTGCGTCGCGTTATACTCGGGCTTTCACAATGCCGACCGCGGAGGAGAACCGCGCGGCCATTGAGGCTTTCCTCAAAGCGTGCCGGCAGCCGGCGTTGCTCGAACCCGGCGAAGAGCTGATCCCCCTCAGCAACAATTACGCGATCGAAACGCGCGGCGCGCGCCTCACGCTCCAGGCTTGGGACCGGACGCGCAACCTGACCCGCCGCGTCACCTGCGTCAAGGACAACTCCGGCGGCAAACTCGAGCTCGTCATCGAGCGTTTCGCCAAGCGCGAGGGGCAGATGTTCCTGCTGGACCTCGGACGCAAGCGCGGCGCAGAGCTCGGCCGGCGCAGCGGACGCCTGGTCTTTCGCGAACGCTTCCGCCTCTTCCTGCGCCGGCAGTTCCCGCAGTGGAAACTCGCCGAGCTGACCGCCGAGGCCAACCTCGAGTACAGCCTCTCCCCGGCATATCCGCGCGCATTTGTGCGGCACGGCCAGCACGGGTGGGCAGCCCTGGCGTGTCCGCCGGATGGCGACGCGGCGGCCGCGATCTCGTTCGCGCTGATCTGGCTCGACTATCTGCGGGCGCGCGAGGAGAAGGTCGTGATCGGGGGTCTGGCGATCTGGGTCCCCGAGGGCCACGAGCGAGCGGCGGCGCTGCGCGTGCTGTGTCTCAATCCCGACGCCGTTCAGATCGTCCTCTTCGCGTACTCGGACGAGGACAACCTCAGCGCGGTCGATCCGCTCGACTACGGGAACATCGATACGCGGCTCCATCCATGCCGCCGTCCGGACCCCAATCGCGATCTCGACGGGTGGAGCGGCCTCGCGGCGCTGCCCGGCGTTGAACTGGCGGCGAAGCACGACGGGCGCATCGGGCTGCGCGTGCGCGGCCTCGAATTCGCCGAGTTCGACGAGGGCGAACTGCGCTTCGGACTCACCGAACGGCGCATCGCGCAGCCCCATCATCGGCGGGAGATCGAGACGCTGGTCGCGGAGGCGGACCGCGCACGAAGCGATCCGCAGCATCCGCTGTACCGGCAGAATCCGGAGGCATGGCTGGAGTCGATGGTGCGGGGCGAGATCGAAGCGATCGATGCGTCGCTACTGCCGTCGCCGGTTTACGGACAGGTGCCGGCATTCGCGGCGGGCGAGCGCGGCGTACTCGATCTGCTCGCTGTGGACCGGACGGGCCGGCTCGCCGTCGTGGAGCTCAAAGCGACCGCCGATCTCCACTTGCCGCTGCAGGCGCTCGACTACTGGATTCGCGTCAAGTGGCACCTCGATCGCGGCGAGTTTAGCGCGTACGGATACTTTCCGGGCATCGCGCTCCGCCGCGACCCGCCGCGATTGTTACTGGTATCGCCCGCACTGGATTTTCATCCCACTACCGAGGTGATACTGGGCTATTTCTCACCTGCGATCGATGTGGAGCGGATCGGGGTAGGGGTAGAATGGCGGAAGGGCTTGCACGTCATGTTCCGCCTTACCGGCGCGCAGCGGCCCGAGTGACTTCTCCCTATGCTCAAGCTCAACGCACTCAAGCAGGTCCGCGCCGCCTTCGGCATGTTGAATCCCGACGAAGTGCGCAAGAAGGCGCAACAGCCGGTCCACGTCGGACTGGTCGCCGCCAGCGACAGCGGCTACACCGAGATGGAGGACTTCCTGGTCCCGCCCGCGCTGCCGCGGGAGGAACGCATCGCGCGCATGGGGTTCGTGCATCGCGCGGGCGATGAGGACGTGCCGGCGAAGGTCGACATCGTGCTGTACCAGAACGGACTGCACCCGGCCGACGGCGCCTTGAGCTTCCGGCGCGAGGACGTCAGCGGCTCGGTGGACCACGTCCTGCGCGCGCAGCCGGATCTCGGACTGGCGCTCGCGAATCAGTTTCCGGCGTTCCGCGGGCCCGTAATCGACCGAATCATTCTCTCGGTAGCGAAAGAGAACGCGCTGTTCGCCATTGCGACGGCGCTACCGAATATCGTGCCGAGCATGATGGAACTGCCCTGGGCGTTCGGCGAATTCGCGTCGGACACGGCCTTCCTGACGGCCAACCAGATCCGCATGGCGTTTCAGATCGCGGCGGCGTGCGGCAAGGACCAGGAGGTCGGTCTTTCGGGCCAGAAGGGCTCGGTGGTCGCGATCGTGGCGAGCGCGTTCGGATGGCGGGCCCTGGCGCGCGAGCTCGCGGGCAAGATTCCGTTGGGCGAAGGGCTGATCCCGAAGGGCGCGATCGCGTTCGCCGGCACCTACGTCATGGGCAAGGGCTTGCAGCGCCTCAACGACAACCTGGAATACACCGACACCGAGCGCCAGTCGCTTTACGCGGAAGCGCTGGAGCATGGTAAAGCGGTGGTCCGTTCTTTACAAAAGCGGGCGTAAACTAAAACTCGATTGGGCTCGTCATAGAAGCAGGGACATATGCGTCTATTGACTGTTGCGACTACTCTAGTTTTGGCGTTGGCGTCCGTGCTGGCCGCCGACACCGTGAGAATGAAGGACGGCCGCACCGTACACGGCACATACCTGGGCGGGTCCGCCCGTCAGGTGCGGATGGAAGTCGGCGACCAGATCGAGACGCTGGACGTGACCGATATCGAGCGAATCGACTTCGGGAGCGGGTCCGGCAGGCAGACGCCTCCTCCGCCTCCACCCCCACCGCCCGCGCATTCCGACGAAGACCGGCCGACGCTACGGCGCAATGACAGCACGATCCTGCGTCCCGAACAGGCGCCGCCTCCGCCTCCGCGCGCCAACGAAGGCGCGTTTGAGCTTCCCTCGGGGACCAATGTCGTGGTGCGGATGATCGACGGCGTGGATTCGGAGACCGCGCGCACCGGACAAACGTTCCAGGCGTCGCTCGATCAGCCGATCCTGCTGAACGGTCAAGTGGTGGTCGATCGCGGCGCGGATGTCGTCGTGAAGCTCGTCGACGCCAAGGAATCCGGCACGTTCACCGGCCGCGCGGAGCTGGCGCTGAATCTGCAATCGATCCGCGTGAACGGCCGTTCGGTCGAGGTGAATACGCAGAGCGTGTCGCGCGTCAGCGATTCGCAGGGCGGTGAGACGGCTAAGCGCGGCGCGGCGGGCGCGATCGTCGGCGCCGGTCTGGGCGCCGTTCTCGGCGGCGGCAAGGGCGCTGCCACCGGAGCAGCGGTCGGCGGCGCGGCAGGCGCGGGCACGCAGGTGATCACGAAGGGTAAGCGCGTGCGCATTCCTTCGGAGACCCGTTTGACGTTTGTTCTGGACACGCCCGTCCGGATATGATGGGCTTTGCCCTCCCAACCAACTGCCATTGTGACCGGCGCGAGCCGTGGAATCGGCCGCGCCGTCGCCACTGAACTCTCGAAGACGCACTCGGTCATCGGCACATATCGCGGACGGCGCGACGCCGCCGAGGAGCTCCGCGCCCAGACGGGCTGCGAGATCTTCCAGTGCGACGTCTCCTCGCGCGAGGATCGCGACGGGCTGATTGCGTTCGCGAAGGAGCGCTTCGGCACCCTCGATCTCCTCGTGAATAATGCGGGCATGGCGCCGCGGGAACGGCGCGATCTGCTGGACGCGACCGAGGAGAGCTTCGACGAGCTGATCGCGACCAACCTCAAGGGGCCGCATTTCCTGACGCAGCAGGCGGCGCGGTTGATGGCCGATCGGGGCGAGGGACGGATTGTGTTCGTGACGTCGATCTCGGCGTACACGGCGTCGGTGAATCGCGGCGAGTATTGCATCTCGAAGGCGGGGCTCGCGATGTCAGCGGCGCTGTACGCGAATCGCCTGGCAGCGAACGGCGTCAAGGTGTTCGAGATCCGCCCCGGGATTATTCGGACGGATATGATCGCGAAGGTCGAGCAGGTGTACGAGGAGAAGATCGCCGCGGGATTGTTGCCGCAGCGACGGATGGGCGAGGGGTCGGACGTGGCGAAAGCAGTGCGCGCGATCGCGGATGGGCTGCTGGATTACTGCACGGGTCAGGTGCTGAATGTCGATGGCGGATTCCACATGCGGAGCTTGTGAGGCTGCGGGAGGGGCTCCTTTGACGCAGAGACACAGAGACGCTGAGAAACGCGTCTACAGTCGTCGATAAACTTTGTCGCGCCGGTCTACGTCGTGAACCGTGATCGTGGCGATTTCTGCCGCGACGCTGTAGAGAACGCGGAAGTCCCCAACGCGGAGGCGGTACTCGTTCCTGCTGCCTTGCAGCTTCTTGTGTCCAGGCGGGAAAGGCTCAACCCGCAAGCCTGCTATTTTTTCGACGATCCGAGCGGCCGTCCGACGGTCATCCCAGCTCCTCACATAACGGTCGACGGAGCTTGCGACCAGAAGCGTCCAGCTCATCTCTTCGAGAAGTCCGCCTCCAGCGTTTCGAACGGAATTAACTTCTCGCGTTTGCGCTTGCGAATGATCGCCCGATCGATAGCATCTTCATCCAGTTTGCCTGCGACCTCCGCGGATTTCGTCTTCCGGCGGATAGCGGCCTCTGCTGCAGCCTTCGTTTTGCCCGTGGCATAGGACCCGGGCCGAAGTTCGACGGCGATCCACCTGCCGTTCGGGAGTTTCGCAGAAACCATATCCCCGGGGATGCCGTTCCGACCAGACCGGCTCAACGCCGAGGTGGACTCGCTGGAAGCCATATCCTTATTATCGACGATGAAGTGCTACCGGATCACCCAGAGATCCAAATCCTTCGACCCCGAGCCGTGGGCGGCTAGCGTCACAGTTGCCGCGTTGGCGAGGTCGAAGGTGTCGGTGTCGGGATTGAGATATTCGTAGGTGCTGACGAGGCGGTACATGCCGGGGGCTAGGTTTTCGAAGCGGTAGCGGCCTTGGGCGTCGGCTCGCGCGGTCCAGAGTTCGCCGACGCGCTGGCGAGTCGTGCCATCGTAGCCTTCCAGGTAGACGGGGGCGTACGGCGTATCCTTCACGACTCCGGTGATCGAGCCGGCGCCGGAGGCGATTTGGAATGACGGTCCGAGTTGACGCTTCGTGACGAGGAATTCGTTCCAGCCCTCGGCGCGGCTCCGTCGAGCGCCTCCGCCTCCATTGGCGTACGCGACGTGGTAGCCGGCGGGTGGGCGAAGCATCACGTCCCAGCGGCCAAACGGCAGCGCCGCGCCCGCCGCGGACAGGATGTTCAGTTCCCCGGCTCCCGCAAGATCCTTGCGTCGCGCCCAGAGCTCGCCCTTCTCGCTCGAGTCGCCATAGACGCGGACGCCGATTGGGCCGTCGGCAATCAAGTTGACGGAGGGACCCGGCACCTGCACGCGCTGGTACGCGCCCTGTAGCGGATAGCCGGGCAGCGTCTCGCAGTAGACCTCGTAATCTCCAGGGCTCAGACCGGTGAACGTGTAGGAAGACGCTTGCACGATCCGGCGCCCCATCTGCGACGCGATTGTGATGTTCACCGGCGTGCCCGGTGGGTCGATGTCGATCGAGACCGGGAGGCCGTACGTGCGCCCGGGCAGCGGTCGGATGTCGACGTGGTCGGTCTGTTGTTCGAGGAAGACGTCGGCGACGTGCGCCTGCTCGTACCGCGCCGTTTCGCGGGAGAAGGTCGGCTGGTAGGAGCCGTCCTCGTACTGGCCGCCGGCCGTCCGCACGACGTATTTGCCGGGTGTGAGCCCGCCGGCGCGATAGTGGCCGAGCTCGTCGGTCTTGACCTGGGTGAGGATTTCCGGCGGCTGCGTGGCGCGGTAGACAACGACGTCGATGCTGGGCAGGCCGATCTCGTTCTCGTCGTAGACCGTGCCCGCGACGGCGCCGTAGCGCGGCAGACGGAGGTTCAGAAACGCCGGCTCGGCTTCGGTCACGGTGAGCGGCTGGCCGGCCGAGTTCCATCGCTTCTGCCCATGCTCGACGGTCATGAAGCCGCGGCGCGACGCCTTGACGAGGTACACACCGGCGGGGACCTTGAAGGCGAAGCCGCCGAGCCGGTCGGTGCGGACCGAGATGTCGTCGCCGGGAGTGCCGCCGAGCGGCTGCACGATCACCAGCGCGCGCGTCAGCACCCGGCCGGTGAAGTTCTCGACCACTATGCCGCGAATCACCGCCGCATGCGCGGAGGCGGCAGCAAGGATCGCGAGTAGGACGGCGCGGGTCATCGGATCACGTACAGGTCGAGGTCGGCCTCGAGGTTCTGCGCTTCGGCGACGCGGATGAGGCGGGGATTCGCCGCGTCCATCTGCTGCAGATCCGGATTCTGGAATTCGAACGTGGAGAGCAGCCGGTAGACGCCGGGCGCGAGGCCGTAGAACTCGTACTGCCCGCGCGTGTCGGTGCGGATGGCGCGGACATCGGCGACGCGGCGGCGCGTGTCGGTGTCGTAGGCTTCGAGGAAGACGGGGACGCCGGGGACCGCGTCGTGGCCGGTGCGCGCGACGCCGTGGACGGTGGCGGGTCGCGGCGAGAGAACGAATTTGAGGTCGGCGGGCCCGCCCAGAACGACTTCGTTCCAGCCATCGGGACGGCCGCGCGCGCCGATGTCGGAACGCGGTCCCGTGAACGCGGCGGTGTAATAGGTCGGCGAGGCGGCGAGCGCGAAGTCGTAGCGTCCCGGCGGGAGACTGGCGCGGCCATCGGGCGCGCGCAGCGTCTCGGTCTTCCCTTCCCCGGAAAGGTCCTTGTGGCGGTAGAGGATCTGGATCGTGTTGAGATCCATAGGCTGGCCCTGAGCGTCCACGACCGCGAGACGCACCTCTGGAATGGCGCCAAGCGAGATGCGGTGGTCGGGGGTCTCGCGGTCGAGCGAGAAGAGCTGGTACGCGGCGTTCACGCTGCTGACCAGACCGTTGAAGCGGCGATTGGTCTGCGCGGTCGCGTAGAGCTCGTACATGCCGGGCGAGGTGGGCGGGAATTTGAAGTTGCCCTGCGAATCGGAGACGATGTTCTCGGTCCCGAGGTCGGAAACCAGGGTGAGACTCACCTGGGTTTGGGGCGACGTGAAGGCGCGGCCGGCCAGCGTGAGCAGCCGTCCGGAGAAAGGTCGGACGTGCGCCTCGATGCTCTCCTGATCGAGCTGGACTTCGATGGGGCGCGCCTCGTCGATGCGCGAGGTCTCGCGCGAGAAGGTGGGGAGATAATCGCCCTCGTCGTAACGCTTGCCGACGGTGCGGATGAGGTAGGCGCCGGGCTCGAGGCCGCCGATGCGGTAGACGCCGCGATCGTCGGTCTTACCGCGCGCGGCGAGGACGGGCGGGCGCGTATTGCGGTACGCGACGACGTCGTGCTCCTGGAGGCCAACGTCGTTCTCGTCGAGCACGGTCCCGGTGATGGCGCCGAAACGTTGCAGTCGGATGGTGAGGAAGGTGGCGGCGTTCTCTTCGAGGACGACGGGAGTGCCCGCGCTCTTCCATTGCTTCTGTCCGTATTGCGTGGGGGCGAAGGCGCGTCGCGAGGCGAGGACGAGGTAGGCGCCGGCGGGGAGGGGTCCGATCTCGAAAACGCCGTTAGGGCCGGTGCGGACGGATTGCGGAGGGGAGTTGGTGCCGGCGATGGGCTGAACGACGACGAGAGCGCGCGCCAAAGGATGGCCGGTCGAATGCTCCAAAACGACGCCCCGGATAGCGGCAGCGTGCAAAGTCGCGGCGAGGGCCGTCAGGAAAACCAGGCGCATGCTCGTAGAAGTGACGCGCGGCAAGGCGGAGGCGTGCAAGAGAAAAACTTTGGGCCTGTCGGGCTGAAGCCCTCCGCAGACTGAAGTCTGCCCCACCTATAGGTTTTTTTCGAAGAGTTTCAGGATTCTCTTGTATTCGTCGGCCCAACTGGTGGGTTCGGTGAAGCCGTGGTTTTCTACGGGGTAGACGGCCAGTTCCCAGTTTTCTTTTCGTAACTCGATTAGGCGCTGGGTGAGGCGGACGGAGTCCTGAAACTCGACATTCGTGTCGACCATTCCGTGGCAGATCAGGAGGGCTCCCTTGAGGTTCTGCGCGAAATAGATCGGGGAGGATTTGCGATAGGCTTCGGGGTCGGCCTGCGGGACGTTTAGGATGTCCGAGGTGTAGCCGTGGTTGTAATAGGCCCAGTCGGTGACGGGGCGTAGAGCGGCTCCGGCGGCGAAGACGTCGGGTTGGGTGAACATCGCCATCAGGGTCATGAAGCCGCCGTAGCTGCCGCCGTAGAGTCCGATCTTCTTGGCGTCGACGCCTTGCGTGGCGACCAGATACTTCGCCGCGTCGACGATATCGTCGAGGTCTTTGCCGCCCATGTGCTCGTAGATGGCGGTGCGCCAGTCGCGGCCGTAGCCGGCGGAGCCGCGATAGTCGACGTCGATGACGGTGAAGCCGCGCTCCATCAGGATGTGGTGGAACATGTACTCGTGATAGTAGGAGGACCACTTGCGATCGACGTTCTGGAGATAGCCGGCGCCGTGGACGAAGATGACGCCGGGGCCGCCGCGGCGCGGGTTGGCGGGCCGGAAGAGGCGGGCCGGAACCTTCGCACCGTCGCGCGCGGGGACGTCGACGATGGGGGCGTCCTGCCACTTGTAGGCCCAGAACTCGGGCGCGGGCGAGTTGGTCACCTTCTTGTCGGCGATGTAGAGCTCGGGCGGTTTGTTGGTGTACGAGTAGATGTCGGCGATGGTGCGATCGTCGGGTGAGACGATGGCGGCGTGGCGTCCGGGCGTCGTCGTGAGACGCTTCAGCGGGCCGCCGTTGCCGGGCATCTCGTAGAGATGCTGGTCGTACGGACTCTCCTTGGTCGCGGTGAGGTAGAGCTTGGAGTGGTCGAGCGATTGGCGGACGCCGAGGACCTCCCACTTTCCCTCTGTGAGGGCGCGCGGCTCGCCACCGTCGAAGGCGATAGCGTAGAGGTGCGAGTAGCCGGTGCGCTCCGACTGGAAGTAGACCTCGCGATCGTTTTGCAGCCAGCCGAGCGTGTTGTTCCCGGGACCGCCGACCCAGGCGTTGTCGTGGTCGTGGGACAGGACGCGGGTCTTGCCGGTCGAAGGGTCGAGCGCGAACAGCCAGCGGTCCTTGTTATCGGCGGAGCGCGCGAGGATCACGGACTTCGTGCCGTCCTCCGACCAGACGGGCTCATTCAGGCGCACGTCGCGATCCTGCGGCGCGGGAGTGCGGGCGGGCGGCGCGGCGCCTTCGCTGCCATTCTCGGTACGTTGGGTGGCGGCGGTGGCGGGAGGGGTGAGCTTCTGGCCGTGGTCGACATACTTCACGTCGCCGGTCGCGACGTCGATCAGGACGAGGCGGGAGCGCGACTGGGCGTCGCCGACGTACGAACGGCCGGGGATGTCCTCGGTGTAGGCGGACTCGGTGACGTAGTTCGGGACGATCGTGCTGCGCGCGTTGCCGGGCTCATTGACGGTGGCGATGACGAGCTTGCCGTCGGGCGAGAGTTGGAGGCCGTTGACGGATTGACGCGCCTGGAGGGTGAAGGGCTTGCGCGGGTTGTCCTTCTTGCGGCGGGCGTCGTCCTCTTCGCGGCGGGCGGCCTTCTCGCGGATCACTTCGAGGAGGTCCTTCTGCTCTTTCTTGATCCACTCCTGACTGTCGTTGCCGCGCGGCGGTTGGCCGGCGGCGGCGGTGGGCGGAGCACCGCCTCCCCTGCCCCCACGTCCGCCGGCGGCGGTTGCGGGCGCGGCGGCCCCGGCAGCGTCGGCGCGGATGTCCGTCATTTGGACGATCGAGCCGTCCTCGAGCGAGAGGACATAGAGGTTGTTGGCGCGGACGAAAGAGATACGCCTGCCGTCGGGGAGGAAGCGCGGGTTGGACTCGAAGTCGGTAGTCTTCGTGACCTGGCGGATCTTGCCGGTCGGATTGTCGTAGACGAAAATGTCACCGTCGCGGACGTAGACGACGGAGCGCTTGTCCTTCGACTGGTCGCCGAACGCGGGCGGCGCGAGCTTCGCGTCATCGTCGGAGAGTTTGCGCAAACCCGAACCGTCGCGCGCCACGACGTAGGTGTCCAGGGGCGCGTCTTCCTTCTGCGAAAACTGCTTCCATTGGAAGAAGACCTGCTTGCTGTCGCCGGACCAGCGCGCCTGAGCGGGCTCGTAGCCGACCAGTCCCGGGCCCCTCATGATGTTGTCGATGGTGAGGGAAAACCTGCTGGTCTGACCCTCTAAAAGCAGGGACAGCGTGGCCAGGAAGAGGAGCTTGCGCATGGACAAGATGATAACAATTGGCCACGAATGAACACGAATTCACACGAATAACACGTAAAATGAGACGCAATGAAGGTTGCTCGAATTCACTCGCACGGCGGGACTGAGGCCTTGGTTTACGAGGAGGCGGCGGAGCCTTCCATCAAGGCGAATGAGGTTTTGGTTCGGGTGCGCGCCTGCGCTCTGAATCATCTCGATTTGTTTGTTCGGGCCGGGATTCCGGGGATGAAGTTCGCGATGCCGCATGTTTTGGGGAGCGACATCGCGGGCGAGGTGGTGGCGGTCGGGGAGTTGTGCGAGCGGGTGAAGCCGGGGATGCGGGTGCTGCTCTCACCGGGGCTGAGTTGCCGGCAATGCGAGCACTGTGTGGCGGGCAATGACAACTACTGCCGACGGTACACGATCTTCGGGCTCGGCGTCGACGGCGGCAATGCGGAGCTGCTGGCGGCGCCGGAATACTCGGTGATTCCGATCCCCGACGACCTGCCGTTCGAGGAAGCGGCGGCGGCCCCTCTGGTGTTCCTGACGGCGTGGCACATGCTGATGGGACGTGCGCGTTTGCAGCCCGGCGAGGACGTACTGGTGCTGGCGGCGTCGAGCGGCGTGGGACAGGCGGCGGTGCAGATCGCGAAGATGTTCCAATGCCGCGTGATCGCGACGGCGGGCGGCGAGGAGAAGCTGGCACGGGCGCGGGAGCTCGGCGCGGACCACGCGATCGACCACTACACCCAGGACATCTCGGCCGAGGTCAAGAAGCTCACGGGGAAGCGCGGCGTCGACGTGGTCTTCGAGCACGTCGGGGTTGCGACGTGGCCGAAGAGCCTGGAATCGCTGGCGACGGCCGGCCGGTTGGTCACGTGCGGCGCCACGACGGGTTTCGACGCGAAGCTCGACCTGCGGTTCCTGTTCAGCAAGCAGTGGAGCTTGCTCGGGTCGTTCATGGGGACCATGGGCGAGCTGCACCAGGTTCTGAAATTCGTCTTCCGGAAGCAGCTTCGACCGGTGGTCGACCGCGTCTATCCGCTGGCGGAGATCCGCGCCGCCCACGAGCGGCTGGAGGCGAAGGAACAGTTCGGAAAAATCGTCGTCACGCCATAAGTCCGCGACTGAATCGAGTTAAGATGGGCGAGCGCATGTGGGTTATCTCGTGGTCTCTAGTCGCGGTGGCGTGGTTCGCGTGGCTTTACCCGCTGCTCTTCCGGGCGCCGCATCAGCAGGACCGTCCCTCCGTCACGCTGGCGGCGCCGACGCGCGCCGGACTGCTGCTGCAAGGGCTCGGCATCACGCTCGCGTTTATCTTCCACATGCCCTTCGATACGCAGCCCGGTGTGGTCCGGATCGTGGCAGGGCTCGCGATCGCGGTCGTCAGCGCAGTTATGTCGTGGACTTCGGTCCCCAGTCTCGGGCGGCAGTTCCGGATCAGCGCCGGCTTATATGAGGACCATCAACTGGTGCGCAGCGGCCCTTATCGGTACGTCCGGCATCCGATCTATAGCTCCATGCTCGGCCTGCTCCTTTGCTCGATCCTGCTGCTGATGACCGAGTGGCAGTGGACGGCGATCTCGCTGGCATTCTACATCGCCGGCACGGAGATCCGGGTGCGCGCCGAGGACGGCCTGCTGGCGTCGCGTTTCGGCGAGGAATTCCACCGCTACCGGAAGTCCGTTTCGGCATATATTCCGTTCGTGCGATAGTGGCGATATGCGTGTTGCCACCCTTGCGCTCTCCCTGTGCGCGGCCGCCGGCGCGTGCCTGGCCGCGGACGCTCCCGACTTCACGACTCAATACCGCGCGACCGCCGACCGCCTGATCGACGCCGCGCTTGCCGACACCGACGGGTACAACCGGCTGGCCTATCTCTGCTACCGGATCGGCAATCGCCTGAGCGGGTCGACGGCGCTCGAGAAGGCGGTGGCGTGGTCGGCCGAACAGATGAAGGCGGCGGGACTGAGCAACGTGCGCGTGATTCCGGTGAAGGTTCCGCACTGGGTCCGGGGCGCCGAGTCGGCGCGCATGCTGGCGCCGCTGGATAAGCCGCTGCACATGCTCGGGCTCGGGATGAGCATCGCGACGCCGCCGGGCGGGATCACGGCGGACGTGGTCGCGGTGTCGAACTTCGACGACTTGGCGAAGCTCGGGCGCGACAAAATTCAGGGCAAGATCGTGGTGTACAACGAGCCGTACACGGGCTACGGTCCGACGCGCGTGTACCGGTCGACGGGGGCGTCGCGGGCAGCGGCGTTCGGCGCAGTGGCGGTGCTGGTGCGGTCGGCCACGGGGCTCGCGATGCAGATTCCGCACACCGGCGAGATGGAGTACGACGCGGCGCAGCCGAAGATCCCGGCGGCCGCGATCTCGCCCGAGGACGCGCAGATGTTCGCGCGGCTGTATCAGGACGGTGTACCGGTGAAGGTGCGGCTGGAGATGGCGGCGCGCCTGGAGCCGGACGCGGATTCGGCGGACGTGATCGGCGAGATCCCCGGGCGGGAGCATCCCGAGGAGGTCGTCGTGATCGGCGGGCATCTGGATTCGTGGGACGTCGGGCAGGGCGCGCAGGACGACGGCGCGTCGATCATGGCGTGCCTGGAGGCGCTGGCGCTGATGAAGAAGCTCGGACTACAGCCGCGGCGGACGGTGCGGGTGGCGTTCTGGGTGAACGAGGAGAATGGCGGACGCGGCGGCGTGGCGTATCGCGAGTGGGTCGGCGATCAGATCCGCAATCACGTGGCGGCGATCGAGATGGACGGCGGCGCGGAGGCTCCGCGCGGGTATAGCGCGGGGGTCGACGCGGCGTCGATGGAGACGCTGAAGCAGATCGGGAAGCTGCTGGAGAAGGTCGGGGCGAGCGAGATCACGGGAGGCGGCGGCGGGTCGGACATCGCGCCGCTGTTAAAGGATGGCGTGCCGGGACTCGGAGAGCGGACGGTCGGCACGCACTACTTCGACTGGCACCACACGGAGGCGGACACTCTGGATAAGGTCGACCCGCAGGACTTCCGGAAGAACTTGGCGTCGTTGGCGGTGATGAGCTACGTGCTGGCGGACATGCCGGGGAAGATCGTCGCCGGGAGAGGGCGATAAAAGCAAAGGGCGGGACTGAAGTCCCGCGCAGACTGAAGTCTGCCCCACCTAGAGATGGTAGAGCATGAAGTACACTACCACTCCGGTTACGCTGACGTAGAGCCAGATCGGGAACGTCCACTTCGCGATTTTGCGGTGCTGGTCGTAGCGCGCGGCGAGACCGCGACGGAGCGTGATGATCGCCAGGAACGGGACCGCCGCCGCCAGGACGGTGTGCGTTGCCAGGATCGTCAGGTACAGCGTCTTCAGCGCTCCGGTGCCGGGGAAGTGTTTTGACCCGACCTGCGCATGGTAGACGAGGTAGCAGACCAGGAAGAGGCACGACGTCACAAAGGCCGACGTCATGACTTTGCGATGCGTCTCGATTTGCTTGCGCCGGATCAGGCGGTAGCCCCACACCAGGAGCACGGCGGACGTGGCGTTGAGGATGGCGTTGATCGTGGGCAGGACCGGGGTCATGATTTGTCGCGTTCGAGCTGCCGGATGTCGTGCATGAGCTTCGGCATGAAGTCGTCCTCGCCGGTCAGGTAGTAGCCGCGGATGTGGCGGGCGCGGTCGACCAGGGCGAACCGTGTGCTGTGGGTCATGCTGCCGTCGATCGAATTCAGCTTGAACGCATTCAGGCTGACTTCGTTCAGCTTCGCCGCTTCGCCGGTGAGGAAAAACCAACGAGTGGCGTCGCGCTTGTAACGCTTGGCGTACGCGGCGAGCGCCTCGGGAGTGTCGCGCGTGGGGTCGACCGTGAACGAAACGAAGTGGACGTCGGGGAACTCGGCGGCGGTCTGGTCCTGGAGGCGACGCATGTGGGTCGACATCATCGGGCATGGACCGTCGCAATTGGTGTAGATGAAGTCGGCGACCCAGATGTGGTTGTCGAGGGCGTGCGAGTCGAACCCGGCGCCGGTGTCGGAGACGAGGTTGAATTGAGGGACGTCGCCGAGGATGGGCAGCGGGGTCGGCTTCACGCACGCGGCCAGTAGCAGGGCCGCGGCGACCAGCAGCATCTTCACGCGGCGCTCCGCGTCGCCTTCTGCGCAGCCATCGCGCCGCAGATCAGCAGCAGGACGAGTCCGAACGCGGCGGTGACGGCGAAGCTTTCGAGCGCTCCGGGGGCGTCATTGGGCAGGTGCAGCGTCGCGTTCAGCAGCGAGATCGAGTACGTCAGCGGATTCGCCCACATGATCGCGCGGACCACGCCGTGGGCGGTGGCCATCGGGAAGAGTGAACCGGAGACCATCCACATCGGGACCAGCAGGAGGTTCATGATCGCGTGGAAGCCCGAGGTCGAGTCCATGCGCCATGCGATCACGAAGCCGAGACCGGTGAGCGTGAAGGAGATTAGAAAGATGGCGCCGGCGATCGGGATGAGCTCCGGGATCGTCACGCGGACCCCGGCGAGCGGGGCAAACGCGAGGAAGATCAGGCCCTGGATCCACGCGAGCGTCGCAGCGCCCATGATCTTGCCGAGCACCAACGACGTGCGCGGCGCGGGCGACACCATCATGGACAACAGAAAGCCTTCGCGACGGTCCTCGATGATCGAGATGGTCGAGAAGATCGCGGAGAACATCACGGTCAAGACGAGCGCGCCGGAATAGAAGCGTCCGAGGTCGTTGGAGCCGTACCCCATCAGCAGCCAGAACACGAGCGGCGATGCGACGACGCCCAGGACACGGCTTTTCTGCCGCCAGAATCGGACCAATTCCCGCTGCCAGAGGGTGGCGGCGGGCAAGAAAAAGCTACTCAATGACAGCTCCTGTTTCGCGCACAAAGACGTCTTCGAGAGTCGGCTTGTGCAGCCCGACCGAGTCGATCGAGCCGGGGAAGGCCTCGACCACCTCGGTGATGAATCGATGTCCGTTGGCGATCTCGACGCGCACCTGCCCGTCCATGACCTTCGGGGTCAGACCGAAGCGCTGCGCGATGCCGGCCGCGAGCTCGTCGCCGTTCGCGGAATCGAGCACCACCACGTCGCCGCCGATTCGCGAGCGCAATTCGCCGGGACTGCCCTGCGCGACGATCTTGCCCTGGTGGAGCAGGATCAGGCGATCGCAGCGGTCCGCCTCTTCGAGGATGTGGGTGGTGAGCAGGATCGTGACGCCCTCTTTGTCGCGCAGCATCTCGACGTGGCGGGTGACGTCGCGACGGGCGGCGGGGTCGAGCCCGGTGGAGGCTTCGTCCATGAGCAGCACCTTGGGACGATGCAGCAGCGCCTTGGCGATCTCGACGCGCCGTTTCAGGCCGCCGGAGAGCGTCTCGACGAGGTCCTTACGCCGGTCCTTGAGCCCGAGTTGTTCCATGGCCGCGCCCATGCGCTCTCGGAGTGTCGCGCCGCTGAGCCCGTGCAAATGTCCCTGTCCTCGGAGATTCTCCTCGACCGTCAACGCCTTGTCGAGGCTCTGCGTCTGGAAGACGACGCCGACGGTACGGCGCACGGCCGCGGAGTCGCGCTCCACGTCGTGGCCGGCGATGATGGCGTGGCCGTCGGTGGGGACCATCATGGTCGAGAGGATGCGGAAGAGGGTCGATTTGCCGCTGCCATTGGGGCCGAGCAGACCGAAGATCTCGCCCTGCTTCACCTCGAAACTCACGTTGTCGAGCGCAGTCCGGTCTTTGTAGCGATGGGTGAGGTTTTGAACTTGAATCACAGGCCTTGTCTATCTACCAGCATAAGGCCGTAAATCAGCGGAAGGTAAAGCACGGAGGCGATGAGGACCGCGCGCGCCCGCAGAGCGGTGCGGTCGACCGCGACCCGGACGCCGGAGTAGAGGAACCAGAGTCCAAGGACGAGAGCGCCCGCGAAGTAGATGCGGCCGGCCATGCCGAGCAGGGTCGGGGCGAGGCTGACGGGCACCAGCGCGATTCCGTAGAGGACGATCTGACGCGCCGTGGAGCGGCCATCCGGCTCGACCACGGGCAGCATCTGGATGCCGGCGCGCGCGTAATCCTCTTTATACATCCACGCGATCGAATAGAAGTGGGGGAACTGCCAGAGGAAGAGGATCGCGAACAGTATCCACGACTCCGGCGTGAGGCGTCCGGCGGCGGCAGCGAAGCCGATCATCGGCGGCATGGCGCCGGGGATCGCGCCGACGGTGGTGGACCACCAGGTCCGCTGCTTCATCGGGGTGTACAGGAAGAGATAGCTGGCCAGCGTGAAGGCGCCGATCGAGGCGGACAGCAGGTTGACGCCGAGCCACAACTCGACAAACCCGAAGACGGAGAGGGCGACGCCAAAGGCGAAGGCCGCGCGCGACGACATCTTGCCCGAGGGCAGCGGGCGCATCATGGTCCGCTTCATCTGGCGATCGGCCTCACGCTCGTACCATTGATTCAGGGCGGCTGTGCCGGAGGCGATCAGGCCGGTGCCGACGACGGTGTGGAGCAGCGACAGCAGCGAAATATTGCGGAGAAAGTCCCACCACGTGGCCGCAGCGGGCAAGCCATAAAAATAGCCGATCCCCGTGCTCATCAGGATCAGCCACGTGATCCGCGGCTTCGTCAGTTCGATGTAGTCCCGCATTTAAACGACGGCCATCCCGCCGAGGTCCCCTTCCGAGTGCTGGCGCCAATATACCACCAACGTCAAGACGATAGCCGCGCCAAGCGCCATCGACCCCACGGCGACGTGCGCCGCGGTAAACCAGACCATCATGGGAACCGGCTGCGGCGCGTCAAGCGTCCGCGTGAAGTAGGCTCCCATCCCCAGGAAAATCTGAAACGCCGTGATCCCCAACAGCGCGCCCGCCTCCAACATGTGGTCCATCATCACGGGGACGACGGCCCATAAAACGATTATCGTCGTAACGACAGCCCCGGCAATGTGTGGGATCGCGCCGATGATTTGATGCCGCAGAGCCGCTCCAAGAATCGTCTGACAGAAAATAAATACGACTGCGAGCCCTTGCGGTCCGCTCAAACGAAACTTCATCCCCGAAGTTGCCGCGGAATTCCACACCAGCATCCCAAAACACGCCTGCGCCAGGCAGGCATGCACAATTACCGTGACGTGCGGCGCGACGATCCGCGTCACCAGCGCCCCGACCAGCGCCTGCGCCACCACCATCGCGAACGCGATCCACGCCAGCCGCGATCGCGACGAGACGGCCAATACCAACGTCAGCACGGCGACGAGCGCTGCGAGGACGCGATGTTCCCACGCATACACAATGCCGCCCTCCAGAGGCGGAACGAGTCTGCCCCAGGAGAGCGGCCAATCGGGAATCGCTCCACCGGCGTCGGTGCTGGTGGTCAAAGCTCCGGCGACCACCAGCAAAAACGCCACAAACGTCACAAACACCGAGAATCGGTGCAACCGTTACCCCTTGATCGTGAAGTCGGCTGTCTTGCTTTCCTTCGCGCCGACAGTAATCTGCTGCTCCTGTGTGCCGTACTTCTCATGCACGATTTCGATGGTGTAGGTCCCAGGAGGCAGTCCTTTAATTGTATACGTTCCGTCGTCGCCGGTCACGGCGTAGAAGGGGTGGTTGACGACCCCGATATACGCGCGCATCCAGTTGTGGACGTTGCACTTCACCGGAACCAGGACTTCCTGGCGCGGGAAGGACTGGGTCTTGGTGCCGCTGCCGGGAGGCTGCGACTCGTTCCACTCCTGGTTGACCGTTGGCAGCGGGTGGATGTTGTGATTCGTCGGATCGTTATTCTTGATCGCGAGCGGCTGTCCGGCCATCGCGCCGAGCACGTGCGGCTGATACTCGCATCCCTTCTGGTCGAGTTCGACTGGGGTCGTGGGCACGGCCCACTGCTTGTCGGGCAGACCCGCCTTGACCCAGACGAAGGTGTTCTTGACCGTGTTGTTCCCGTTGATGAGCACTTCTTCCGACGTGGCGCCGCCCGGGTGGGCATGGTCGCAGGCCGGGACGGCCGACATGTCGATCTTCTTGGGAGTGGGCTTGGCGCCGTCGAAGTTCACCTTACCGGTGACGGTGCCGCCGTTCGCCTCATCGGGTGTGGCTCCCGCGCCACCGCCCGCCGGAGCCGCCGCCGCGCTATCGGCCTTCGGCGCTTCCGTCTTGTTCTCGCTCGAACCGCACCCCGTCAGCGCAACCGCCGCCGCGAGGGTCATGCCGATTAGAAACCTTTTCATACGTTTTCAGATCTCCTCAATTTGACGCAGAGACGCAGAGACGCAGAGGAACGCAATTCAGAGTGTCTCTGCGTGCTCTGTGTCTCTGCGTCAAAATCTAATCTCTCTAGTTCCCCGAATTGCCTACGCTCGACCTCAGCCTCCCCAGCTCTTCCGGCGTGAATTGGAACATGTAGCGGACCAGTAGGTCCGCATGGTCCTTGGGATAGCCGTTGAAGCTGGCCGGGGTCGGTCCTGCAAAGACCCATTTTCCATCCTGCATCATGAACAGGCCCGACGGCATCGCCGTGCCCGGACTCATCATGGCAGGATTCAACATCCAGCGCTTCGTCCAGCCCGGCTTCAGGCGCTCTTTCGCGACCGTGAAGTTGGGGGCCGTCGCGCGCGAATCGTGCTTGGGATCGCCGGTCATATGACACTTCAAGCACGGCGCGCCCTCGCTCGAGAAGAGCGCTCGCGCCATGCCGCGCTCCTGGTCGGTCAGCGGCTCCAGTTCCTGCGCGATGAACGGCTGCGCCTGGGCGGAGAGCGCCTCGAAGAAGCGGACGATCTTGCGGACTTCTCCGTCGGAGAAGCTGAAGGTCGGCATGCGCGCGTGCAGATACTGGCGGACGCCATCGCGATTGGTGTCGGTCTCGCTGAGCGCCGGATTATTGAGGAAGCGCATCAGCCAGTCGGGACGCACGCGCGCGCCCTCGCCGATCAGCGTGGGCGGCTTCTGGTCCTTCCAGTCCGGATCCTGGTAGCGACTCATCGACTCGAATACGGTCGTTTGCCCGACGTGGACCTTGTGGCAGCCCATGCAGTTGTATTTGCGGACCACCCACCAGCCGTCAATGATGTCCTGCTTCTGATCGGACGGCGAGTAGAAGTAGCGCGGCGGGACGCTGGCGTCCACCGAGCCTTCGAGGAAGGTCGTGACCGCGTCGATCTCGGGCTTCGAGAGGTTGAAGTTCGGCATCTTGAGGCGATCCTGCTTCGCCTTCTCCTTGCCCTGGTCGAAGACGGCGGGGTTCTCGAGCTTGTGCTCGAAGAAGCCCTTGTGCGTGTACCACTCGTCGGCCTCGGCCTTGTGGCCGAGCAGCGCGAAATCGAGGCGCTCGATCGGCTTCGAGCCTTCCTTGGTCAGCTCGGTGCCGATGCGCTGCTCCTCTTCGAGTCCCGCGATCTCATGGCAGCCGGCGCAGCCGTAGAACTTAACCAGCGTCTGGCCCTGCGCTTTGAGATTCGGATCGTCGAGGTAGGAGGCATCTGCGAAGTTGGCATTCGAGCGCTTGCGCGTCGTGAGGTACGTGGCGATGTCGCGCGCCTCGTCCTCGGTGAGGCGTAGGCTCGGCATCGGGGTCATCTGCTGGACTTGGAGCTCATGGCCGTCGTTCGGGCACTTGGAGTGCTCCAGGTCCCACTTGAACGGTAGGTTGTGCTTCTCGTAGTCGGCGGCGGTGAGGTCCTTCTTCTCAAATGCGCAATACGGGGCGCTGCGCTCGCGCGGGTTGTGGACCCAGCGGACGAGGTAGTCGTAATTCGCCTTCTCGCCTTCGCGGCTGAGATTGGCGGCAAACGTCCCGCCCTGCTTCTGGCCGCCCTCGCCCATCGAGTGGCACGCCATGCAGCCGCGGGTTTCGAACGCTTCCTTGCCCTTCTCCGGATCGCCGGGCTTCTGCTGCGGCAGCGTGCCCTGCACGCCCGATTGCCAGACGAAAGCGCCGATGGCGCGGATCTCGTTATCGTCGAGGCGGAAGGTCGGCATCTTGGTGCCTTCGCGCCATTGGTGCGGGTCCTTGAGCCAGACCGGAATCCATTCCTTCTTCAGCTTGACGCGGGCTTCCTTCAGGCTGGGTCCGACCTTCTTCTGTTCGCGGACCAGGCTGCGCGCGCGCATGTCGAGCTGCTCCATCTTGGAGTCGAGCCCGCTGGCGCGGACTTTGAGGTCGTTGGCGTGCGCGTAGAGTTTTTGCGCCTCGGTGTTGTCGCGCGTCTTGTCGCCCTTCTGGATCGCGAAGCCGGCCTCGCGCAGCCAGTCGGCCTTCTGCGTGTCGAGCGCGCGAAGCTGCTGGTTGACCGACGACATCTCGTCGCTTTCGCGATCGAACCCTTCGTAGCGGTGGCAGCCCATGCAGCCGCGGAGGCGGAAGATCTCGCGCCCGGCGTTCAGGGTGTCCGCCATCTCGGTGACGATTTCGCGCGAGTGGCACTGCTGGCAGCCGGCCTCGACATTCTCCTTATGGTGCATCGGCCAGAGCCAGAACTTGTTGTACCCGTGCGCCTTTTCGACGCTCGATACGGCTACGCCGTTGCCTCCGTGGCAGGGCGTGCAGCCGAACTTCTCCGGGTCGTGGATCTTGAGCAGCTCCTTATCGGGATGGCTGGTGAAGGCCGCCTCGCCGCCCATCGACGCCTTGGTCAGCGTGACGGGCTCGCGCGTACCGAGGTGGCACGATTCGCACCGGTCGACCAGGTCGACGTCCTTGATGTGGATCTGGCGGATCTTGATGTCGTAGTTGGAGAGCGACCGCTCGACGGCCGCGATCGTGTCGCTGCTGGTGTCGGCGATGCGGTCGGCGAGATACTGGTCGCGCTTGGCGCGCAGCTCGGCGGAGGGCTTCAATAGGTCCGCGCTGTGCTGCAGGAGTTCGGCCTTCTTCGCCTTGAACTCCGCCAGTTGCCGGTCCATGTCGCCGAACTTCATGGAGCGCGCCTCCGGCTCTCCCGGCAAGGAGACCTTGTGGACCTCTTCCTTCAGCTCCGCGATCTGTTTGCGCAGCGAGTCCTTCGTGCTGTCGCTGTGGCTTACCTCGATCTGGTAGGTGAGCGAGCCGATGTGGCTGCGCACTTCCTGGAAAGGCGCGTTGAGGGCCAGGATCTTGGGCGTCAGCTCCTGGTTGACCTGTCTGCCGATCTCGGCGATCTGCGGCGCGACGGACTTTTCGGCCGCCTGCAACTGCGCGTCGAGCTGCCGGTATTCGGGCGAGGCTTTGATCTGCTTCTCGATCTGAACCTCGCCTAGCCGCGCATTCGACAGATACTTCGCGTAGGTCTTCTGAAAGCGGGCCTGGTAGCCCTTCCAGGGACGGATGCCGTAGAGCTCGTCCCACAAGCCCCAGGCAGTGACAAGCACCAGCAGCGCCGAGCAGACGAGCAACTGCTTGCTCAACGATGAGTGAACTACTGGGTCTCGGTCTTGCGGTTGATCGCTCATATATTGGCCGCCTAAATGTTGAACCAGGGAGTCACCCAGACATATTTGATGCGGAACAGGAGCCGCGCCGCGATCTTCACGGGCAGCGATAGCATGACCACGAGGAACACCTGCATCGTGACGTATTGCAGGACGCTCATGCGCTTGTAGATTTTCTTATTGAACGGATTCCACGTGATCAGCTTGTGGCACAGCATCGCCGCCGCGATGCAGTACGCGGTCACCACGAAGCCGCCGAACAGGATCTTCCCCACCTTGCCCGTGATGCCGAACAGATCGGGGAGATCGCGATTCACCTCGAAGATGAGTCGATTGTGGTCCCACGTGGTGCCCGGCCAGAACCACATCCACCCGGGACCGCGGATCAACGTCCCGATCACGATCATCGAAACCCACAGCACGATGAATCCGAAGATGAACGTCAGAATGGCGAACTTCCGCTGCTTATACGTGTAATAGCCGTTGCCCAGCGGATTGGTGTCGATGTACGGGATCACCATCAGTCCGACGATGATGAGCGACGGCATGACGACGCCCGCCATCCACGGGTCGAAGTACACCAGCATCTCCTGAAGACCGAGGAAATACCACGGCGCCTTCGACGGATTCATCGTGAGCGTCGGATTGGCCGGCTCTTCGAGAGGAGCGTTCAAAGCGATCGACCACACCAGCAAAATCACGGTGACGATGATCGCGGCGAGAAACTCGATGCGCAGCAGGTACGGCCAGACGTGCACCTCGCGCGCCCATCCCGTGCGGAAGGGCTGGACCTTGCGATGGTGCGTCTTGGCCATCGCCGGATCGGCTTCGAGCTGCGCGATCAAGCGGTCGTTAGCGAAAGACTGGCGCAGTCCGTACCAGGTGTAGAAAGGCACGACGAACAACAAAAGCACGATCGGGACATTATCGGGAGTGCTGAGAATGGTCCAAAGCTGGTGAAGGTCCATAGAGATCCTAATAGGGCCACGAATGAACACGAATGAACACGAATGAACAAGCAACTACTGCAAGATTGGTTTTATTCGTGTTCATTCGTGTCCATTCGTGGCCATCAAATCTTCTTCACTTCTTTTATTTCGCTTTCCAACACCATCGGCGCCGGTCCCGAGATTCCTCCGTCTTTCCGGACTCTCCAGAAGTGCACGACCATGAAGGCCGAGGCGAGGATCGGGATCGCTACGCAGTGCCAGATGTAGGCTCGCAGCAGGGCGTTCGAATCGACGATCGAGCCGCCGAGGAGACCGAAGCGGACGTCGTTGAACGGGGTCATGCCTAGTTGCGCTCCGAACGGTCCGGCGTGTCCGAGGAGCGGCGTGGCGCGCGCCATGTTCGTGCCGACCGTGACCGCCCAGAAGCCGAGCTGATCGTCGGGCAGGAGGTAGCCGGTGAAACTCAGGAGCAGTGTGAGGACGAGCAGCAGCACTCCGACGACCCAGTTGAACTCGCGCGGTTTCTTATAGCTTCCGGTCAGGAAGACCCGGAACATGTGGAGCTCGACCATGATCACCATCAGGTGCGCGCCCCAGCGATGCATGTTGCGGAGGAGCTTGCCGAACGGGACGTCGTTCTCCAGGTAGAGGATGTCGCGGAAGGCGACGACCTTCGACGGGTGATAGTAGAACATCAGCAGCGTTCCCGTGAACACCAGCGTGATGTACACGTAGAACGTCATGCCGCCCATGCCCCAGGTGTAGTTGTAGGCCACGGCGTCGCGATTGATCTTGGCGGGGTGCAGGTGCAGGAAGACGTTGCTGAGGACGCCGAGGGCGCGGCTGCGCGGGGTTTCGTCGTGTTTGACGCGGAGGATCGATTTCCAGACGTCGGTCTTTTCCGGCGCCTTGATCGTCTCCTTCATCTCCTCGACGGCGCGCGCCTGCACGGCCTTGGCCGCGGTGACGAGGGTTCCGACCTTCCCGCCGCCGTTGCCGTTTCCGGCGCCGGCGCCGCCGCCGTTACCGTTACCGGCGTCCGACGGGGGTGGCGTCCCGTTGCTGTGTCCGTTGGTTTCTGGCATGGGTTTCCTTTTACACGTGCAGAATGGCGCCGCCGGCCCCGCCGGGATCGACTTCGCCGAACTGCGACGGCTCGCCTTTAGGCCACGAGTACAACTTGCTGAGGTCGACCTCGATCTGGCCGTCGGGCGCGAGCGCCACGTGAGCGCGGTCCATCGGACGGGGCGCCGGACCCTCGAAGTTGACGCCTTCCGGGTCGTAGCCGCTGCCGTGGCACGGGCATTTGAACTTGTTCTCGCTGGGTTTCCAGTCCGGTGTGCAGCCGAGGTGCGTGCAGACCGCCGAGATCACGAAGATCCCTTCGGTGTTGCGCACCACCCAGATGCGGAACTGGTTCTGGAACTTGGTGTCGACTCCGAAACCGAAGTCGCCGGGGTAGCCGATTTTGAATTTGGTTTTCGGCTCGTAGAGCGCCCGCGGAAAGAAGAACCGCAGGAACATGAGGAGGTTTACGCCCAGAGACCCGAGCACGGCGGCCATCACGAAACGCCGTCGGCGGGCTATGCTCTGCGAGTCGTCGGAATCGCCGTCTTTCCGAAACAAATTTCGGAGCGCGCTTCCCAGGGACGGCTTCGGAGTCGGCGCCGCCGTCCCGGCGGGCTCAGTCGTCGAATTCGCCATTTTGTCCCCTCGGCCCTGTCACTCCTTCAGTCGAAGGCAGGACCGTTATCCCTCTAGTGCTTCCACCAGAGATCGCGCGCGCCGAACGAAGAGGACCGGCTAATGGCAGGCTTGGAAAAAATATGCCCAAGCCCCGACTTTTATGAGATGAGTGGCCCCACCCAAAATTGAAACGTGAAGAGCCTGTCGGTCGCCGAGTACCCTCTGTTCGTAGCTAGCATCCCTGGAAATTGTCCAGTGTGTATATATCACCGGTATTTCCCGATTGCAAGGGGGTTGTGTCGGGATGTCGCCGCAAAATGATAATGTCCTATTTGCGCAAAGTAGAAATGTCCTATTGACGTCGCCCAGGCTGGGGAGGTGCAAGAAGGACAACTGCTGATGACGCAAGCCGAACGGGACCGCT
>Ga0070684_100000421_pt1 | contig 29107 bp, 33 predicted proteins | sample KBSC723LmetaG_FD_65653 | JGI IMG/M metagenome (GOLD analysis project Ga0070684, IMG submission 65653) | Corn rhizosphere microbial communities from Kellogg Biological Station, Michigan, USA - KBS C7.2-3L metaG | ecosystem: Host-associated > Plants > Roots > Rhizosphere ...
CCGCAGCTCCCACTCGTGGTACTTGGCGCCTGGCCGCACGTGGTCGCGGTCGTCGAGGTGAGCGCGCACCCCCGCGGCTCGGATGGCCGCGCACAACGACGCTGCCGCCTCGGCCACGCCGGGATCGTTGCCCACTGGGACGACTACGGCCTGCACCGGTGCCACGGCCGGGGGCAGCCGCAGCCCGCGGTCGTCGCCGTGGGCCATGATCAGCCCGCCGATCAGCCGCGTGCTGGCCCCCCACGACGTCCCGTACGGATGCTGCTGGGCGCCCGCCGCGTCGGTGTAGGTGACGCCGTAGGCCTCGGAGAAACGCTGACCCAGATAGTGGCTGGTGGCCGACTGCAGCGCCTTGCCGTCGCGCATCAGGGCCTCCAGGGTGAACGTTTCGACGGCACCGGGAAATCGCTCGGCGGCGCTCTTTCGGCCCCGCAGCACAGGGATCGCCAGCACCCGCTCGACCGCGTCCGCGTACACCTCGTGAAGGATCCGCAGCACCTCGGCCATCGCCTCGGCCTGCGTGGCATGGGCGGTGTGCCCCTCCTGCCACAGGAACTCGGTCGTGCGCAGGAACAGCCGCGGTCGCAGTTCCCAGCGCACCACGTTCGCCCACTGGTTGTAGAGCAACGGCAGGTCGCGGTACGACCTGATCCAACCGGCATAGGTCGACCAGAACTGGGCCTCGCTGGTGGGCCGGACGACCAGCGGCTCGGCCAGCTCCTCACCGCCGGCGCGGGTGACCACGGCCACCTCCGGTGCGAACCCCTCAACCAGCTCGCCCTCCCGCTGCAGGACGTCTCCGGGAACGAACAGCGGGAAGTAGAGGTTGCGGTGGCCGGTGGCCTTGATCCGCTCGTCCAGCGCGGACCGGACGGCCTCCCAGATGGCGAAGCCGTCGGGCCGGATCACCATCGAGCCGCGCACCGGCGAGTGCTCGGCGAGCTCGGCACGGCGGACGACCGCGGCATACCAGCCGGGGAAGTCGTCTGACTGTCGGGGCAGGGCGTTGGTGCTCATCGATGCGCTCCAGGTCGGCATTGACCCGCCGCGAGGCGGGAGACGGGAGAGGTCGTCACGGCGTTCCGGGGCGCGTCGGCGCGCCGGGAACGCCTACGCCGGCGGGCGCGGAGCGGGCACGGCGAGGCCGGCGGAGCGGGCCGCCAGTATCAGCCGTGTCGTCGAGCGCTGCGCGTGCATCACGTTCAGGATAGCGCCGGCGGGTCGAACCGGTAGTCCGCGGAGTCGCATACCGGCAGATAGCCGATCCGCCGGTAGATGCTGTTCGACGTCGGGTTGGCGAGGTCGGTGGTGAGCGTGCAGCGGCGGTGGCCGGCTTCCAGCAGCCGGCGGGTGACCGCCGCGACCAGCGCCGTCGCATAGCCATGGTTGCGCTCGTGCGGCGGGGTATAGACCGGCCCCACCCGAGCTGCCTCCACCGACACCCGCGTGAACCCCGCGAAGCTGACCGGCCGGCCGTCCATCTCCCAGAACACGAGCCCGGGAGGGTCCTCCGCCAGCCGGGCGCGGATCATGCGCTCGATGTACGGCAGTTCCCGATCGAGCCGGGCCTCCTCCATGAAGGCCAGCATCCACTCGCCGAGCAGGCCGCGGTCAAGAGCGGTCGCGTAGCGCATCTGGCCGGCCGTGTCGGGCACAATTTCGACCTGCTCGAGCGCGTGGAGGCGGAGCGACATGTGAACGGTGGCTGTGGTACCCGTCAGGCCGGCCCACAGCTCGGCGAAACGGCCGGCCTCGGGCTGCGCCCCGTTGACGCCGGGAAGCTCGACCCCCGCCCCGTGCATGCCCTCCGCCAGCTCGACCAGCGCGGCGTCGCCGCGGGGCTGGACGACCACGGCCGGGAACGGGGGCGTCCGGAGAGCGGCGGCGACCGCACCGGCTGAGGCGTCGACGATCCACAGGCAGAACGACTCGTAGCGCCCGGGATCGTTCTGCATGGTGGACAGGACGCCGAGGGGAATGCTGTTGCGGACAGGATCGCGGCTGAGCAGCGAACCGGCGCGGAGAACGAACTCGGCCGGATCCTCGACCTGGGCGAACGGCATGCCCGAATCCTATGAGTTTGGTCGCCGGCACAGATGTGCTGTACATTTGTCCAGCTTTCGTGCGTCTTCGGGGAGGGATCGATGCTCGACGTGATCGTGATCGGCGGCGGCTTCGCCGGAGTCACCGCAGCCCGCGAGCTCAGCCTGCGCGGCCGCAGCGTGCTGCTGCTGGAGGGCCGCGACCGGCTGGGCGGGCGCACCTGGACCGCCCGGTGGGGCCAGGATCAGATCGAGTATGGCGGCGGCTGGGTGCACTGGCATCAGCCCCACACCTGGTCGGAGATCACCCGAGCCGGGCTGACGGTCGAGCTGTCCGACCCACCCGAGGTGGCCAGCTGGTTCGTCGGCGAGCAGCGGCGGTCGGGCACGGCGGACGAGCGCGACGCGATCGCCGGCCGGGGGTGGGACCGGTTCGTCGACGGTGTGCGCACAAGCCTCCCCTCCCCTCACTTCCCGAGGCAGGCGATCGGCGAGCTGGCTCGGATGGACGGCATGACGATCAGGCAGCGGCTGGACGAGCTGGGGCTGAGCGACGAGGAGTACGACGTCCTGGCCGCCGAGCTGGAATCGGTCGCCCACGGCCCGCTGGACGAGGCCGGCGCGGTCAGTGTCCTGCGCTGGCACGCGCTATCCGGATACAGCCTGGAGCTGACCCAGTACACCGGCGGCCGGGTCACGCTGACCACCGGCACCCGCGGACTGCTCGACGCCATCGCCGGACAGGGGCGGCAGGAGACCCGTCTCTCCACCCCTGTCGCCGCCGTGCGCTGCACCCTCGACGGGGTCGAGGTCGAGACGCGCGACGGCGAGCTGATCGGCGCTCGCACGGCGGTCGTAGGGGTGCCCCTGAACGCGCTGCCGGCAATCGAGTTCGAGCCGGCCCTGTCGGAGGGCAAACGGGAGGCGATCGCGCTCGGCCAGGCCTCGCGGGGGATCAAGATCTTCATCCGCGCCTCGGGCGAGCGGGTGAATCAGAACGTGATCAAGCCGGGCCACGAGTTCGGCTACCTGGACACCGAGATCATGTCCGAGGACGGCACGCAGGTGCTGATCGGTTTCGGGCTCGACGGCGACGCCATCGACCCCGCCGACCTGCCCGCCGTGCAGCGGGCGCTGGATGTGATCCTGCCCGGCTATCGGGCGCTCGAGGCGACGGCTCACGACTGGCTGGGGGACGAGTTCTCACGCGGGACGTGGGCGATCCACCGGCCCGGCTGGTACACGCATCACCACGCCGAGATGCGCCGCCCGGAGGGCCGCGTGGTGCTGGCCGGGTCCGACATCGCCAACGGCTGGGCCGGGTTCATCGACGGAGCGATCGAGAGCGGCCTGTGGGCCGGCGCCGTGGCCGATGGGCTGATCTGATGCCCGTGACGACGCCCGGAAAGCGGTCGAGCACCCGCAGGGCCGGGATCCTCGAGGCCACGCTTCGAGTGATCGCCAGCCGCGGCGCCGACGGCGTTACCCACCGCGCGGTGGCGCTGGAGGCCGGGGTGCCGGCCGCATCGACCACGTACTACTTCGACTCCAAGGAGGCGCTGGTCGAGGAGGCGCTGGAGTTGGTGATCGATCGGTCGACCGCCCTCGTCCGCCGTCACGCCGAAGGTGCTCCGCCGGCGGGACCGGCGGAGCTGGTCGACCGTCTGGTCGACCTGGTGGCGCTACAGGTGACCGACCGCGAAGCGCCCCTGGCCGCCCAGTACGAGCTGATGCTGGAGGCCGGCCGGCGGGAGCGGCTGCGGCCGTTGGCGGAGCGGTGGGAGACCATCTACATGGCCGCGCTGACGGCGCTGGTGGCGGGCGCCGGGCTGCCCCGGCCCCAGCTGTCCGCCGAGATCCTGGCAGACGCGATGGAGGGTGCCCTGCTCGGTCAGCTGGCGCTGCCGCGGGATGACTTCATCGACGGGCACCTGCGCCCGCAGCTCGACAGGCTGGTGAACGCCCTGGCCTGATCGGCCTTTGTACACTGGCTCGAGACGGCGACGACACGGGAGGATGTGCGTGGAGACAGTCAGCTTCACCAGCATGGCGGAGGGCACGGCGGAGGACTACCAGCTGCTCGGCCGCTACGAGGAGCGCTACATGGACGCCCTCCCCGACCGGCTGCTGGCCGCTCTCGACCGCCTCCGCGAGTCGCTGGCGGGCTACCAGGTCAGCCGCTACGAGCATTCGCTGCAGTCGGCGACGCGGGCGCTGCGCGACGGGCGCAGCGACGAGTACGTGGTCGCCGCGCTGCTGCACGACCTGGGCGACGACCTGGCCCCCCACACCCACGGCGAGATGGTGGCCGCGATCCTCAAGCCCTACGTGTCCGAGGAGATCTGCTGGGTGGTCAAGTACCACGGCCTGTTCCAGATGTACTACTACGCCCACCACACCGGCGGCGACCGGAACGCCCGTGACCGCTACCGCGACCACCCGCACTACGAGGTCTGCCGGGAGTTCTGCGAGCTGTACGACCAGAACTGCTTCGACCCCGACTACGACTCGCTGCCGGTCGAGACGTTCGAGCCGATGCTCCGCCGCGTGTTCGCCGAGCCGCGCTACCTGACCGTGGACGCCCTGCCCTGAGCCGCCCCGCGGCCAGCCCCCGGCCCCGCGTCGTGATCGTGGGAGGCGGCTTCGGCGGTCTGCGAGTGGCGCGCAGGTTACGGCGGGCGACGGTCGACGTGACGCTGCTCGACCGCCACAATCACCACCTGTTCCAGCCGCTGCTCTACCAGGTGGCGACCGGCTCCCTGGCCCCCGGCGAGATCGCCCCGCCGCTCCGCGGCGTGCTCCGCCGCCAGCGAAACGTGCAGGTGCTGCTGGCAGATGTGACGGGATTCGACCTGGGCGGCCGCGTGGTGCGCGCCGTAGGCCCCCAAGGGCGTCCGCTGGAGGTGCCCTACGACTGGCTGGTGGTGGCTGCCGGCGCCACCGACACCTACTTCGGCCGCGAGGAGTGGCGGCAGCATGCTCCCGGGCTGAAGAGCATCGCCGACGCTCTGCGGGTGCGCGACGAGATCCTGTCCGCCTTCGAAGCCGCCGAGCTCGAGCCGGACGAGGAGTCGCGAAGGCGCCTGCTCACGTTCGTGGTGGTCGGCGCCGGCCCCACCGGCGTCGAGCTGGCCGGGCAGATCGCCGAGCTGGCCCGCGACACGCTACGCCGCGACTACCGCTCGATCGACACCGGCACCAGCCGGGTGCTGCTGGTCGAGGGCGGCCCGCGGGCGCTGGCGGCGTTCGACCAGCGGCTGTCGGCCCGCACCGCCCGATCGCTGGCCTCGCTCGGCGTGGATCTGCGCACCGGCGCGCTGGTGGCCGGGATCGACGCCCAGGGGGTCGAGCTCGACACCCCCGCCGGCCGGGAGCGGGTCGATGCCGGCACCGTGATCTGGGCGGCCGGCGTCCGCGCCTCGCCGCTGGCCGGCGAGCTGGCCGCTGCCTCTGGCGGCGAGCTCGACCGCGGCGGCCGGATACCGGTGCAGGCGGACATGTCGCTGCCCGGCCACCCGGAGGTGTTCGTGATCGGCGACATGACCGCCACCGGACTCCCCGGCACATCGCCGGTGGCGATGCAGCAGGGAGCGCACACGGCGCGGATGATTGAGCGGCGGATCGCGGGTCGCGAGACCCGACCGTTTCACTTCCGTGACAAGGGCAACATGGCAACCATCGGCCGCTACCGGGCCGTGGTCGAAATCGGGCCGCTGCGCCTGGGCGGCCTGGTCGCCTGGCTGCTATGGCTGTTGATCCACATCACCTACCTGATCGGCTTCGCCAACCGGCTGCTCGTGCTGCTCCGCTGGTCGATCAGCTTCTTCACCCACGGCCGCGTGGAGCGGGTGATCACGGGGGAGCCGCCGCGGTGACCTGGGGTCAGGTCGCGTCCAGGCTGACCTTCATCTCCTGGATCGTGTTGCCACCATCGACGACGATCGACTGGCCGGTCACGTAGCTCGAGGCCTCGGAGGCCAGCCAGGCGATCAGCTCGCCGACCTCGGAGGCGCGGCCGGGCCGCCCGATCGGCGTGTGCGCCCCGCCGACGATCTCCTCCGTGCTCGAGGACCCGGTCGAGATCCAGCCTGGCGCGACCGAGTTGACCGTGACGCCGTGGCGGCCATGGTCATGGGCCAGCGCCCGGGTCAGGCCGTCGAGTCCGGCCTTGGCGGCGGCGTAGCCGTGCCCGTGCGGGTAGACCACCACCGGCCCGCTGACCGACGACACGTTGACCACTCGCCCGTAGCTGCGCTCCACCATCCCCGGCAGCACGTTTCGGGTCATGTTGTAGGCGGTCTTCAGGTTGACGGCGATATCACGGTCCCACCCGGCCTCGTCCTGCTCCACGAACGGCGTCGACACCGCCTGCTCGCCGATGGCGGCAATGCCCGCGTTGTTGACGAGGGCGTCGATCCGGCCGAAGCGGGCGAGCACGCCGGCCACCAGCCGAGCGGCCTGGCCGGCGTCCGTCAGGTCGGCGACGAACCCCGCCGCGTCGATCCCCTCTCCCGTCAGCTCGGCCACGCGCCGGTCGATCCGGTCGGTGGTTGACGCGATCGCGACCTGGCCGCCGCGGCGGCCGATGATCCGGGCGGCGGCCAGCCCGATCCCCTCCGGGCCGCCGGCGCCGGTGACCAGCGCCACCCGGCCGCGCATCGAGACCAGCTCGCTCACCGATCGCCCAGCAGGTCGCCGACGGCCTCCGCGAACACCTCTGTGTGGCGGTCGACGTCGCGCTCGGTGGTGGCCGGGCACATCAGCGCCATGTTGTGAAACGGCGTGATCAGGACGTCGCGGTTCATCAGATGGAGGTGCATGTAGGCGTCGAGCTCGGCGTCGTGGGCGGCGGCCGACTCGCCGCCGTTGCGCGGCGGCCGGGGGGTGAAGCGGTACTCGGCCCGGGCGCCCAGCTGGACGATGTTCCAGGGCATCCGGCGGCTGCGGAGCACCTCGTTCACGCCGGCGGTGAACCGCTCGGCCAGGGGGATCATGCGGGCAAACGCGTCGTCCGTCAGCACCTGCTCGAGCGTCGCCCGGGCGGCTGCCAGCGACAGCGCGTTGCCGGCCAGCGTGCCCCCCACACCGCCGGTGTCCTCCAGATCGACATCGGCGGCCAGCACCTGGTCGGCGATCTCGCGGCGCATGCCATAGGCGCCGATCGGGATGCCGCCGGCGATCGCCTTGCCCATCGTCATCATGTCGGGGTCGAGGCCGTGGGCGGCGGTGTAGCCGCCGGGCCCGCTCGACAGCGTGTGCGTCTCGTCGATCACCAGCAGGGTGCCGGTCCGCCGCGTGATGTCGCGCAGAGCGTCGTGGAAGCCCGGCTCCGGCAGCACGATGCCGATGTTGGTGAGTGCCGGCTCTGCCAGCACGCAGGCGACATCACCCGGCGCCAGCGCCTGCTCCAGGGCGTCCGTGTCGTTGAACTCGACCACCTTGGTGGTGACCGCCGGGTCGACCGCCGGACCCACGTTGCCCGCCCGCGAGCACGCCTCCCCATGCTCGTCGAGCGAGATCACCGTCTCGTCGACCGTGCCGTGGTAGCAGTAGTTGAAGACCAGCACCTTCGGCCGGCCGGTCACCTGGCGGGCCATCCGCAGCACCCAGCGGTTGGCGTCGGTGGCCGTCAGCGCGAACTGCCAGGCGTCGAGGCCGAACCGCCGCACAAGCTCCCTGCCCACCCAGGCTGCATCCTCGGTCGGCAGCATGGTGGTCGTCCCGCGGCGGTACTGGCGATCGACGGCAGCGGCGGTGGGCTCGGGGGCATGCCCCGCCATGGCGCCGGTGTCGCCGAGGCAGAAGTCGACGTAGTCGTGCCCGTCGACGTCCGAGATCGAGCTGCCGGCGGCGCGCTCGAAGAACAGGGGAAAGCCTCCCGCCCACATCGTCATCCAGCTCATGGGCACGCCGCCCAGCAGCGTGCGCCCGGTCTCGGCGAACAGCTTCCGCGACCGCGGATTGCGCTCTGCGAAGGCGGCGCGCTCGCGCTCGATCAGGCTGCGCAGCCGTTCCCTGTCGATGGTTGCCAGTGCCTCCGTCGCCATATCAGTCCTCCGCTTCACCTCGTCCCCACCGCGGGAACGACACCCCGTACACTCTCACGCATGTCCACTCCGGCGAGCCGCATGCGGGAGGCGATCTGGAACCAGCCCGCGCTGCTGGCGGAGCTGCTCCGCGACCAGGCGCCGGTCGCGCCGGCGGCCGAGCGGCTTCGCGGCCGCAGGGTGTATCTCGTCGGCACAGGCACCAGCTGGCATGCGGCAGCGATCGGCGCGACATGGCTGCGCGCGGGCGGTGTGGACGCGACCGCCGTGCAGGCTGCCGATGCCGCGACCGACGGGCCTGTTGCCGGCGCGGGCGACGCCCTCGTGCTGCTGTCCCACCGGGGCACCAAGCGCTACACCGGCCAGGCGCTGGCGGCGGCCCGCGCCGCCGGGGCATCGGTGGTGCTGATCTCGAGCCGCCGGAACGCCGACGCCGACCTGGTGACCAGCGACCCGGAGCAGAGCGCGGCCTTCACGATCAGCCACCTCGCAGCGCTGGGCCGGCTGGCCCAACTGGCAGGGCAGCTGGGCGCTGACCTGGGGCCGCTCGAGCAGGTGCCGGAGGCGGTCTCGGAGGTGCTCGACGGCGACTGGCAGCCCATCCCCCCGCCGGCGCGGATGCTGCAGTTCACCGGCGCCGGGATCAACCAGTGGACCGCCGCCGAGGCCGCGCTCAAGGTCCGGGAGACCGCCTACGTCGCGGCCGACGGCCTGAACGCCGAGCAGCTGCTGCACGGCCCGTCGGTGGCCCTGGGCCGGGATGACCGGCTGGTCGCGTTCGACGGCGGCGGCCCGCACAGCGATCGTCTGTACGAGCTGGCCACGCTGGTGCGCGCCTATGGCACGCCTGTTCACGTGATCCGTCGCGACGGGCTGGGTGAGCCCCTGTCCGTGTTCCCGCTGACGACCGCCGCCCAGCTGATCGCCCTGGAGGCCGCCGAGGGCCTGGGCACCGACCCCGACAGCTTCGGCCGCGACCTGCCCGGCCGCGCCGACGCCCTGGCCGGCGTCGAGCTGTGACGCCCCGTCGGGGAGTCAGCTGACCGCCGCAACGGCGGCGCTGGCGATCGCGTCTGCGGACACGTCGTAGGCGTCGTACACCTCGCCCAGGCCGCCCGACTGTCCGAACGCGTCGACGCCCAGTGTCACCTGGCGGGTCCCGGCAGCCCCGCCGAGAAAGGCCAGAGAGTGCGACGCCCCGTCGATCACGCTGACGATCGGCGTGCCGGCCGGCAGCTGCGACAGCAGCCGCTCGAGGTGGGAGGGCGCCGCCGGCCTGCGGGCATCGGCGATCGGCGCCAGCCGGGACGCTCGCCATTCCCTGTACAGCCGGTCGGGAGAGGTGAGGTTGAGCACCCATGCCTCGATGCCCTCCTCCTCCCCCAGCTGGACCGCCGCCGCCAGCGCCTCGTCGACCAGGGCGCCGCAGACGGCCAGCGCCACCTGGTCGGCTCCCGGTGCCGGATCGCGAAGCACGTAGCCGCCGGCCACCACGTCCGCTCGCAGGTGTTCGGCGCCCCGCCGGTCGAGCAGCTCCTCGAACGGCGCCTGGTCGGCCGGCTTGGTCGACAGCCGCAGGTACAGCGACTCGCCGTCCTCCTCGCCCAGCCGCCGCAGGCCGTCGCGGAGCAGCCAGTCGACCTCCGCGGCGTAGGCGGGCTCGGCGTATGTGATGCCGGGCAGCTCCATCCCCAGCGACGGCGTCACGATCGACTGGTGGGCACCGCCCTCACGCGACAGGCTGATGCCCGACGGCGTGCCGGCGATCACGAACCGGGCGCCGCAGTAGAGGCCGTAGATCAGGGCGTCCAGCCCTCGGCAGACGAACGGGTCGTACACGGTGCCCACCGGCAGCAGCTGCTCGCCGGTCAACTCGGCCGACATGCCCAGCTGGCCGAGCAGCAGAAACAGGTTCATCTCGGAGATGCCGAGCTCGATGTGCCTGCCTTCCGGGCCGACCTCCCATCGAAGCGCCTCCGGCGCACCGAAGGCGGGCTCGGCGTCGACTCCGAACACGCCCACGCGGTTGATCCAGCCGCCCAGGTTGGTCGACACGCTGACGTCGGGCGCGGCCGTCACCACCCGCTCCCCGACCCCCTGCTCGCGGGCCAGCTCGACCAGCACCCGGCCGAACGCCTCCTGCGTGGAGCGGGCGCGGGGCGGCGATGGGGACGAGGCGGCGACGGCGACGGGCGAGCGGCCGGATGCCCGGCGGCCGTCGCCCAGCCGTTCGCGGGCGGCGGCGCACAACCGTCCACCGGACGACCCGGGATCGAGCGCCGCCCACTCATCGCCACCGTCCGCTCCCAGCGCCCGGCGCACCTCGTCGATCTGCTCGCCGGTCAGATGTGCGGAGTGGTTGAGCGGCTGGCCGGCGATCGGCAGCCGGTAGCCCTTGACCGTGTAGGCGAAGATCACGGTCGGCCGGTCGGCGCGCTCGCGGGTGGCCGCCAGGGCATCGGTCAGGTCGCGCAGGTCGTGCCCGCCCAGATCGCCGATCAGCGACCCGATCCGTCCTCGCTCCGGCTCCAGCGCGCCCCGCAGGCGCGCCCGCTCGTCCGGGGACAGCGGCCCTTCCAGCCGCTCGACGATCTCGTCCTCCGCCGCGCCGAACAGCGCCTGATACTCCTGGTTGGGCATCTCGTCGATCCGCCGCCGCAACAGCTCGCCGCCGTCCCGGGCATACGCCGCCCGCAGCCGGCGGCCGTACTTCAGCTCGATCACGCGCCACCCGGCTGACTCGAAGCCTCCCTCCAGCCCCGCGGCGCGGATGCCGGGCACCACGCGGTCGAGCGACTGCCGGTTGAGGTCGACGATCCAGACCGCCTCTCCCAGCCCGCGGGTGGCCGGGTCGAGGATCGCTTCCCACACGTTCCCTTCGTCGAGCTCGGCGTCTCCCAGCAGCGATATGAAGCGACCGCCGGCGGGGCGGTCGAAGTGGGCCTCGACATACCGTGCCGTCAGCGCGCCGAACAGCGGTGCGGCCGCGCCCAGGCCGACCGAGCCGGTGGAGTAGTCGACCGGGAACGGATCCTTGGTGCGGCTGGGGTAGGCCTGAAGGCCGCCGAAGTCGCGCAGAGTGGGCAGATATCGACGGTCGAGCCTGCCCAGCAGGTACTCCAATGCGTGCAGCACCGGCGAGGCGTGCGGCTTCACCGACACCCGGTCCTCTCGCTCCAGATCCCAGGCATACAGCGCCGTCATCAGGCTGACCATCGACGCGGACGACGCTTGGTGGCCGCCCACCTTCAGCGGGTCGGCGGAGGGCCGCTCGCGGTTTGCGTGGTCGACGATCCGCACCGCGAGCCACAGCACGCGCCGCTCGATTTCCTCCAGCCCGGTGATGTCCTCCTCGGTGGGAGCGGGGCGCGACGGCAGCGTGGTGGTGGCCATGCCTGGAGAGGTTGCCACAGCGCGGCGGGCTACGGAATCACATGAACGGTACGGGTGATCAGCGTCATCTCGAGGATCCGCCGCACGGCCGGAGTGGCATTGGCCAGCTCGAGCCGCGAGCCGCGCTCGGCAAGCCGCTGGCCGGCGGCCAGGATCACACCCAGCGCCGAGGAGTCGAGGAAGTGCACGCCCGCCGCCTCGAGCCGGACGACGGCCGTCCCCTCCGCGGCGGCGGCGTCCAGCGCCGATCGCAGCGCGTCGGCCGAACCGATGTCGAGCTCACCTTTGATGACGACGACGGTGGCCCGCTCCTCGACCGTGCTGCGGTCAAATGTGGGCATCTGCCGAGGTCGCGCGTCCATGCTCCAGTGTTACCCCGTCAGGAGGGTCGCCGAAACGCCCTCAGGCCGCCTCGTTAAGCGCAAAAGCCATCATAATCTCGGTTCCGGACCCGGGGGTTGGCCGGATCTCCAGACGGTCGGTCAGCGACGCGATCACCGGCAGCCCGAGGCCGGCCCCCGGGCTGTCCAGGCGGGGCGCGAACCCGTGGCCGTGGTCGCGAACCGAGATCACCAGCTGGTTCCCCGACAGCTCCGCCTCGAGCTCTATGGCCCCCGGCTCGGGATCGCCCAGGTAGGCGTGCTGGACGACGTTGGCGCAGGCCTCCGTGACGGCCAGCAACACCTCGCCCGCCGGGGGGTCGGCCACGTCGCTGGCATCCAGAAATCCGCGGATGGCATGACGAACGAGCGGGAGGTTGCCCGGAGCTGAGGGAAGCGTTACCGACAGCCGGTCACTGTCACTCATAGCCCGCACGATACACGCGGCACCGGCGGGGCCGGCACGCGCCGGCCGCAGTGCGCGGGACTTACCGCAGGACGGACGTCCGTGGGCCGCTGCCGATGATCATCCCGTACATCCAGAGCACGGCCACCGAACCGACGATCGCGGTCACCCAGGTCGAGATGTCGAAGAAATCATCAAGCGGCTGGGTGTGGAACAGGGCCTGTGCCAGGAAGGCGCCGCCAAGCGCGCCGATCACGCCCAACAGCATGGTGGCAAGGATGCCCCCGGGGTCGTGCCCGGGAAGGATTGCCTTGGCGATTGCGCCGGCCAACAGGCCGAGGATGAGCAGGGCGATGATTCCCACTGTTTTGGCTCCTTGTTCAGGTCGCCGAGCGACCGGTTGTCTCCTGCGTGCCCGCCGGCTCCCGGCTCAAAACCGCCTCGGTTACACTCCCTGCCTCGTGAACCAGGGGGATGTCCGCGTTCAGATCCCGGCAGGCTCGCCTTCCGCGCCGGTCGCCGTGCCACTCGTGCTGGGCCTGGCCGCTCGTGCCGGGCTGGCGGTCGAGCAGGTGGACGAGGTGGCGCTGGCGACCGAGATGCTGCTCGGCGAGCGCGCTCCCGCCGACCTGCTGATCACGCTCAGCGTCGACGGCGGGTCGCTGACAGTGGCGATCCACGGGCTGCCGCCCGACCGCGTCGAGCGTCGACGAGCTCTGCTCCCCGAGCTCGTCGACGGGCTGGAGGTCGACGGGGCGAGGGTCGTGATTCGTGCCGGAAGCTGACCCCACGCCGGTACTGGCGACGCGGGCGAAGACCGGGGACGAGAAGGCGCGGGAGCAGCTGGTGCTGCGATTGCAGCCGCTGGTGGCCGGGCTGGCCGGCCGGTTCGCGGGCCGCGCCTCGCGAGCCGATCTCGAACAGGCGGGTATCGTCGGCGTGCTCGACGCTCTCACCCGCTACGACCCCGACCAGGGGCCGTTCGAGCCCTACGCGACGCCCTTCGCGGTGGGCGAGATGCTGAAGCTCGCCCGGTCCGTGTCGGCACCGGTGAGGGTGCCCCGGGAGGTGCGCCAGGCGGCACGGGCCGTGGACGACGCGGTCGAGGCGCTGACGGGCCCCGACGGCCGGGGGCCGACGATCCCCCAGATCGCCGAGCGGTCGGGACTCGACGAGGAAATGGTCGTCGAGGCGATGCGAAGCCGGATGGCGATGCGGCCGCTGCCCGCCGAGGACGTACCCCTGCATCAGCTGGGCGCGTCGGCCGACGAGCTGGCCGCAGCCGAGACGCGGCTCGAGCTGGGCAACCGGCTGGAGCGGCTGGACAGCCGCAGCCGTCAGCTGATCGACCTGCGGTTCGGGCTCGGCCTCTCCCAGCGCGAGATCGCCACCAGGATGGGGATCTCCCAGATGCACGTATCGCGGCTGCTGCGGGCGGCGATGAGGGAGTTGGAAGCCGAGGACTGAGGCCACATGTTTCATTTCCGCCCGGCCGTCACACATGACTGGTACGGGAACGACGACGGCGACACCGCCGCCATCGAAAGGGAGAGGGTCAAGGAACATGCAGCGATCAGCACTGGATACCCCTGAGCAGATGAGCACCGGCGACGCCCAGCGCGACGCCATGATCCTTCGACACACCGGGTTGGTGCGCGCCATCGCGCGCCGCTATGCCGGCCGTGGCATCGCTCTGGACGACATCGTCCAGACCGGGTACATCGGCCTGATCGCGGCGGTCGACCGCTTCGACCCATCTCGTGGGGTGCCGCTCGAGGCGTACGCGGCACGCACGATCGAGGGCGAGATCATGCACCTGTTCCGCGACCGTGGCTGGGCCGTCCGCGTCCCCCGCGGCCTCCAGGAGCTCTCGCGGCGCGTCTCGCGGCTCAGCGAGCGGCTGAATCAGGAGTTGGGCCGCCGGCCCACGCCGGCCGAGATCGCCGCCGCCGGCGGCCACACCGAGGCCGAGGTGCTGGAGGCTCTGCGTGCCCGCCAGGCGTATCTCGCCGATTCGTTGGCCGACACCGGCCGCGAGGGCGAGGAGGGGTCGTCCGACTCCGGCCGCGCGGCCCGCGCGCTCCGGGTAGACGACGTCGGCCTGGCGCTGGCCGAGCATCGCGGCGATCTCGAGCGGGCCATGCGCAGGCTGCCTGCCCGCGAGCGCGAGATCGTCCGCCTGCGGTTCGCGAACGACCTCACCCAGTCCGAGATCGCGGCCCGCATCGGCGTCAGCCAGATGCACGTCTCCCGCCTGCTCCGCTCAGCACTGGCCGTGCTGCGCGAGGAGCTGGACGCCGCCTAGAGACCGCGCGCCGAGGGTCCCGCTCCGGCCGGCACACGCCGGCGGAGTGATCGCTGCCACGCACGTTTTCGGCCTTCCCGGCAGGGGTACGCGACCTGCCGACAAGGCGTATTGACAGAGAGGGGGACGGAGATGGCCGTCCAGCAATCGACCACAGGGATCCTGGCCGACGAGAACCGGGACAAGCGCGAAGAGGTCGTCGAACTGCTCACGACCGCGTACTGGATGGAGATCGAGACGGTGATGAACTACATCGCCTGCTCGGTCAACCCGGACGGGCTGCTGGCCCGGGAGATCGTGGAATCGCTGGCCCAGGACGTGACCGAGGAGCTCGGCCACGCGCAGCAGTTCGCGGAGCGGATCAAGGAGCTGTACGGGGTGGTGCCCGGCTCGCAGGGGTTCACCGCCTCCCAGTCCTTCCTGCAGCCGCCGGAGCGCCAGACCGACATCACGCACGTCGTGCGCGGCGTGATCGAGGCCGAGACCGGCGCCATCGAGCACTACACCCGGATCGTCGAGACCACCGACGGCATCGACTGGGTGACCCAGGACATGGTGATCGGGATCCTCAAGGACGAGCAGGGACACCGGCGCCTGTTCGAGGGATTCCTGCGCGAGCTCGACGAGAGCTCGGGCCGCTGATCGCCCGGCGGGCCTGGCCGCAGGCGGTCCAGGCCCGCCCGCCCGCCGCGTAGGCTGCGGCGATGGTCGACGCCCGAAGCGAGAGGCTGGCCCGCGTCCCGGCAGAGGCGCTGTTTGTGGCCGGCGCGATCTCGCAGTACGTCGGCGCCGCGTTGGCGGTGCTGCTGTTCGAGGTGGTGCCTGCTGCCGGCGTGGCCTGGCTGAGGGTGGTCAGCGCCGCCGCCGCGCTGGCGGTGTGGCGCAAGCCCTGGCGCACCCGGCTGACCGGGCCCGACCTGGCGCTGGTGGCCGCGTTCGGCTCCTCGCTGGCGCTGATGAATCTGGCCTTCTATCTGGCCATCGATCGCATGCCGCTGGGCACGGCGGTCGCCATCGAGTTCATCGGGCCGATCTCGGTGGCCGCCGTCGGGTCGCGCACCCGCAGGGACTGGCTGGCGCTCGTGCTCGCCGCGGGTGGCGTCGTGCTGCTCGCCGACACGCAGACCGGCGGCAGCATGGCGGGGGTCGGGCTCGTACTGATCGCCGCGGCGCTGTGGGCGGTCTACATCGTGCTCGGCGCCCGCATCGCCGACCGCGGCCTGGGCGTCAACGGGCTGGCGGTGGCGATGCTGGCCGGAGCGGTTGTGATCGCACCGGTGGGGGTGCCGGCGTCCACCGACGCTTTCCAGCAGCTCGACCTGCTGGCGGCCTGTGTAGCGGTCGGGCTGTGCTCGAGCGTGATCCCGTACGCGCTCGATCAGGTGGCTCTGCGGCGGCTCGACCGAGCGCGATTCGCGCTGCTGCTGTCACTGCTGCCGGTGACGGCGGCGATCACCGGAGCCCTCGTGCTCGGCCAGGTGCCCGCTGCGGCCGAGCTGGTGGGGATCGGGCTGGTTGCACTGGCCGTGGCGCTGGCCAGGGGGCGAGCGCCCGGCCCGCCCGACGAGCTCGAGTCGGGCGGCTGAACCCGCCCGCGCCTGGTATACGTGGACGTCAACCGCATGGGAGGCGACGTGTCCGACCCCGAACTGATCCATCGCGTCCGGCCCGCCGCCGGCGACCCGCAGGGAACGCTCGTGCTGCTGCACGGACGCGGGGCCGGCGAGCACGATCTCGAGCCGCTGCTCGACGAGCTCGATCCGGAGCGGCGGCTGGTCGGCGTGCTGCCTCGCGGCCCGCTCGCGCTGCCGCCGGGCGGCGCCCACTGGTACGTCGTGCCGCGAGTCGGCTTTCCCGACCCGGCGACGTTCCACGACAGCTACCGGCGCCTGGGCGAGTTCGTGGACACCGTGCCCGAGCGATTCGGGGCACCCGCCGATCGGGTGGTGATCGGCGGGTTCTCGCAGGGCGCCGTGATGTCGCTGGCGCTGGGGCTGGGGGCGTCCCGGCCCGCGCCCGCGGGGGTGCTGGCGCTGTCGGGGTTCATCCCCCGGGTCGAGGGGCTCGAGATCGACCCGGCGGCGAAGCACGGGCTTCCGGTGCTGATCGCGCATGGCACGCTCGACCCGGTGATCTCGATCGACTTCGCTCGGGACGCCCGCTCGCGCCTCGAGGGCACGGGAGTCGACCTCACCTACCACGAGTCGCCCATCCCCCACACAATCGATCCCCGGCTGATCCCCGACATGCGCGCCTGGCTTGGGACCGCGACCCGGGACGCGGGCTAGGTGTATCCGGCCGACCGCGAGCTGCGCTGGCAGGACGGCGAGCGGCTGATCCGGTTCGGCCGCTCCGCACTGACGGACGCGCAGGCCCTGCTGGGGCAGCGGGGATTCGACGGCTACGCCTTACTCACCACGGAGCGGACCGTCGCGGCGGCGCCCGTGCTGGCGGCCGGAGCGGCGACGGTGGCGCACGTCCCCCACGGCCCGGTGCCGGATGCGGCCGCAGCGGTCAGGCAGGCGGCGGGCACGCGGCCGCTGGTGGCGCTGGGCGGCGGCCGGGTGATCGACGCGGCCAAGGCCGTGGCGGCCGCCGACGGGCTGCCGCTGGCGGCTGTCCCCACCACGCTGGCGGGGGCCGAGATGAACGGCCACCACCGCCCGCTACCCGGGTTCGAGGATGCACCGCGGCGGCGGCCGGTGCTGGTGATCGCCGACCCCAGCTTGATGGCGTCCCTGCCTCCCGCCGCGCTCACGGCCACCGCGTTGAACGCCCTCGCGCACGCGGTCGAGGCGTTGTACACCCCGTCGGCGGGTCCGCTCGCCGAGGCTGCCGGCCTCGAGGCGGCGCGCCAGCTGTCGCACGGCCTGCGAACGCCGGACACCGCGGCGCTGTCGCTGGGCGGCCTGCTGGCAGGCTACGCGCTGGGCATCGCCGGCTTCGCCGTCCACCACGTGCTGGGCCAGACCCTCGTGCGGACGGCCGGCACCCCGCATGCCGAGACCAACGCGGTGCTGCTGCCGCACGTGGTCGCCGCCATGGCCTCACGTGCCCCGCGCGAGATAGAGCTGCTGGGCGAGGCGCTGGGCCGGCCCGGCGATGCGGCCGGCGCGGTGGCGGAGCTTGCCGCCGGCACCGGCGTGCACCGGCTGCGCGACCTCGGCGTCACCGAGGTTCAGCTGCCGGCGGTCGCGGATGCTGCGATGCGGAGGCGGGACGAGCTCGACCGAACGCCCGGCGGACTCACGCGAGAAGACGTGCTCCACCTGCTCCATGAGGCGATGTGACCGCAGCCGCCCCCTCGGTCGCGAACAGCAGCACCTCGTCCGTCTCCCCTATGCCCAGCCTGGCGGCCTCGGCCTCGTAGCCCATGACCGCGACGATCCCGGCCACGCCGGCGCCGGCGCACGGCCCGGCGTCGATGCCGGCGTCGCGCAGGGTGTCGACCCCACGCAGCGCATCGGTATCGGTCACGCTGACGGCAGATGCGATGCTGTCCGACAGCTCCGGCCAGGCGAGCGGCGACACCGATCCGCAGTTGAGGCCGGCCATGACGGACGCATGCGGCCCCGGCACCTCCACCGGCCTGCCTGCGAGGAGAGACCGCCTGAGGGAGTCCGATCGGTCCGGCTCCACCGACATGACGAGCCCATCGGGCGCCTGGGCCCGGACGCCACGCACGACCGCGGTGGCCAGCGATCCGACTCCGACCTGGACGACCGTCACTCGGGGCCACTCGGCACCGGCCGTGCGGAGTTGGTCGCCCACCTCGTGGAGGATCGTGCCGTAGCCGTCGAGCACCGCTGCCGGCACATCGGTGTAGCCCTCCCAGGACGTGTCAGACACGATCAGCATCTCGTCCGACGCGAGCCGGGCGGCCTCCGCCACCGCGGCGTCGTACGTGTCGCCCGCGACGCGCACCTCGGCTCCCTCGCCGCGGATCGCCGCAGCGGCGGCGGGCGGGATCCCCTCGGGCACGAGGATGCATGCGCCGAGGCCGAGCTGTCGCGCCATCCAGGCCACCGCCCGGCCGTGGTTGCCGTCCGTCGCGGTGGCCAGCGTGAGCCGCCGGTCGCCCACCATCCGCCGCAGCCCATCGAGGCCTTGCGCGGGGTGCAGCTCCTCACCCAGGTGCTGCGAGAGCGCGACGGCCACCGCCCACGAAGCGCCCATGGCCTTGAACGCGGGTAGCCCGAAGCGCTCGGTCTCGTCCTTGACCCAGACTCGCGCGATACCCAGCTCCGCCGCCAGCTTCGGCACCTGCACGAGCCGTGTCGGCCGGTAGCCGGCGAGAGCCTGGTGGAACTCGCGGGCTTCGGCGGTACCCATCAGGATGGCGCGATCAGGGTCGCCGGAATCGGGATCGACGGGAACCATCGCCGCCACTCGCGCTCGACGGTGCCGTCGACGATCGCGGCGCCCAGCCCGCGGTTGATCGCCGACACGGTCTCATCGTCGCCGAGGCGGCACGCGGCTCCCCAGGCGTTCTGCGTGTGAGCGACGTGAGCGAGGCGGAACCCGCCGCGCTCGAGGACGCCTCCGAACGCCGGCATGTCGTCGACCATGGCATCGAGCGTGCCGGAGGCGACCGCTTCGAGCATCTCGGCGAACACGTCGTCGGACGACCCGTCGAACGGCACCAGCCGCCCTGCCCCGAGCATCTCGGCCAGCTGCATGTTGGTGGAGCCGGCAATCGCGCCGATCGTCCGCCCGACCAGATCGTCCGCCCACCGGATCGAGGAGCTCTCGGCCACCAGCACGCCCTCGTCAAACGCGGCATAGGGCCGCGAGTACGAGAACACCCGGCGGCGCTCCGCGGTGATCGCCGAGCCGCACCAGATCGCGTCGACCTCATTCGCCTCAAGTGCCGGTTGGAAGCAGTCCCAGCGGCGGTACTCCCACACCAACTCGAGACCCAGCCGCTCGGCCACCAAGCCCGCCACCCGCGGTTCGTAGCCGTCCCGGCCACCGCCCGCGAGCGTCCAGAACAGGGGACGCGCATCCATGTCGGCGCAGCACAGCGTGAGGGCGCCGGCGCGGACGGTCACGCCGCCACGGTGACCGCGAACGCCTCGTCGATCGCCCGCGTCCGGTAGCCGTCCTCACGCCACATGACCGGGAAGAATGCCTCGTCGAGCTCGGTCTCGCCGGGCCGGCGGTAATGGCTGTAGAGGGAATGGGTGTTCGTGGGGTGCCAGATGGTGCGGGTGGTGATCATGTGGCTGATGATCGCCCGCCGCTCTCTGTCGCCGCGCTCGTTGGGCGGCGAGCCGTGCCACACCCACCCGTCGTGGAAGGCTGCGCCGCCGGCCGGCACCTCGATCGGCACCCAGTCGACGGCGTCCAGCGCCTCCGGGGACAACACCTGGTGCATGTGTCCGCGCCAGTCGTCCGGGGCGTGGAACTGGCCGCCCGTGGGGAGCCGCCCCAGCAGGTGCGACCCGCGGGCGTAGTAGATCGTGCCGGAATCGGCATACGTATCGTCGAGCGCCATCCAGCAGGTGGTCATGTTGAGCGGCTGGAAGCAGTCCTGATAGGGCGCGTCCTGGTGGGCGAGCAGCGACTTGCCGTTGGCGGGCTTCCAGACCGCGTTGTCGATGAACAGGCGCATGCCCGGCTCGCCGGCCAGCCTGGCGCCGAACTCCCCGTTTCGGGCCGACAGCGTCGTCGAGGCGATGGTGCGGTCGGACTTCCACAGGTTGCACAGCTGGCGGGTCATGTCGGGCGGCGTCACGCCCGGCTGATAGTTGACCTCATCCGGCGAGATGCCCGTCTCCCAGCGGTGATCGAAGCAGGCGGCGAAATGCTCACGCACCCGCTCGACCTCGCCCGCCGGCAGCCAGTCCTCGACGACCAGGAACCCGTCATTCCGGTAGGACTCGATCTGCTCAGCGGTCGGCTCCAACGCACACCTCCGGTCGACGGTCGTTGCTGTCGTTGACTTCTATCATCTATCAGATAGAGTTTCAAGATCGTACGCTCGCTGACAGGAGCGGCCCGTGACGCGGTGTTCACGCCGGTTCGCGTCGAGGGCGCCGTGGAGGGGATCGTCCGCCGGATCGGCGAGGCAATCGGCTCCGGCGTGCTCGAGCCGGGCGAGCGGCTGCCCACCGAGCAGCAGCTGGCGGCCATGCTCGACGTGGCGCCGATGACGCTGCGGCACGCGCTGGCGGTGCTGCGGCAGGCGGGCTTCGTCGAGACGCGGCGGGGCCGCGGCGGCGGCTCGTTCGTCGCCCCGGACGTGGTGGCGCCGCTGGCCGGCGCCGTCCAGGCGCCCAGCTCCGGCGAGCTACGCGAGTTGACCGACTGGCGGCGCGCGGTGTCGGGCGAGGCCGCTGCGCTGGCGGCGGGCCGGGCGTCGAAGGCCGCCCTGCGAGCGATCAGCGCGGCAGCCGGCGCGGTGGACGAGGTCGCCGGACAGTCGGTCCCGGCCTACCGCCTCGCCGACAGCCGGTTTCACCTGGCGATCGCCGAGGCATCCGGCAGTCGGCGGCTGGTGTCTGCCGAGGCGGCGCTCCAGGCCGAGCTGGGCGAGGCGCTGGCGGCGATCCCCTCCCCCGAGCTGGCCCGCCGTGCCTCGGCCACCGGCCACGACCCCGTGGTGGCCGCCCTGCTGGCGCACGATGGAGCCGCTGCACGGGATGCGATGGAGCGCCACGTCGAGGCCACACACGACTGGATCGTCGGCCTGAGGCTGGGCCGGATGGGCGGCCGCTAGCTACGAGCGGCCGCGATTACGGGCTCGGCGGCGGCGCGGCATCCGCAGCCGCGGCCGCACATGCGGCCGCGGGCCGGACATCGCCCGCCGGCCGCGAGCGACCAGGGCGGATCCGCGGCCGGCCATCGGCAGCGGCGGGACGCCGGCCAGCGTCGGCACCAGCATCAACGCGCCGACCAGGCACAGCACCGCTGCTGCCAGGTAGACGCCCTGGGCGCCGAGCAGATCGATCATCGGCGCGCCCAGCGCAAATGACAGCGACATCGATCCCAAAACGACGGCGTCCAATGCCGCCGACACCCGGGATCGAAGATGGTCGGGGGTGCGCCGCTGGATGATGTTCTGGGCGGCGACGACGCCGAACGCATCGAACAGCCCGGCCACCAGCATCCCCAGCAGCACGGGCCAGAAGATCGGCGTCAGGCCGACGATCGTGAAGCCGAGGCCGATCGCGATCAGGCCGCCGACCACCGCCGGCCGCTCGGCCGTGCGCGAGATCTTGCGCCCCAGGAGCGCGCCGATGACGCCGCCGCCGTCCCAGAACACCGCAATCAGCCCGTAGCCCGCCGATCCCACATCGAACTGGTCGGCCAGCACGACCTCGGCCACGATCACCGGGCCGATCCCGGCCATGACCAGCGTCCAGGCGATCGTGAGCAGCCGCAGCCAGGGATCTGCCATCAGCCGCCGGTAGCCATCCAGGCTGCTGCCCGGGCCGTCCTCCGGCTGGAGGGCCCGGAACGACCCCGGCAGCCGGGCCACCAGCAGCGCGCTGCCCAGCAGCAGGCCGGCGGCGGCAATGAACACACCCGGGGCGCCGGTGACGGCGAGCAGCGCGCCGCCGACACCCGGGCCGAGCATGAAGCCGGCGCTCTTGCAGGCGCCGGCAAGGCTGTTGGCGCGGGCCAGCTCGTCCTCGCCGACCAGAGCGGGGATGGCACCCTGCACGGCGGCTGCCAGCGCACCCTGGGTGGAGGCGGCCACGATCGTGACCAGCACCAGCGGGATCACCAACCCGGCGGCCGCCAGGGGGGCGGCCACGGCGAAGCCGGCGGCCGCGGCCAGCGCAGAGACCAGCACCACCACCCGCCGGTCGTGACGGTCGCCGGCATGGCCGGCCCAGGGGGAGACCAGCGTCGAGACGCCGAACACCGCCAGCATCGAGGCCGACACCCACCACGCCCCGCGCTCCTGGTAGAGCACCCAGATCAGCGCGGTCAAAGCAGCGCCGCGCCCGGCATACGCCAGGCCCTGAGATAGGGCAAGCCGAACCACTGGGGATGTGAAGCGGGAAAGACTCATCGAGGGAGGGGCGGTGCGTGCGCGCGTGGCGGGCGGTGCAGCCCCGTCAGCTGAACATACTCATCGGCCGAAGCCGTCATCAGGTTGAACGCCGGCGGCCCGCCGAACATTCCCGCGGCAGGCGTTTCCTCGCCGGGCGAAGAGGGCACTTGCCGGGCATGGAAGGATCGCCCGCCATGAGCGAACACGACATCGAGCGTGACATCGAGGCGTCGCGCCGCCGGGTGGCGGCCGACATCGACGAGTTGGCTCGGCTGCTCGACGGCCGGGCCCTGCTTCGGAGGGCGTTGAGGCGCGCAGCCGTGCCGGCGGTCGCGATCGTCGGCGGTGTCGCCGCGTGGCTGGTGCTGCGTCGCCGCTGAAGGTGCGTTTCGTTGCAAATGGGGCCGGGAACCTGGCCCTTGACCGAGTGCAAACCGAGGTTCGGACAAGAGGGGAGTGAGATGAGCTCGGACGCATACGCGCAGCCGCGCACCGTCGAAACCAACGTGCCGGCGCGGCTCGACCGTCTGCCATGGTCACGCTGGCACTGGCTGGTCGTTCTGGCCCTGGGATCGGTGTGGATCCTGGACGGCCTCGAGGTGACGATCGTCGGCAGCATCGCCGGCGTCCTCGGTGACAAGCAGACACTCGGCCTGACACCCGACCAGATCGGGCAGGCGGGGTCGATCTACATCATCGGCGCCGTGCTGGGAGCCCTCATCTTCGGCTACCTGACCGACCGGTTCGGCCGCAAGAAGCTGTTCTTGATCACGCTCGGCGTCTACCTGATCGCCACCACCGGCACCGCGTTCACCAACAGCTTCGAGACATTTGCAATCGCCCGGTTCTTCACCGGGTTCGGCATCGGCGGCGAGTACGCGGCGATCAACTCCGCGATCGACGAGCTGATCCCCGCCCGTGTGCGCGGCTGGGTGGCGCTGGCAATCAACGGCAGCTTCTGGATCGGCACCGCGGTCGGCGCGGCCGCCTCGATCTACCTGCTCAACCCGGCCCACTTCGCGATCGACACCGGCTGGCGCATCGGCTTCGGTATCGGTGCCACCCTCGCGGTCGGCATCCTGCTCGTCCGCCAGTTTGTGCCCGAGAGCCCGCGCTGGCTGATGACCCACGGCCGGGCGGACGACGCCGAGAAGGTGGTTTCCGACATCGAGCGCACGGTCGGCCACAGCACCGGCGACCGGCTCGACCAGCCCGACGACACGATCGAGGTGGAGCAGCGCGACAGCATCGGGTTCGGGCCGATCATCAAGGCCGTGTTCGGCGAGTACTGGCGCCGGTCGATCCTCGGCTTCATGCTGATGATGTCCCAGGCGTTCTTCTACAACGCCATCTTCTTCACCTACGCCCTGGTGCTGACCGACTTCTACAAGGTCGACGCCACCAAGGTCGGCTGGTACCTGCTGCCGTTCGCGCTCGGCAACTTCCTGGGCCCGCTGCTGCTGGGACGGCTGTTCGACGTGGTCGGGCGCAAGATCATGATCTCGTCGACCTACATCCTGTCCGGCGTGCTGCTGGCCCTCACCGGCTACCTGTTCACGCAGGATGCGATCAGCGCGAACCAGCAGACCGCGCTGTGGTCGGTGATCTTCTTCTTCGCCTCGGCCGGGGCCAGCGCGGCCTACCTGACCGTCAGCGAGACGTTCCCGATGGAGACCCGGGCGATGGCGATCGCGTTCTTCTACGCCTGCGCGACCGGCGCCGGCGGCATCATCGGCCCCTGGCTGTTCGGCACGATGATCGGCTCGGGCGATCGTGACCAGCTCTATATCGGCTACCTGATCGGAGCCGGGTTGATGATCCTCGGCGGCCTGACCGAGATCGTGCTCGGCGTGAACGCCGAACAGGAGAGCCTCGAAGACGTGGCCGACCCCCTCACGGAGGCGGGCTGACCACACCAACCGGCGGCGCGGGCGCGCGACTCCCTCCTCCTCCCGTCACCGCGCGCCCGCGCCGCCCGACCACCGTGAACCATGACCACGGCCTCGCCGCGCCACCGGGGGCGGCGCGCCGTGGTGGTGGTGCTCGCACTGATGGGTGCCGCGGTATCTGCAATCCTGGCCGGCTTTCAGCTGGGCCTGATCGACCAGGTGTGGGATCCGCTGTTCGGCTCCGGTAGCACTGCCAGTGTTCTTGACTCGCCGGTGTCCGAGGCGCTGCCCGTCCCCGACGCGCTGCTCGGGCTGGGCGCCTATCTGGTCGAGGCCGTGCTGGAGGTGGCCGTGCTGGCACGCGGATCGCACAGGGCGCAGCTGGCACTGGGCGTGCTGGTAACCGGGATGGCGCTGACCGCGCTGATGCTGATCGGGCTCCAGGCGCTGGTGGTCGGCTCGTGGTGCAGCCTCTGCCTGGCCTCGGCGGCCCTCAGCCTGACCGTGGCCGGGCTGGCCGCGGAGGACGTGCGCCATGTGGTCGAGCTGCTGCGCAGCCGGCTTGGGGGGATGTTCGGCCACGACGCGGGCGGGGTAGGCAGGGGGCGATGAGCCGCTCCTCCAGACAACGCGTCGTGGTGATCACAGGCGCGTCGGCAGGCGTCGGCCGCGCCGCGGCCATCGCCTTCGCCGGCCGCGGCGACAAGGTGGCGCTGCTGGCCAGGGGCGCAGCCGGGCTCGAGGGCGCCCGCGCGGACGTCGAGAGGGCCGGGGGCGTCGGCCTGCCACTTCCCACCGACGTCGCCTCCGCGGCATCGGTGGAGGCGGCGGCGGAGGCCTGCGAGGCGGAGCTGGGGCCGATCGACGTCTGGGTCAACAACGCGATGGCGACGGTGTTCGCACCGGTGGCCGCGACCACCGCCGAGGAGTTTCGGCGGGCGACCGAGGTCACCTATCTGGGCGTCGTCCACGGCACCATGTCGGCGCTGCGGCGTATGCGCCCCCGCGACCGGGGGGCGATCGTGCAGGTGGGCTCGGCGCTCTCCTACCGCGGGATCCCCCTGCAGGCGGCCTATTGCGGCGCCAAGCACGCGATCAATGGGTTCACCGAGAGCCTGCGCTGCGAGCTGTTCCACGAGAGCAGCGGCGTTCGCGTGAGCATGGTGCAGCTGCCGGCGATGAACACGCCGCAGTTCGGCTGGAGCCGGAGCAAGATGCCGCGCCAGCCACAGCCGGTGCCGCCGATCTTCCAGCCCGAGGTGGCGGCTCGGGCCATCGTCTGGTCGGCTGACCACGGCCGGCGCGAGATCCACGTCGCCCTGCCCACGATCAAGGCGATCGTCGGCGAAAAGGTGGCGCCGGGCCTGCTCGACCGCTATCTGGGGGCCACCGGGTACGACGCCCAGCAGACCGACGAGCCCTCGGCCGAGCGCGACGGCAACCTCTTCCAGCCGCTCGACGAGAACGTCGACCCGGGTGTCCATGGCCGGTTCGACGACCGGGCGTCGGCCACCAGCCGCATGCTGTGGCTGTCCAAGCACCGCCGGGCGCTGCTGTCAGCCGGCGGCGCGGTGGCGGCCGGCGCCGCCACCCTGGCCCGCAGGACGCGCTAGGCACGATCGGCGGCCGCGAACGCGATCGTCGAGTCCAGCGCGTTCTCGGCATGGCGGGAGTCGAGCCGGGTGTGCTGCAACCGGCCGGTCATTCCCGGCCCGCGCGGGGGCGAAACCCGCCGCTCTCGGAGCGCTCGAGCACGGTGCCGTCCCAGCCACGGAGCGGCCGCTCGCCACTCGACCGCAGCCGCCGGCAGACCCGCATCGCGACCAGGAACACCACCGCCGGCGCCACCACCCAGGCCACTCGCATCACCGTCACCTGCAGCTCGTAGCCGACATCGAACGAGACGAAGATGCGGTCGGAGGCGCCGGCCAGGAAAGGCACGATCACCCAGGTGGCGAAGCCCAGCACCGCCGCCGTGCGGACGGGCGCGTCCCGCGGGCGTTCGAGCAGGTGGTGGGGTCGGCGGTCGCGCGACACCATGCGGTCGAGGAACGGCCAGGCGAACAGGATCCCGAAGGCGACCGCTGGGAATAGCACACCGCCGAAGAACGGGTTGGGCACGGTGACCCCGAGCACGGTCGGCTCGACGGCCGGCATCAGCCTCAGCGCGCCGATCAGCCAGCCCATGTACCAGTCCGGCTGCACCCCGTTGGAGGCGGCGGCGACGTCGTAGGGCCCGTACTGCCACACCGGGTTGATCTGCACCAGGCCGCCGAGCAGCAGCAGCACCCCCGCCACCACGGCCATCAGCCCCAGCGACCGCAGTGCGTATCCGGGCCACAGCCGCGTCCCCACCACGTTTCGCTCGGTGCGCCCAGGGCCGGCGAACTGGGTGTGCTTGAGCAGGGCGATCATCATCAGGTGGATGGCGATCAGGCCGGCCAGGATCAGCGGGATGACCAGCACGTGGAGGAGGTACAGCCGCGACTCGATGACGCCGCTGCCCGGGTACTCGCCGCTCCACAGCAGCGGCCCCAGCCGCTCGCCGACCACCGGCACCGACAGCGCGACCGAATAGGCGATGGCCAGGCCCATCCCCGACAGCAGGTCGTCGGGCAGCGAGTAGCCGGCGAACCCCTCGAGGATGGCCAGCGAGAGCATGGCGGCGCCGATCAGGTGGTTCGGCTCGCGCGGCCGCCGAAAGGCCCCCGTGAGCAGAATTCGCAGCAGGTGGCAGAGGATGGCAGCGATGAACACCAGGGCGGCCCAGTGATGGGTCTGGCGCATCAGCAGGCCGGCCTTGACATGGAAGCTGAGATCGAGCGTCGAGCGATAGGCCTCGGTCACCTCGCGCCCCTGCAGAGGGGCGTACGAGCCCTGGTAGGCGTGGCGGGTGAGGCTGGGCTCGAAGAACAGCGCCAGGTAGATGCCGGTGGCCACCAGCACCACGAAGCTGTACAGCGCGATCTCGCCGAGCAGGAACGACCAGTGGTCGGGAAACACATAGCGAAGCGCCTTCCGCACCAACCGGCTGCCGCCGGTGCGCTCGTCGACGGCATCGACCAGGCGGTCGATCACCAGTCCACCCCGCTCGCGGCAGGGCCCACCGGCCCGGACATCGGCCCGGCGGCTTCCAGCGTCCCATCGGGTCGCAGCCGCAACGGGAGCTGGGGCAACTGCCGGCCGGCGGGGCCGAACAGCACCTCGCCGGCCCTGGTGACATCGAAGGTCGAGTAGTGACAAGGGCAGACCAGCGCCGGCCCCGGCTCCCGGTCGGGAAACAGCGGATAGCGGAGCATCGCCACGGCGCACCCGGCATGGGTGCAGATCTTCGAGAAGGCGAGGATCCCATCCACGGCCCAGTCCTCCCGTCCCGGCGGCGGGTTCAGCATCGAGGGGTCGATGCGGACGACCACCAGCGGCGATCCCAGGGCCACCTTCGACGCCCCCTCCGGAAACGCGGTGAGGAAGCTCCCGGTCTCCATGATCTCGGCCTTCACCGGGTGTCCGGCATCGTCCACCAGTCGCCGCCCCTCTCGCCAGGCCGAACGGCCCAGCGCCGGCGCCGGCCCCAGCGACGCCAGGGGCACGATCGCAGCGGCGCCCAGCGACGCGCCGGCCACCCCGGCTGCGCCGGCCAGCAGGCGGCGGCGCGTGATCGCACTCCCCGGTGCGGTGACGATCTCGCCCGCCGACGGCTGGACAGGCTCCGGCAGGGCCCGCTCCTCGACGGCGCGGCCCTCCCCGGCGAGGCCGGCGGCGAACACGATCAGGGCCAGCCCCAGCAGCACGAAGGTCGCGCCGATGGCGAGCCCCATCAGCTGGGTGTCGCCGCTCAGCAGGTAGGCGGCGACGAACCCGGCCGACGCCACCGCCGCAGCCAGCAGCAGCACCGCTGCAACCAGCTCTCGAGTCGGGTCGGCGGTCACCTCCCGGCGAGGATCCTCCGGCTCGAGCTGCGCCCGCGGCCCAGTCATGACGCCCGCTCCCCGGTCATCCGGGCAACCACCAGCAACGCACCCATCGCGACCAGCCAGGCCACCATGCCCTCCGGGATCGGGCCCAGATGGCCCAGCGGCAGGCCACCGGCATCGTCAGGATGCCGGGTGGTCTGAGTGACGTAGAGGGCGATCGAGTCGAGCTGGTGCTGGTCGAGCTGCTCGGGGCCGAAGCGGGGCATCAGGTAGGGGCCGAGCCGCACCGCCTCGCCGATCTGGGTCGGGGTCGCCTGGTCGAGCGCCGGCACGGTCGCCCCGGTGACCACGCCCCCGGCACCGCTGATCTGGTGGCAGCCGGCGCACTGCAGAGCGAACAGGTCGCGGCCTTCGAGCAGTGAGCCGCGTGACGGATCGATCGACGGGATCGCCGGCCCACCCAGCGACGCGATGTACGCGACCAGCCGGCGGATGTCGGCGCCGCTGAACGAGGGGTCGGAGCGGATCGGCTGCAGGTTGGGCGCGGCCAGGGGCATCCGGCCGGTGGACAGCTCGAAGTCGGCTGCCAGGCCGCCGACCCCGACCAGTGAGGGGCCCTGGTGCTCGACGCCCATCGCATCGGCTCCGTGGCATGACGAGCACCGCTCGGCGAAGAGCGTCCGGCCTCGATCGATGTCGGCCCGGCCATCGGCGTGCACGGTCGAG
>Ga0070684_100000426_pt1 | contig 28892 bp, 28 predicted proteins | sample KBSC723LmetaG_FD_65653 | JGI IMG/M metagenome (GOLD analysis project Ga0070684, IMG submission 65653) | Corn rhizosphere microbial communities from Kellogg Biological Station, Michigan, USA - KBS C7.2-3L metaG | ecosystem: Host-associated > Plants > Roots > Rhizosphere ...
CTACGTTGAGGGCGCTCGGTCCTGCCGTGGAACGCGAGAGCTGGAAGATCATTCTCTTGAGCCAGTTGCATCCGTTGTTTCCCACCAGCCTGCTGAATTACTTTTATGGGCTGACGCGAATACGGTTTAGCACCTATATGCTTTGGGCGTCGATTGGTCGTATGCCTGGGCTTTTTTTTTACGCATACCTGGGAACCTTGGGGCAACTTGCAGTGCGCATCATGCGCGGCAAGAGTTATCCGCGAACACTCGAGTATTGGATTTGGGGCGGCGCGTTCGTAACCACTGTGTTGCTGTTGGTTGTGTTGGGACGCGTCGCGCGCCGGGCGATTCAAACCGCTCCGGAACTTGGGTCGAGCAGAGTCCCAAAAGATCGCTTGGAGCCTGGCATGTTATCTGGTTAACATATTTATAACAAACTGTTTATGTTTAAATTATCTACCGATTATGATGTAATTGTAGTAGGGAGCGGACATGCCGGAATCGAAGCCGCATTGGCGTCCGCCAGAATCGGTTGCCGTACTCTGATGTTGACTCAGAACCTGGACACGATCGGGCAGATGTCGTGCAACCCCGCCATCGGCGGACTGGCAAAAGGACATATTGTTCGCGAAATCGACGCTATGGGAGGAGCGATGGGGCTTAACGCGGATGCAACCGGAATTCAGTTTCGAATGCTGAATCAGAAAAAGGGCCCATCGGTACGTGCCCCTCGAGCTCAATGCGACAAAAAGGCGTACCAGTTTCGAATGAAAGCCATTCTGGAGGAGGCGCAGAACCTCGACGTTAAACAAGGAACAGTGTCACGCGTTATTAGCGAGTCAGGAGCCGTGATTGGCGTCGAGACTGATTTGGGCGTGGCGATTGCCGCCCGGACCGTTGTGATCACGTCCGGGACATTCTTGCGAGGGCTTTTGCATGTCGGCGAAAACAGTAAGCCAGGCGGACGGATGGCGGACACTAGTTCGAGCCTGAGCGCAAACCTACAGGAGTTGGGTTTTCAGGTGGGGCGGTTTAAGACTGGCACGCCCTGCCGCCTGAATGGGCGATCGATTGATTTTACACGTTGCGCGATTCAACTCGGCGATGAACCGCCCTCCGGATTCACTTTCAATCCCGAAGAGATCGGAGCTGGCGTCGGGGAGATCTTCACGCTGAATCGCATTCGGGATGGTCAGTTCCACGTGGAACAATTGCCCTGCTGGATTACCCATACCACGGAAAAGACGCATGAAATCATCCGAACGAATTTGCACAGATCGCCATTGTACGCCGGTCGAATTAAAGGAGTTGGGCCGCGATATTGCCCTTCGATTGAAGATAAGGTGGTCAAATTCTCGGATAAACCCTCACATCAGCTTTTCCTCGAACCGGAAGGACGCCACACAAGCGAGTACTACGTAAACGGAATCTCCACCAGCCTGCCCTATGAAGTTCAACTCGCATTTCTGCATTCGATCCCGGGGCTGGAGGAAGCGGAAATCATGCGGCCGGGTTACGCCGTTGAATATGACTACTTCCCGCCGACCCAACTCTTGGCGACACTCGAGACGAAGATTGTAAGCGGACTCTACTTTGCCGGCCAAGTCAATGGCACGTCCGGGTATGAAGAAGCGGCTGCACAAGGATTGATTGCCGGGGCCAATGCCGCTTTAAGGATCCAAAATCGCCAGCCTTTCGTGTTGAGTAGGAGAGAAGCTTACATCGGCGTCCTCATTGATGATCTTGTCACTAAGGGGACAGAAGAGCCCTATCGCATGTTTACCAGCCGCGCTGAGGATCGATTGTCTTTGCGACATGACAACGCGGATCAGCGTTTGACCGATCGCGCTTTTGATACAGGCATGGTCAGTGAGACAAGATTTCACAGTTTCAAAGAGAAAATGCACGTGCTGGAACAAGCCCGGATCATAGCTGTAGGAACCAAGATAAACGGGACCCCTCTCTCTCGACTCCTCAAGCAGCCCGATTTTGATGTGAGAACTCTGCCTGGCGAGATCCTATCGTGCGTATCGCTTTCGATCTGGGAGCTCCTTCAAACGGACTTGAAATACGAGGGATATGCCGCACGCCAGTCTGAGCAGAATCAACGGCTCGACCGCAAACGAGATCAGCAGATTCCAGATGGCCTCAATTACAACAGAGTTGCTGGGCTGAGATCAGAAACCAGACAGAAGCTATCAAGTTTGAGACCAACCTCACTCGGCCAGGCGGCACGTATCAGCGGAATTACTCCATCCGATATTTCTATTTTACACATTTGGCTTAATAGGAATCATTTATGTGATGGAAGTGCGACCGCTCCAGAGCTGAGATAGCTGCGCCGCGATGGTCACGTTGCCCGTGGTCTTAATTGGCAGCTATCTTTTGGGGTCAATCCCCTTCGGCTATCTCGCTGGTCGACTCGCAGGAATCGATATCCGAAAAGTCGGCAGTGGTAACGTTGGCGCGACTAACGTGGTGCGTGTCCTCGGCAAGAAATATGGTTACCCCGTATTTGCGCTTGACGTTTTGAAGGGGTTTGTGCCGGTAAAGATCTCCATGTTGATAGCCCCCGGACTGCCGACGGAGTGGAATTCGCCCGAGATATTTGGGATCCTCGCGGCGTTGTCTAGCGTTCTCGGGCACTTGTATCCGCCATGGCTTAAGTTCAAGGGAGGAAAAGGTGTTGCGACTTCTGCCGGTGCGCTCTTTGCGTTGACGCCGATAGCAACGCTCATTGGCATCGCTATTTGGATAATTGTGTTTTGGCTGACCGGGTACGTTTCATTGGCTTCCATGATAGCTGCTATCGTCCTACCGATCGTGATTCTCGTCCTCAGGTCGCAGGATCAAAACAAAGGGAAACCATTAATTTATTCTTCCGCGTGCGTCGCGGCAGTTGTCATTTGGCGTCATCGTTCAAATCTTTCGCGCCTGATGCGTGGCACCGAACCGCGGTTTCGAAAACGAGAATTGTGAACACAGCGATCATAGGGGCCGGCGGTTGGGGAACGGCGTTAGCTGGTTTGTGGGCAAAAGGTGATCGAAAAATTGTTCTTTGGGCCCACAACGCGGATCGGGTAGCACGGATGCAAAAGACCCGCGAAAACGCCGATTATCTTCCCGGGTTCCACCTTCCGGAATCAGTGCGCCTTACATCGGAACTGAGTGATTGCGCCGATGCCGACCTAATTGTGCTTGCAACCCCGTCCACCGCACTGCGCAATATCGCAGCGCACATAACGAAAGTAATTGGCCCCACTAACGCGGTATTGCTGAGTTGCACAAAAGGGATTGAACACGGGAGCGGGATGAGGATGACGGAGATCCTGCGCGAGACTTTCCCGCAAAATAAAATCGCAGTGTTATCCGGTCCAAATCTCGCGAGCGAAGTCGCCACAGATCTTCCCACCGCCACTGTCATTGCCTGTGATGACGGGGATTGCGCCGCGAGTTTGCAGACGGCGTTGGGAAGCCCACGCTTTCGAATCTACACCAGCCTGGATGTGGTCTCGGTTGAGCTCGGTGGTGCATTGAAGAACGTGTTCGCCATCGCCGCGGGAATCAGTGACGGCCTGAGACTTGGCGATAATGCTAAAGCAGCACTGGTGACTCGGTCATTGGCTGAACTGGTTCGGTTCGGAGTGGCGATGGGTGGGACGGCAAATGCCTTTTATGGACTGAGCGGCGCGGGTGATCTGATATTGACGTGCTACAGCGAAGGGAGTCGCAATCACAGCGTCGGGAAACGGCTCGGTGGAGGTGAACCGTTGCCGGAAATCACAGCCTCCATGAAAATGGTCGCTGAAGGCATTCCAACGGCGCGAAGTGCCTGGGAATGCGCGCGTCGCTTGAATATTACCACGCCGATTACCGACGAAGTGCACGCGATCTTATATAAACAGAAGAAGCCGGCTGTTGCCTTGGAAGAACTGCTAAGGCGCGAGCCGAAGCCCGAACAAGGCTAGCCACGCAGCAACCTATTTACCTGGCGAGGCTCAAACTTGCTGGCTTGCTTCTATATATCTTTTGCAGAATTCGGCGATAACAGCCGGGTATAGTTCGTGCTCTAGGACCTGAATTCGCTCGTGTAGGCTCTCCGGCGTGTCGTTAGGCAAAATTCTTACCTCTTTCTGTGCGAGAATTTGGCCGTGATCGATTTGCTCATCGACGTAATGTACCGTGCAGCCGGTCACTGTTTCGCCCGCGACGAGCGCTTGTTTCCACGCTTCAAGTCCTGGGAATTTTGGCAGCATGGATGGGTGAATGTTGATAATGCGACGCGGAAAAGCTTTCAACATTGGTTCATGCAAGACGCGCATGAAACCGGCGAGCGCGACAAGTTCGACACCGGCATCGCGTAACATTTTCACGAGCTGCTCTTCTATTGCCGGCTCCAACCGCGTATGAAATCTGCCCGGCGGCAAATATGCATTCGCCACACCAAACTCCCGCGCCATATCAAGGATCGGTGCATCCAGCACATCCGAAACCACCAGCCGCGCTTCCGCAGCGAGATCGCCTGATCGGATCCGCTCCAGAATTGCACGGCAGTTGCTTCCCTTTCCCGACCCGAGAATTCCAATTGGCAGGCGTTTCATTTGAGTCACTGAGTTTCCCTACTCCCGCTTTTACAAATTTGCTCGATCAATCCCGAAGTTGAATATCCTGTCTCGAACGGGATGAGGCGAATCACCGCTTCAGTTTCCTTCAAGATTGTAAGCTCTTGTTCATCCAGTGTCCGCGGGGTGTAATCGCCGCCTTTGACATAAACGGCAGGGCGGACCGCAGCGAGAAATTTCGTGGCCCGGATTTCTGGAAAAATCGTGACGAGATCCACGCATGCCATGGCAGCGAGGATCTCCGCGCGATCATGCTGGGTTGTGATCGGGCGGCCTGCTCCTTTTAACTCATGGACGGAACGGTCTCCGTTCAAGCCTACAACCAGAAGGTCGCCGAGCTCTCGTGCCGCCTGCAAATACCGCACGTGCCCAACGTGCAGCAGATCAAAACATCCGTTCGTCGCCACAATCTTCTTCCCGGCCGACCGCAGCTCTTCGCAGCGATTGGAAAGCTCCTCAAGCTCGACGATTTTTGGGCTCATTCTTTCTCACTGATTTTGAGATTGTTCGTCAATTGCAATTGGTCTTTAACTGATTTGCGCAACGGTTTTCCAAGAATGACGAAACGAAAAACAAAACACAACGCGGGAAAATCGCGGGCCCGTCACGGTTTTACAATCTGCAAGAATCCCATGGTGCATCTCGCTGATGATAGACCTGATGTCCATGATCGCATTGGCCTGACGCATGTGCACGGGCAGCGACTCCTTTTCGCGATCGCACGTGATGCCCGCACTATCTTTGCCTGTTGGAAAATTGATTGGCGATCCGTCTTTGAAAAGGCGATGCCCGCGGATCGACAAGTCCATCTTCGAGTGATTGGCGAAGACGGCATCATGGAAACGACAGTTGCCGTCGAACCGATGGGCGCGATGCACTACGTGACGATATCCGGTTTGCACAACACATATCGTGTGGAGATCGGTTATTTTCAGCCATTCGACAGCTGGCACTCTGTCGCGACATCGGGTGAGGTTGAAATGCCGTCGCAAGGAAGCGTTGCTTCTGCTGACGTGGATTTAGCGACCATTCCGTTTCACCTCAGTTTCCAAAAGCTCGCCAATTTGTTCGGGACGGCCAACGACACTTCGATAGCGAGGGTAATATCGGAATTTCAAAAGCGGGTATTAAACAGCGGCAAACCTAACGAGGCAACGCGGTTCGACACACAAATTCTCAGCAGCTTGAACCTGTCGCTGGATGAAATAGTAGCCACAGAGCGCGATTTTAAAAAAATCGACAGCGAAAAGCTCGCGCGGCGCGCTAGGGCGATGTTACAAGTTGCCGCGACGAGTCCAGCACGTGGATTCCAAGCGAACGCCGGCCTCTGAACCGGTTCTTTTATTTCTCCGCGGCGGACGGTGACTCCATCATCAGGTGACGCGCGCGGGTATGGTTGGAAACCTGAGCAACCAGCTTCAATAGCACGCCCAAACTCCACGCGAGGACGAATCCCGCGAGTCCGATGACAATACCCAGGGCTCCAGGGATGTATTCCGTCCGATAACGCACCATCCACAGCATAGAGCCGAGTGAACCAAATACGATCCAGATGACCCCGGCCACTTTCAACGCCCGCGACCACCCCGTCTGGCCAGCGATTTTCCGCGGCCCGAGTTTGGAATTGTAAACGCTGTAGCCGAAGAAAATCACGATGCCGAACGCAAACCAATAAATCAGCCGCTCCCCGGTAAGCCACGGCAGGTGGACCGCGTCTGTCGGCCCCTAAGATATTCGTCTAAACGCGCGGCTGAGCCAGCTTGCTGCGGCGTACGCCGTAGAAAAAGTAAATAAGGATGCCAATGATGAACCAGATGATAAGCCGTTCCCACGTCCGCCACGGCAGCGAAATCATGAGATAACCGGCCGATATCATCCCCATCGGCGCGACGAACCACACTGCTGGCGTCTTAAATCTCCGAGGCAAGTTCGGCTCGCGAATTCGCAGTACGAGAACGCCTATCGACACGATCACGAACGCCAGCAGCGTACCGATGGACACGAGGCTACTAGCTTCGCGCACCGTGAAAATTGCTGCAAAGATGGCGACAACAATTCCTGTAACTATCGTTGTGATCCATGGGGTCTGGAATTTTGGATGAACTTTGCTCACAAACTTTGGTAGCAAACCGTCGTCAGCCATGGTCCAGAAGATCCGGGACTGACCTAACAGCATCACGAGAATGACAGAGCTGAGGCCAGCGATGGCGCCGAGTTTGATCAGCGAGGCCATCCAACCCACGCCTGCATGGTCGGCGGCTACGGCAATCGGATCTGGCACATCCAACTGCAGGTACGGGACAATACCAGTCGCAATGGCCGATACCGCGATATACAGAACTGTGCAGACCAACAGCGAACCGATGATGCTGATCGGCATGTCGCGCTGAGGATTCTTTGCTTCCTGCGCCGCAGTGCTGACGGCGTCGAACCCGATGTAGGCGAAAAACACGATCCCTGCGCCCTGCATGACGCCGTCCCAGCCGAAATGTCCGCGCGTGCCAGTGCTCGGCGGAATGAACGGATGCCAGTTAGCAGGATTCACGGCGTGAGCCGCACCGACGATGAAGAGCAGCACGACTGCTACTTTTACAAACACAATAACGTTGTTGACGTTTGCCGACTCGCGAATGCCGACTACCAGCAAAAGCGTAACGATCGCGATAATAATGACCGCTGGCAGATTGAAGATGGCGGTGACCTGTGTTCCATCCGCCAAAGTTACCAGCGTCCCTCGCGCGGCCGATAATTGGGCAGGGATGTGAATGCCGAGGTCTCGCAGAAACGACACCACATACCCCGACCAGCCGATCGAAACGGTGACCGCGCCCAAAGCGTATTCGAGAACCAAGTCCCAGCCAATGATCCAAGCGAAGAGTTCTCCGAGTGTTGCGTAACCGTAGGTGTAAGCGCTGCCCGCCATCGGCACCAATGAGGCGAACTCGCTATAGCAGAGCGCCGCGAAAATTGAGGCTACGCCCGCCAGTATGAAGGATAGAATGACTGCGGGCCCAGCGTTCTGTGCCGCAACGGTGCCCGTCAGCACGAAAATGCCTGTGCCAATGATCGCGCCAATACCGAGCATGGTCAGGTTCGTCGCACCCAGGGCGCGTTTTAAGCGTTGGTCCGTCAACGCCTCGGTTTGAAGTTGGGTGACGCTTTTTCGTCGAAACAAGTTCATGGAGGAAGTTGGCCTTGCGCTGTGCTAATCGGGATCTCCCAGTGAAGTCAAGCCGACGTTGATGGTTTGCCGAAGAATTTCCAGAAGAAATAAACCGGAACGCCGGTTAACACGATGATCAGTCCCGGCCACGTCGTCGCGGTTTGGTAAACGAAGAGCACGACAAGAATGACAGTCGCGCCAATGATGTAGAGAGCGGGGACAATTGGATAACCGAATGCTTTATAGGGCCGTTCCGCATGCGGCTGTTTCCATCGCAGTAAAAAAATGCCAAGGATCGTTAAAACGTAAAAGATCAGCGCCGCTGAAATAACGTAGTCGAGCAAATTGCCGTAGAGATTGCCGTAGCCGGTCACGTTGCCGCCTGCATCTGTTTTGACCGTGCGCGGCAGAACGAGCACGCCGGCCCAGATGCCTTGGATGAGAAGACCCCATGCCGGAACTCTGCATTTGTTTAAGTCGGCGACTCGTCGAAAGAATAAACCGTCCTTGGCCATGGCATAGTAGGCGCGAGCACCGGCAAGGATCAGCCCATTATTGCAACCAAACGTCGAGACCATGATCGCGATCGCCATGATTGTCGCGCCGGCACCTGGAAAAATTACGTTCGCCGTTTCTGAGGCGACGCGATCGCTCGGGGCATTCTGGATTGCGCTGAATGGCAGCGCCGCGAGATAAGCGACATTCGCGAGCAAATAAAGTCCGATCACCAGAAACGTGCCCAACGCGAGGGAAAGCGGCACGTTGCGCCGCGGATTAACTACTTCCCCGGCGGTGAAAGTGATGTTGTTCCATGCGTCAGCGGAGAACAAAGAATTCGTCTGTGCCACGCAAATTCCGACAAACAGCCCGAATGCAGCCGCAGCGGTTAAACCTGCGCCGACTTCCTGCAGATCCCCCCGCACAGTCCAGAAATCACTGAAGTTTTCGGCGCCTGCACCCTTCTTCAAACCGACAATGATGCCGAGCAGGATTAACGCGAACAGCGCGCCAGTTTTTGCAGTTGTAAAAACGTTTTGGATAAGCTTGCCGATTTCCAACCCGCGCGTGTTCGTGAATGTCAGAAATCCAATGAGCGCCAGGCCGACGAACTGTGCCGTCGAAAGCGACAACGCATATCCTCCAAATCGGATCGGCGAGATAATGTAATTGCTTTCCGAAACCCACGGCACAAGCACGCCGCTGTAGCGTGCGAATCCAACAGCGACCGCTGCAATCGTGCCGGTCTGAATCACAAGGAAAAGCGTCCAGCCGTAAAGAAATCCCCAGAGAGGAGAAAATGCTTCGCGCAGATACACGTATTGGCCGCCGGCCTTCGGCATCATTGCTGCCAGTTCGCCGTACGAGAGCGCGGCTGTCAGTGTCAGTAATCCCGTCACGATCCAAACAACGAGTAACCATCCCGGCGAGCCAACCTGACGGGCAATGATCGACGAGACGATGAAAATACCCGAGCCGATCATTGACCCGGCCACAAGCATGGTGGAGTCCAACAATCCGAGTCCCCTAACGAGTTTTTCTTCGGCTACAGGTGCTTCGGTAACTGCGCTTGGCATATCGAATCCTTTGGATTGGCGGAGAGTTAATCATCAACCGCGTGTCCGGCGCAATGCCAAAAAATCATTCAAATCATTTTACGGGAAAAAGGAAGCGTGTAGTCTCCCCGCCACCGATGATGACCTCAAATCATCTGCAGCGTGCACCAAGGTTGCTCTCGGTTTGCTGCGCTGCTCTGGCCTTGGTCATCGAATTGGCTGCTGCGCCGCATGGCGCTTTCGCGCGGACAGCGCCACAGTTTGAAGCATTGCCACTCGTCCGCTCGCGACAAAATCATTTGTTGCTGCGTGCCTTCATTAACGGCAAACCCGCGTGGTTGACCGTCGATAGCGGTGCGCCGGTGAGCGCGATTGCCTTGAATCGCCGTGAACATTTTCGGCTCAAGCCGATCACCGGCGAATCAAGTTTGCCGGCACGCGTCCAAATCAACGGCGCATACAACAAGGTGGCGATCGCGCGTGAACTCCGAATCGGTGGACTCACTCTTGTCGATGAGCCTGTGGTCACAGTGGATCTCGGCGGCTCTGCGCGCGCCGCCCGAATGGCGCACGAACCGCAGATCGACGGGATCATTGGAGCAGACATCCTTTTTCCTACACAAGCAGTTCTGGACTGTGAAAAGCAGTTACTGATTCTGAAGACTGACCCAAATGTCCTCGGGAGCTTCCCCGGTTTCAATCGGCGTGGCTTGCGCGCCGTTCCGATTCAGGTCAGCGATGGTTACAACCTGTATGTGAACGGATCAGTCAACGGAAAAGCGGCAAAGCTCATGGTTGATACGGGCTCGTTTACCACGCTATTGCACCGTTCGTTCGTCCGACGGATGCGAATCGCCACTCGCGAGACGCCATATAGCTCCTCGGCCGTGAATCTGAAAGAGCGCGGCGTGCGTGTAGCGCACATTCGCAAGCTTACCGTTGGCTCAGTAAATATCATGGGTAAGGACGTGGGAGTGATAGACCTTGAAGGACTCATTCACGACGGATTGTTGGAAGGATCGCCGCCGGTCGCCGGGTTGCTCGGTGCAGAAACGCTGCGACGGCACCATGGCATCATCGACTTCGGCACGCGGACGCTTTACCTGAGATAAGAAGCGCACGTAGCCTATCTGTATCATTGTGAATGAAGTCGCCCGTCGCGCCGTAGCTTTAGCGTAGGCGGAAGGAATCTCCCGATTTTCTGCTCGTGAACCAAATCACTCAGGCATTTGTTTTGGCAGCGGGTCTTGGCACGCGCTTGCGTCCATTGACCGACGAACTGCCGAAACCGCTTATTCCGATCTTTCAAAAGTCGCTCGTTACTTTCGCGCTCGATCATTTGATTGGCGTGGGAGTGAACAGATTCGTCATCAACACGCACCGGCATCCCGAATTGTTCCAAAATTTCTTTGCGGGGCGCGAGTACAACGGCTGTCCCGTCACGCTCGTTCACGAGCCGGATTTGCTCGAAACGGGCGGCGGCATCAAGAACGCAGAAAATCATTTCGGCAGGGAACCGTTCCTGACTTACAGCGGCGATATTTTAACCGACGTCGAACTCCGACCTTTGATCGAAGAACATTTCCGTCGGGGAAACGACGTGACGCTCGCTTTGCGTCACACCGGTTTGGCTGCCGCTGTGGCTTTGCGCGATCAACGTGTTGTGGACATCAGCAACCGCTACGGCGTCGCGGGAAATTTTGATTTTGCCAATATCGCGGTTTGGAGCTCGGCGATTTTCGAGCGGATTCCGCCCCGCAAAAAGATCTCGTTTATTCCGATCATTGGGGATTGGATAGGCCAGGGCGCGAGAATCGGCGGCGTGGCAATGAACGACGGAAAATGGTTCAACATCTCGTCACGCGCTGAATATCTCGAAGTCCACCGCACAATCTTGCGAGAGAAATGGAAACCGGATTTCGTCAAGACGCGCGAATGGCCTGAGCGCAAAGCGAGCAGCTCGACCGTCGATTCGAGCGCACAGTTGCTCGGCTGCACAGTCGTGGGACGAAACTGCCGCGTCGGCGCCGATGCCATTCTGGAAGACACAATTTTGTGGCCGGATGCAGAAATTGCTTCCCAAAGCCGGTTGGAGGCCTGTATTGTCCGCTCCCGAAAAAAGGTCACTGGCATCCATCGCAACATCGACATCTGAATTTATGAGAACCGACCTGCTTGTTCGACGAACGCGGAAGCATTTCCCGCGCTTGGATGTCGGGGAGATAAAAATCGCACCTATTCAAAAGGGCGGGTCAGACCGCAAATTCTATCGGATCCGTTGCTCTGAGGAGCAGGCGCTCATTTTGGTAAAATACAACCTGGAGCGGGAAGAAAACCGCCACTATGTCACAATAGCGAACTTTCTGGCCGAGTACCGAATTCGTGTGCCCGAGATTTATTTTCACGACGCCGAGGAAGGTTTGATCTGGCTGGAAGACCTTGGCGAGCGCGATCTCTACAGTTATCGCCTCGAAAGCTGGCTGGTGCGCCGCGCGTTCTACGAATCGGCTCTCGATCAAATCGCGGCGCTGCATGCATTGCCCGAATCGGTTTGCATCGAGATGAAGCAACATTTGCCGGACGAGTTCAATTCTGAGCTTTACCTGTGGGAACAGAATTATTTTTTCGAGAACTGCCTCGGCCGTTACTTCAAAATCGGGAAAGAAAAGCTAGCGCAATTGGCGTCCCTGCCTGCGCTGCAGGAAATCGCAAATCACCTGGCATCGTTCCCGAGAGTCTTGGTGCACCGCGATTTTCAATCGCAGAACATCATTATCCGAAACGGTCAGGCGCACCTCATCGATTTCCAGGGAATGCGACCTGGTCTTGCCGAATACGATCTCGCGTCGCTGCTTTTTGATCCTTATGTCGATCTTCCGGAAAGCGAACGCACAGAGTTGACCGGCTACTATCGCCGGCGTCACCTCGAAAACGGTATCGCAATCAATGGGGATTTCGATCTCAAGTTGCGTCTCTGCGCCATGCAACGCCTGATGCAAGCGCTGGGTGCTTACGGATTTCTCGGCTTGGTCAAGGGTCACAAACATTTCCTCAAGCACGTCGCTGCCGCGATGCAGTCGTTGCAGCGTACCGTGGCGGAAATCGACGGGTTGACCGAACTGGAGAAAACATTGCGACAACTGGCGTAGCCAGCCGCAGGGCCGCGAGGCGCTGGGAAAGAAATCGCCGCGGACGCGACGTGACGTTGTGCGGCGGAACGCGGTTTGAAAGCAAATCATTTCGAACGCTGGACCCGGGAAAGGAAACTAACCGAACAGTCACTTTAACAGAATGCGCAAACCCCCGAGAACCTGCGCCCGCAGCGATGACCGTGCCAAGTATCGCCTCTCCTTTGCCGAGGGCGAGGCCGTTCACTTCATTCAAAGCTTTCAGTTTACCCAACCGCGCACCTCGCAATTCACGAACCATAGTATGTCAGCCTGGCCGCTCGTTTTGCATTGCAAAGTCGTTCATGATAACCTTTTCCCTACGTAAATTGGTTTATGCCTCAACTTGATCGCAACTCGCAAAGAGAGAACAAACAGCGCGGGAGCGAACCGAACTTTAATTGGCGCGGCGTCGTTCTCATCGTTATCGCGTTCAGTTTGATCGCGATGGCGATGCTCTTTTACCGGGGCGGCATGCAACCGGTCGAAGACGTGCCATATAACCGTTTTCTCGAGTTGCTCGAGAACAAGCAGATCGTTAACGACAAAAATTATCCTCTCCAGTTGGTCGTCGAGGATGGCCGCCCAACGCAGACACTGCGCGGCGCGTACATCCGGCAGGGTGCTGGCGCAGCGCCCTCACAACCGATGCCGTTCCGCACGACCGTCTATCTAAGTTTCACCAATGATCTGCAGAAAAAACTCGCTGACGCCGGCATGCAGCCCGCCATCAAAACAGAATCAAACATGCTTGCGCAGACAGTGGTGGGCTTCCTGCCGATCGCGCTTTTCCTTTTGGTCCTCTATTTCCTGTTCCGCCAGCAGATCCGGATGGCCGGCAAGGGCGCGCTGAACTTTGGCAAATCCAAGGCGCGCATGCTAGCCCGTGACAAAAACAAGATAACGTTTCGCGACGTGGCCGGCGTGGAGGAAGCCAAGGACGAAGTTCAGGAGCTGGTCGAGTTCCTGCGCGATCCGAAAAAATTTCAGAAACTCGGTGGCCGTATTCCCAAGGGCGTGTTGATGGTCGGCCCGCCCGGCACTGGCAAGACCCTGTTGGCGCGGGCCATCGCCGGTGAAGCTGACGTGCCGTTTTTCTCCATCAGCGGCTCGGATTTCGTGGAGATGTTTGTCGGCGTCGGCGCTTCGCGTGTTCGCGACATGTTTGAGCAGGGAAAGAAATCCGCGCCGTGCATCATTTTCATCGACGAAATTGACGCGGTAGGTCGTCACCGCGGCCATGGCGTTGGCGGCGGACATGATGAGCGCGAGCAAACGTTAAATGCGCTGCTCGTGGAAATGGATGGTTTCGATACGCAGGAAGGCGTGATCATCATTGCTGCTACCAACCGGCCTGACGTTCTTGATCCCGCATTGTTGCGACCGGGCCGTTTCGATCGCCAGATCACCGTGAATTTGCCGGACGTCAAAGGCCGTGAAGAAATCCTGCGCGTGCACGCAAAGAAAGTGAAGCTCGCCGAGGGCGTCGATCTCGCTGTGATCGCGCGCGGCACACCCGGTTATTCCGGCGCGGAATTGGCCAATGTCATCAATGAAGCGGCATTGCTCGCCGCCCGTCGCGGATTAAAAGGAATCACGCTCGCTGAACTCGAGGAAGCTCGCGACAAAGTTCGTTGGGGCAAGGAACGCCGGAGTCTTGCTCTGAGCGAGAAAGAAAAACAGAACACCGCGTATCACGAAGCTGGTCATGCGCTGTTGCTCGTGCTTCTCCCGCACACTGAGCCGCTGCACAAGGTCACGATTATCCCGCGCGGACCATCGCTTGGCTCGACCATGTGGTTGCCGGAGGAAGACAAATACACCAATCGCAAGAACGAATTGCTCGCCAGTCTGGCGGTCGCCATGGGTGGCCGGGTCGCGGAAGAAATTATTTTCGGCGACATTACCAACGGCGCGCGCGGCGATATCAGAGGCGCCACGGCCATTGCGCGTCGCATGGTTTGCGAATGGGGTATGAGCGAAAAAATGGGCATGGTCGAGTACGGCGAACACGAAGATTACGTCTTCCTTGGGCGCGACATCTCCAGGGCGCGCGATTACAGCGAAGCGACGGCCGAACAAATTGACCAGGAAGTGCGCAGGCTCATCGACGAATCCTATCAATTGGCCAAGCACACGCTTATTAGTAATCGCGACAAACTCGAAACCATCGCCAAAGCGCTGCTCGAATACGAGACCCTGGACGGTTCGCAAATCAAAGAGATCATCGACCACGGCCGCCTGATCAATCCGCCGCCCGGCATTGGCGGGCCACCCAGTGAGAAACCGGCACCCGAAAAACCGCCCAAGCAAGTCGTGGCTCCCGACGTCGCCCCACCGCTTCCCGGCGCCCTCGGCGGCGCTCCGGCCTAGTTCCAATATTCGACGTTGGGCGTTGGATGTTGAGCATTCGCGAGCAGGCTGGCCCCATTGGCGAAATGCGTCCAGGGTGTTTGCCATGACACCCTGCCGTGGCTTATCTCCGTCTCGTTAGGCGGTACTTATGAAAAGCTATAATCTGATTGCATTTTTCTTAATTCCCCTGGCTCTATCACAAGCTGTATCCGCAAGCGATATGCGTAAGACTTCAACAGGGAAAGCAGAGACCGCCGCAATTGTATCTGCTGCGACTGATTATGTGAAAAGAAATTCGGATCGAAACATGGAGTTTCGCATCACTATTGAAGACGTGAGTGGCGATTTTGCGCGTGCCCGAGTGGACCCGTTAAAGAAAGAAACAGATCCCGCTCTTGTTTATTTGAAGAGGGCGGGAGGTAAATGGGAGGGACTTATCATCGGGACAAGCTTTCAGAATTCAGATCTCAAAGAGCTTGGCGTTCCCAAAAACCTTTGGCGATGGAATCATGATTAGATCGGAGCTGAGCATCGTGAGATCAGTGCATACGCGGCCTAACAACAAATTTCAGCCGTGACCGACCCTGGTGCTAAACCAGCATGAGCGAACTTCTCGCGGGCAAGGTTCAGGCAGGCTTCGGCGACGCCTCTCGCTGGTTGAAGCTTTTTAATGCCGCCTACAGCGAGAAGCTAGGAATGTCTGTGTTCCCAGGCTCATTGAACATCGCACTCGATCGCGTGTTCAATTGGTTTGATGCGCGTTACGAACCTCACAGAATTTGGTTCGGTCGAGAAGAGTACGGCGGTGAGCGCGACATACTGCTGCTTCCCTGCGAACTAGTGAGTTTAGATCATCAGAAAGCGTTCTTGTGGACGCCGACGACTGCGGCAAGGGATCGACGGGATCCCTGGGTCGTCGAGATCGTCGCTGACGTCAATCTGAGAAATCATTTCGGTTTGCAGGATGGGGATGTGATCGAGATCAGAGTGCCCACCGGAAGCGACCAGAGATGATCATGGACAAACGAAAATAGAATCGCGTCGCCATCTTCCGTAGCTTATTTTTCGTTCGCAAGGCGCGGCAACCGAGGGCGAGCGTTGCCGAAGTGCTGGGTTACGCAAACAATTTCTTTCAATGACTGAACGAAGTATTGCGGCTTACGATGTATCGCAGCGCGTCAAAACGTACGACGCCGACATGGAGTTGATGCACCCGAATCGATCAAAGATGGTGCAAATCGCTCTTGAGGTGTTGCCTTTTCCCAAGACAGCAGTTCTTCGAGCAATCGATTTAGGAATCGGTACTGGTTACTTTACTGAGTGCTTTCTCAACAAGTTTCCGAACAGCCGTGTGCTCGGCATTGACGGCGCTCCGGCCATGATTGAGCTGGCGAAAGCGCGCCTAAAATCCTTGGAGTCGCGAGTCGAGTTCGTCATCGGAGATTTTCGAAAATTGCACGAACTGGCTCCGGACGCCGGTACTGCAGATATCGTATTTTCTGCGTACGCGCTTCACCATCTTAGTCGCTTCGATAAGGAGATGGTACTAACTCAGGTGGTTGAGCTCCTTGCGCCGGGCGGTTGGTTCGTGAACGCGGACCTGATTATTGCCGATTCACCGGAACTACAGAGGCGTTTCCAGGAACTCCGTGTCGCTGGAATTATGGAACGCGCGGGAGGCGCGGACAGCCGGTTTGCTGATTCCGAATCGACGCGCCAATTCCTGGCTGATCTTGAAAAGAACGAACGTGATCAGCCGCTCACCCTTACTCAGGATTTAGATCTTCTTCGAAGTTCTGGTCTGAAAAACGTTTCCGCGTTTTGGCTTGAATACCGGGAGTTGGTAAGCGGGGGACAAAAATGACGTTCGCTATCAAGGTCGACGTTAGCGATCCATTGGCGGAGACGTTCACGTTCAACGCGCAGAAGACGATGTATGGTGGCAAGCACATTGCTCAAGGCGATACGGTTTTCGTCTTCGCGAGTGAGAACGAAGGCGGCCCAGGTCTCATTGCGAGCGGCGCCGTCACTTCGGCAAAAGCGATTCCAAAGAAACAACTGGTCGCCCGGCAAACGCCGCGCGTGAGCATCACCATTACACGCACCGCGCTCGCCAAGCGACGCCTCGGGCGGAGAGAGCTCAAGCGTTTCCGCAACTGGAGTGATGGTCGACCCGAGACAGAGCTCAATTTCAAATTCTACCGCCAGGCAACAAACAAAATCATCAGCATCTCGGATAAATCGGCAGCGTTTCTCCGCGGATTCTTTTAAGAGGCGGATTTGGCACGATTCGCCAACTGTACGGCTTTATGCATAATCCCGCTGTAATCCGGCGGCCTCGATGAACGGCGACAAGCGCAAGTTTCTTTTCGTTTCGATTAGCGGACTCATCAGCGACATCGCCTGGCAGGTGGCGAAGGAAGGCCACGAAGTGCGCTATTGCATCGAGGACGAAAAGGAACGCGACATCGCCGATGGTTTCGTGCCGAAAGTGCGCGACTGGGAGCGCGAGGTGGACTGGGCCGACGTCATCGTGTTCGACGACACACTGGGCCAAGGCGAGAAGGCTCAGGCGCTGCGCGCGAAGGGCAAGATCGTAATCGGAGGCACGCCGTACACGGATCGGCTCGAAGACGATCGGTCATTTGGACAGGAGGAGCTCAAGAAGGAGGGCATCAACATCGTGCCCTATCGCGATTTCGACAATTTCGACGACGCGATCGCCTACGTGAAGCAAAATCCGGAGCGTTACGTCATCAAGCCTTCAGGAACGGCCGCTAATGTGAAACGTCGCCTTTTCGTCGGTGATGAGGACGACGGGCAGGACGTGATCCGCGTGCTCGAGGCGTACAAGAAATCTTTCCCAGACGAGATCAGGCAATTCCAGCTGCAGCGACGCGTTACCGGCGTAGAGGTCGCTGTCGGCGCGTTCTTCAACGGGAAGGAGTTTATCTATCCGCTCAATGTAAACTTCGAGCACAAGAAGCTTTTTCCCGGCAACATCGGTCCGTCAACGGGTGAAATGGGTACGGCGATGTTCTGGAGTGGGCCTAACAAGTTGTTTAACTCCACGCTCAAGAAGATGGAAGCAAAACTCGCCTCCGAAGGTTACGTCGGCTACATCGATCTCAACTGCATCGTGAACGGCAACGGTATCTATCCCCTCGAGTTCACGGCACGCTTCGGCTATCCGACCATCAGCATCCAGCAGGAGGGAATGACTACGCCGATTGGGCAGTTCCTCGCAGATCTCGCCGCAGGCGTGAACCCGAAGCTGAAGGTGAAGAGCGGGTTTCAAATCGGCGTGCGCGTCGTCGTTTCACCGTTCCCTTTCGACGATGACGCTACGTTTCTCTCGGTATCGAAACATGCAGCCATTCTGTTTAAGAAAGGAATCCCCGAAGAGGTGCATATCGAGGATGTGATGCAGGTGAACGGACAATGGTACGTGGCCGGGACCTCAGGCGTGGTGCTGGTAGTCTGCGGAGTCGGGCAGACCATGCGTCAGGCACAGGCGCAGGCCTATTCACGCATCCGAAACATCATGATTCCGGACATGTACTACCGCGATGACATCGGCGAACGCTGGTTCGAAGACCACGACAAGCTGCACACGTGGGGATACCTGCGCGAGGTTTAAGTTAACAAAAGGAGGTCGACCATGGGAACAAGGACGCTCGCTGTGCTCATCACGATTGCGTTCAGCGTGATCGGTGTATTAGGGGATTACTTTCTCAAACTCGCCAGCGGACGCGAGCAGCCGCTCCGAACGAGTTGGTTTTACCTTGGCTTCGCCCTCTACGCATCCACCGCCTTTGGCTGGGTGTTCGTGATGAAACACCTGAAGCTGGCTACGATTAGCGTCCTTTACTCCGTCTCGCTGGTGCTGCTGCTTACCGCGATCGGCGTGGTGTTGTTCCGCGAGTCATTGAACTACTTTGAGGTGATCGGGATCGTGTTAGCCGTGATCTCGCTCGTGCTATTGATGCGCTTCGCCTAGCGACCAGACGATGCTCCCGAAGATCAAACCAAGGAATCAAGCCAACTCCGAAAGCCTTCGCCTGCAGATGTTGCACCGGAGAGATCTTGCCACAAACGATGGACCATAACAACAACGAGCACCCTCTCATATTAGACAGATGACACGAAATTACCGCTTACTCTTCGGACCGCTGGCCGGAATCATGCTGGGTTTTGGCATAGCCGGCCTGGCACTGCTGATTCCGGGCTACAGTCACGTGCATCAAACAGTGAGTGAGATTGGAGAAATCGGCTCACCGGCCAGGGTCCCTTTCGCCGTAATGTTAGGTTGCGTTGCAGTTTGCATATTGGTCTTCGCCTCGGCCGTTCGCGATGTGTCAGTGGACGCCCACCACTCTCGATTGGCCGCATACCTAATAGGGTTTATGGCGTTGCCGGCTGCAGGAATAGGGGTATTCGCCTACCCGCATCCGGCTCACAACGTTTTCGGAATGTCGGAACTGATTGGATACCAGGCACCGCTAGCCTTCGCCCTGGCATGGAGACGCGACGCACGGGCGAAAACTCTCGTCGTGTTCTGTTGGATTTTCTTTGTACTGATATGGGGCGCGATCGTTTTAAACTTGAGCCCATTTGCCGCCCCGGTTGGGGCTTATGTGAAGCCGGTTCACGGGCTGGCGCAAAGAGCCCTTTTCGCTGCCTGGTTCGGTTGGTGCGCTGTACTAGGCATATTACTGTTCAAACGAAACTGGCAGAGTCCTGCCCATTGAATGCCTCGTTACCTATTATGAGAGCCTCTTCCGCAATCTTGGCGATGTTGTTATTCGCCAATTCGGTCCACTGCGCCGACGCCGACCATAAGCCACTCGATGAGGAATCTTTGCGTAGCTACATGGCTGGAGAGTTTGACCTCATCGGCCGCAAGGCTGATTCGAGTGCAACTTACAATGGACATGTAACGCTCCGAGACGAAGGAGGAGTTCTACAAGTGACCCGGACCGTCGAAGGCAAGACCGACAAATGCGCTGCCCGATTCGACACCGTAGCAGGCACCGATCGTATTCCCGTGTTAAGAATGCATTTTTATTTTGACGGCAAGGAGTATGACGCTACTTACCGCTGGCAATCTGACCCTGACAATTATCCACGATTTACCGGGTACCTTTATCTTTCCAACACCAAATCGCCTGGTCTCGAAGCGCTTTTCCCAATCCATAACTGATGGCAATGGGATGCGAAAAGTTGCTTTTGATTTTTAAGAGCAACTTTTCGATGTTGAGTAGCGGATGAACAGCGAGCAGATAGCAGTCATTCTGAAATCGTTCGACGCTCCGGATGAAGTGCGCGTGATGCAGAAAGGGAAATTTGAGTTGGTCCACCTCGGCGGAATCACAATTGGTCGTGCGACATATGAGCCGGGATGGAAATGGAGCGAGCACGTCGGCCCCAGTGTCGGCGCGACGCGCTGTCCTGTTGAACATGTCGGGCTTGTTCTCTCGGGAGCCGCGACGGTTGCATTCGATGATGGTCGCGTAATTGAGCTTCATGCAGGCGATTTGTTTTACGTACCGCCGGTGCCGCACGACAGCTGGGTCATCGGCGATGAGCCGTACGTGTCGCTGCACTTCCTCGGAGCCGAGAATTACGCGACCGAAAGCCGTTGAAACGGCTTGTGCCGCTCTTCTAGCACACTCACCGGGCTGAAGCCCGGTGTTAATCAGCGCGCGAGTCCAGACGCGGTCATCCGGCGACACTAACGCGATCAATATCATTAACACCGGCTTTCAAGCCGGTGGCACTAACCGTCGAGACATGGAAGCTGTTTCAACAGCTTTATTAGCTTTAGCGCTTCTGTTCGCTTGGTGCAGGGCCTTGAGTGGGACTGGACGACCCGATGGCTTTGTTCTAAAAGCGCCGCATGCACAAGTTGATCCCAATAGTTTTGCTTGCAACGGTGACGCCATTTTGCGCACAAGGACAGCAAGGCGGCACACTCACTGGCGCGCTTGCCAGCCAGGGACTTGCCGGCGCGAAGCTGGAGCGACGCTACGGCAATCATCTGTTGGTTCCGGTTACCATAAATAACCGGCGCGGCGCGCTGATGATCGATACCGGATCGCCCAATACCCTCATTGATCGTAATAGCGTGAATACGTTCGGTCTTACGGTTGAAAAGACCGACTCAAATGTCGGCGGTTTGTTTGGCCGTAGTTGGGAACGTTTCGGCGCGAGCAAAGTGAAAAGCATCGCGATGGGCAATTGCATGGTGACAAACGTTCCTGTGGCAATCGCAGATTTGTCGGGGATGAATCCGGAGCGCGACGCTACCGCGACCGGATCCCACATCTCCGATTCCAAAGCGATGGCACATCTTAACGGAGTGCTCGGCGCGCGTGAGATGGCCAAGTTTGGAATGATCATCGATTGCACCCGGCAGATGCTTTACATCAATCCGAACGGCGCAAGCTCGGCGGTGAGCCAGAGCCTGGCGAGTTTTCTGGCAGGTCGCGGTTTTACGAGAGTCTCGATGCGACTGAATTCGAATGCTCACTTCGATGTTGAAGGCGCGCTGAATGGACACGCGACCCGATTTCTCGTAGACACCGGTTCAGCGAACACGATGATCGACACGCAAGTCGCGGTGAAATCTGGGACGAGCGTGACCGCGCTTGCTGGCTACGGCGCGGGAGGGGCTGGCAACTTGGTGGAGGGAGTGAATCGCACGGGCGTGAAAGAACTGGCGATCGGAAATTTCAAACTGGCAAATGCCGAGGTGACCGTGGCGCACGTATCACGCGACATTCTGCTCTCGAAATCAACGGCGGAATCTAATGCCGGCGTGCTGGGCCAGGATTATCTGGCGACGAACTTCGCGGTGATCGATATGGGCGGCAAAGCGCTCTATTTGCGTCGCCCCGATTCGCGCTGAGTACGGTTTGATTTCCTGTAGACACCGGCCTGCGGCCGGTTCTTCTCGTTGCTGGTTGTAATCAAAGCAGACGGCCCATAGGGCCGTGGCTATAGGTCTTTTGGAGAAAGCGCTCCGCTTACCGCCTGACCATTTTCGGAACGGTCGCCTTGGCGAGGCTCGTGAACGCGGCGACCGCAGTGTTCGCCGCTGAATCGCTTAGCCGCAATAGACCGATATCCAACCCGAGATTTTTGCCACGCAAACGGATGGCTCTTAACTTCAGATTCTCGCGGCCGCGCAACGCGATTTTTGGCATCAAGGCTCCGGCTTGCGATGGACCAAGCGAGCGAAGTAGCGTCTCAATCGCATTGATCTCAGCAATCATATGCGGGCGCACCTGATGTTTTCGACAGATTTCGTCCGACATTCTGCGCATGACAAAGCTGTCGGGCAGTTGAAGCAGGCGCTGCTGGTGCAATTTTGAAAAATCAACGATGCGCCGGTTTGCCCAAGGATGATTCTCCGCCACGATCAGCGCGAATTGATCCGTGCAAAGACGCTCGTAACGCAGATTTGGAGAATGGCGGGTTAAAAAACCCAACCCAACATCCATGCGGCCCTCTTCGAGTGCCGTCTCGATCTCAGTGGAAGAGATTTCTTCGACCGTAACGCTGATTGCCGGATGATCGGCGACAAATGCGCCGAGAAGTTGCGGCACCAGCGGCACATTCAGCACCGGAATAACACCCAGGCGCAATGCGCCGCGTAATTCTCCCGGTTCACCGTTCAGTTCGTGGAGAAGATTCTCTATCTGATGAAGGAGCGCCCGGGCGTGCTCCTGAAAAATCAGACCGCGCGGGGTAAGCAAGATCCGTTTTCCACGACGTTGAAACAAAGGCACGCGGAGGGCCGCTTCCAAATCCCGCATTTGCTGCGAAACACTCGGTTGCGAAATTCCGAGCCGGTCAGCAGCGCGGCTAAAGCTTCCGGCCTCAGCAACCGCGAGAAAGTACCGGAGATGGCGAATGTCCAATGGCTCCGACATGGAGAAGGAATATTGTTCGCCGGACGTGCGAATTGCAATCAGGAGCTTGACCCCGAAAACCTTCGGGGTTGATTGCGGGCGAGGATTCTGCTTGCATAGGCAAAACTTATTGCCCTATTTCCAAAACCTTCGGACAGTACAATGACCTCAAAGTTCTTCCTCGTTGCGATTTCGCTGAGCCTTCTGCTTGTGGCAGGCTGTAACAAGAAGTCCGGGTCGACCGTTCAGAATTCGAACAAAGTCCGCGTCGGTTACATCGGTTTGACCTGCGAGGCCCCGATCTACGCAGCCTACGAAAAGGGATTCTTCAAGGAGGAGGGACTCGAGCCCGAATTGGTGAAGTGCAACTGGTCAACTTACAAGGATACACTGGCGCTTGGCGGCTACGACATCACTCATCATCTCGTGATGTACTTTCTGAAGCCGATCGAGCAGGGTTTGGATGTCAGATTCTTGGCCGGAATCCACCGCGGATGTTTGCGCGTTCAAGCGGGCGTGAAAACGAACATTCACACGATTCAGGACCTGAAAGGAAAACGAATTGGTGTACCGGGGATGGGGACTCCTCCGTTCGTTTTCGCAAACCGTGTCTTCGGCGTCCACGGAATCGATGCTGGAAAAGATATTACATGGAAGGTTTACCCGGCGGGTGAATTAGGTCTGGCGATCGATAAAGGCGAAGTGGACGCAGTTGCCAACGCGGAACCCATCGGAAGCCTCTTAATCGCCGAGGGGAAGGTTCGAAACATTGCCGATCAGATAATGGATGCGCCTTACAAAGACGAATATTGCTGCGAGGTCATCGCGAACGGCAAATGGGTAGATGCGAATCCAGACACGGCTGCGAGAGCGACACGTGCCTTGTTGAAAGGCGCCAAATGGGTTGAGACCAACCCGAAGGCTGCGGCCGTCATGGCCGTGGAGAAAAAATATCTCGCCTCAACACCGGAATTGAACACCGTCGCGCTGGCACGTTTGCGCTACGTGCCAAGCGTCCAGTTGGCTGAAGAATCGGTTCACACGGCCGGTCGCGAAATGAAGGTCGCCAAGATGCTCTCTCCGGAGACCGATACCGAAGCTCTGGCGAAACGCGCGTTCATGCATCTTCCTGGAATTACGGACGAGTGGATCAAAACGCTGGAAGTCGAAAAAATTGCCGGGGCCCAGGTTTCACCAGACGAAGATATCCGTCTGATTGCTGCGTTGATCCAAAAAGACACGGGCGATTCGTGCTGCCGAAGAAAAATGTTCGATCAGCCGGATCAAGATGCGCCGAATCTGGCCGACCCCGACGCGCCGTGTCTTGAGAAAAACACGGTAGCTGCGCAGAAATAAGCCGAAGGCGGGAGACGAGTAATGGACGCGGGCCCCGCGGTTACCGACAAACCGTCGACATTGCCCTGGCCGATGCAGCTGGCTGTGCCGGTCGCGGGTTTGATTACGTTCGGAACTCACCTATTGATCGCACAAAGGGCGCCTCCGCTCGAAACGCGTTCTTACATGTTGCTCTTTTGGGAAATCGTTGGCGTTTCAATTGTTCTCGCCATCGCGCAAAAGTTCTGGCCACCGTTGCGCAAATGGATGCGGCATATGTGGCCGATTTTTACAGCTGCCATCTTGTTACTCGGTGTCTGGGACGTGATAACAGTGGGCTTGCACTTGCTTCCGCTGCCGTATTTTCCCGGACCCGCAGCGGTGTTACGCAGTCTGATTAGCGATCGCGGACTCTTACTCGATAGCACGTGGCACTCGCTCGTTTTGCTTCTGAGCGGTTACACACTCGGTGTGATCGTCGGCCTTGTTAGCGGCGTGTGCATCGGTTGGTCGGGTTCGGTGCGCTATTGGGGGATGCCGCTGCTGAAAGTTGTAGGGCCAATTCCAGCAACGGCATGGATCCCGATCGCGATGGTAGTGTCGCCTTCAACAACCATGTCTTCAGCGGGATTGATTGCGCTAGCCGTATGGTTCCCGGTCACAATGTTGACTGCCTCCGGGATTTCCAATACACGCGCATCCTATCTTGACGTGGCTCGAACCCTCGGCGCAGGACGCCTCTATTTGATCTTTCGAGTTGCGATACCAGCCGCAGTTCCAAACATCTTTATCGGTTTGTTCATGGGCCTCGGTGCCTCGTTTCTAACGCTGGTCGTCGCGGAGTCTGTGGGAGTTAAGTCCGGTCTTGGTTGGTATGTTAGTTGGGCGCAAGGCTGGGCCGAATACGGCAAAGTCTTCGCTGCGCTCATCATCATGGCGGCGTTCTTTTCTACAGTGATGACTTTGCTGTTCAAATTACGCGATCGAGTTCTGGTCTGGCAGAAGGGAATAATCAAGTGGTGAAACCTCTCTCATGAATACCGCTGTCATGTTGAGCGGAGCGAAACATCTCTGTCTATTGCCACAACGAAGCGACCCGGGAAATAATCAGAGATTCTTCGCTTCGCTCAGAATGACAACACTACACTGATGGGAACACCTACGAAAATTGACGCGTCCTCGCTTCGCGTCCAAGAGGTGGGAAAAAGTTTTCCGGTGCCAGACGCACCGGGCACAAACCGGCTCGCCCTTGGCGGCATATCGTTTTCCGTCGCCGCAGGCGAGTTAGTTTCGTTAGTCGGACCGAGCGGCTGTGGAAAGTCGACGTTGCTTCGACTGATCGCCGGATTGGATGTTCCGGATTCGGGCGAGCTGCTTGTCGGCAACGAAAAAATCGTCGAACCGAGCGCCGAACGCGGTCTCGTGTTTCAAGATCCAAATCTGTTCCCGTGGCTGACTGTTCGCCGTAATATCGAAGCTGGCCTCGTTGCGCGCGGTGTTTTGCGCGAAAAACGAAATGAAGTGGGCGAATTCATGCGGCTGGTCGGCCTCGAAGCGTTTGCTAATGCGTATCCGCATCATCTTTCCGGCGGCATGGCTCAACGTGTTGCTCTGGCACGAGCACTCATTAATCACCCTAAAGTTCTCCTGCTCGATGAACCGCTCGGCGCGCTCGACGCCTTTACCCGCATGCGGATGCAGGACGAAGTAATGCGCCTGTGGGAAAATCGTCGTACCACAATGCTGCTTGTGACTCACGATATCGATGAGGCGATCTACATGAGCGCTCGCATCCTCGTCATGACTCCGGCGCCGGGGCGAATCGACCGCGAGATTGATATCGGCCTCGCACGACCACGCGATCGCACCAGCGATTCGTTTCTACGCTTCCGCAGCGAGATTCTTGAACATCTGCATTTCGCTGGCCAAGCCACCGATGTTTCGGCTTAAGAAAAGCCCGAAAAGCAACCCTCAGCTGAGCACCGCTCTCGAAAAGTAACAGAATTGTCTCTTTTAAGGCTGCAAATTCGTTTGAAAGATAAAGGGAAAGATAACACGTATGGAGGAAGCCATGTATTGCGGACAGAGCAGCCCGATGTTCAACGCCGACCACGACCATTACGAGGTTCGTCCGCGCAAGGACAGAGAGGGCTTTGATTTAATCAGTAATCTGTTTAGATACGGCCCGATCTGGTATGCAGGGCCTGACGCGGTCCGCAACGCGATCGCGTACGCAAAGTATCGCTCCCACGCGAGGTCGCAGCGTGCAATCATCCGCGTGTTGGACGACTCGGGCGACGTGGTCCAGATGCACGGATAAAAGGAAGATTTTTGCGAGCGGTCAAGCCGCGCTTGCTGTAACATTTGCCTTTGGCATAGGGTGACGCATCTAGGGTCTCCGAACTCGCGTTTTAACTAGAACACGCCGGAAAGGCGATGCCGATGTTAGCCGAGGGCAACGCCCTCGGTCCTGATGGATAAATAAAGATTCGCCCTGTAAGGGCAATCCAATTTTCCGCCGCCCTTGGTTGGATTTGCCCTTTCAGGGCGGAATCTATTTGCTGGATATGTTTCCGAGGGCGCCGCCCTCGGCTACGATGCTCGAGGCCCTCGGCCTACCTTGCGCGTTTTCGCGTGTGTTTTCAAAAGGTGTCGCATAGCCTCGCCCACTCAGGGAGGGAACCAGGATGCGAAAATGGATCATCTTTTTCAGTGCGATCGCACTTGCACTCACAGCTCAATCAATATCAATAGCGGCTTCAGACACGGATTGGGATCGAACTGTTCTGCCGCGTCCACCGCAACCATTTGAAGGGGTTGCAAAACGGACACTCGAGGGTTCTGTGCCGTGGTTTACACAACCTATAAAGCCGCCACCAGGTGCGCCGAACATTCTGCTGGTGTTGATGGATGATGCCGGTTTCGGAAATCCCTCCACATTCGGCGGCCCTGTCGCTACCCCGACGTTCGACAAACTCGCTGCCGAGGGGCTACGTTACAATCGGTTCCACGTCACAGCACTTTGCTCGCCCACACGCGCCGCGTTGTTATCAGGGCGAAATCATCACTCTGTGGGATTCGGATCGATTGCTGAAATACCCGGTGGTTGGCCCGGGTACAGCACGAATTGGCCCACCAGCGCGGCATCGATCGCGAAGATTCTTCAGGGCAACGGCTACAACACCGCTGCGGTCGGCAAGTGGCACCTCACACCTGACAATCAACAGGGACCAGCCGGGCCTTTCGATCGCTGGCCGAACGCGCTCGGCTTCGATTATTTCTGGGGATTTCTTGGCGGCGAAACCGGCCAGTTCGATCCGGTGTTGACTGAGAACAACACGATCATCGGCGTGCCAACGGACAAGAATTTCTATTTTAACGATGCAATGGTCCAGCATTCGATCAATTGGATCCGGAGTCAGAAGGCGCAGGCGCCAGACAAGCCGTTCTTTCTGTATTTCTCAACCGGCGCCACGCATGCGCCCCATCAAGTGTCGAAGGAATGGAGCGATAAATACAAGGGCAAGTTCGATCAGGGGTGGGACACGTTGCGTGAACAAACGTTCGCGCGTCAGAAGCAACTCGGCGTGATTCCCCAAAACGCGAAACTCACGCCGCGCGACCCGGCGTTCCCGGCGTGGGACAGCGCCCCGCCCGACGTGAAGAAATTGTATGCGCACCAAATGGAAGTCTATGCAGGCTACCAGGAGAACACGGACAACGCTGTCGGACGCGTGGTGAAAGCGATCGAGGACATCGGCCTCGCCGACAACACACTGATCTTTTACATCTTCGGCGACAACGGTGCGAGCATGGAAGGCACCGAGACTGGAACATTCAACGAAATGACCACGCTCAACGGCGTCCCGCTCACAGCCGATCAACAGTTGAAGGCGATCAAGGCCTACGGAGGCCTTGGAAAATGGGGAGGCCCCGACATGGCGCCGCATTACGCGGCGGCATGGGCATGGGCTGGAAATACGCCGTTTCAATGGGGTAAACAAGTCGCATCACATCTTGGCGGTATTCGTGACGCGATGGTGATTCGTTGGCCAAAACGCATCATAGACAAGGGCGGTGTGCGCAGTCAGTTCACTCATTGTACTGATATTGCACCGACTATCCTTGAAGCGGTGGGCTTGCCTGCGCCAAAGCAAGTCAATGGCGTGCCACAAATGCCCATGCACGGCGTGAGTTTCGCTTTCACGTTCGATGATGCCAAAGCACCGTCCCGTCATACGCAACAGTATTTCGAGATTTTAGGAAACCGCGCGATGTACAAGGACGGCTGGCTCGCAAGCTGGCGATTGGACCGAATCCCATGGAAGATTGATCCTGAAACACTCGCGCGATTCGCACCCGGCAAGTGGAATCCCGACAACGACAAATGCGAGTTGTACAATCTCGACGAAGATTTTTCGCAGGCTGACAACGTCGCCGACAAATATCCCGACAAAGTACGCGAGTTAACCGCGCTTTTCTGGTCAGATGCTGAGCAGTATCAGGTGCTGCCTTTGCTCGGTGAGTTGGCGGCGGTCTGGGGTTTTCCAAAAAATTTACCGGACCAGACTAGATTCACTTACTACAACGGAACGGAGAACATTTCTTCCGGCATGATCCCGCCGATCTACAACCGGTCATACAGCATCAGTGCCGATATCGATAATCCCGGGCATTACGGTATGATCGGACTGCGTCCCGGAGTAGCTGGCGTGATCGTAGCTGAGTCCAGTTTCCTCGGTGGCTTTTCGCTTTACGTCGAGAACGGACATCTCAAGCACACCTACAGCTTGTTAGGC
>Ga0070684_100000428_pt1 | contig 28847 bp, 22 predicted proteins | sample KBSC723LmetaG_FD_65653 | JGI IMG/M metagenome (GOLD analysis project Ga0070684, IMG submission 65653) | Corn rhizosphere microbial communities from Kellogg Biological Station, Michigan, USA - KBS C7.2-3L metaG | ecosystem: Host-associated > Plants > Roots > Rhizosphere ...
ACGGAGCGAGCCGGCGAAGCGGCTCGCGAGAGAGCGTGTGGGGGAGTCCGAGGGGCGAAGCCCCTCGGAGTGATAGTGATGAAGTGTGATGCTGTGCGAATCGTGATCGTTGGCGCAAGCGCCGCCGGTTGTTTTGCCGCGCTCCTGCTGGCCCGGGCAGGACATGACGTTCTGGTCGTCGAGAAAGACCGGCTGGAACTCGCACCCGACGTCGAGTCCGCAGCGCGGTCAGCGTTCCGCACGACCGCCCCACAAATCGTGCATCCGCACATCATCCTGGCCCGCTGCCGCCAGCTTCTCATCAGACATCTACCGGACGTGTACGAACATCTGCTGAGCGCTGGCGTCATGGAGGCGCCGATTGCGACACAGATGCCGCCTACGCTCGCCGACAAGGCGCCTCGCCCGGGTGACGAGCAGCTGACGATGCTGATGACGCGACGCTCGACGTTCGACTGGGTACTGCGGCGCGCCGTGGTCGACCAACCGGGTGTGACACTCCGGCGCGGTCTGGCGGTTTCGGGGCTGGTTGCGCGCCCGGGGAAACCGCCGTGCGTCACCGGCGTGCGCACCACCGAAGGTGACGTTCCAGCGGATCTCGTGGTCGACGCCGCCGGACGCCTCTCGCCGATTGACCATTGGCTGAAGGACATCGGTGCACGTGCCAGCGCGTCGTCGTGGGCTGAGTGCGGGGTGGCGTATTTCAGCCGTCACTACAGGCTGCGTGAAGGGACCGCGCCTCCAGGATCTCCGACGTCACGCACCGTCGAGGCACTCGACGAGTTCACGATCGGGATATGGGGCGCCGACAACGGCACGATGCAGCTCGTTGTGGCACCGCTCGCCGTCGATCACCGCTTCAAGACATTGCGGTATGCGGAGGTCTTTACCGCGGTGGTGCGCACCGTCCCGACGTTCGCGAAGTGGCTCGATGCGCTCGAGCCGATCACCGACGTCTATGCGATGGGCGGCCTGCACAACACCCTGCGCCGCCTTGTCGCTGACGGCTCTCCGGTCGCGACCGGACTCGCAGCAATTGGCGACTCGGTGTGCACGACGAATCCGACGCTCGGCCGCGGGCTGGCGGTCGCCTTATCGGGCGCAGTGGACCTGCTTGACGTGATTGAGACACACGGTGACGACGGGTTGGCGGTGGCATTGGCGGCGGACGAGCTCGTTGTCGACCACGTGGTCCCGTTTTACGAGGATCAGGCGGTCATCGACGCCGCACGCCTGGCCATGCTTCGCGATCACGTTTTCGACGCCGCGACACCCCACGCGACGGCGTCCGCTCCGCTCGATCGAGTGACGTTTCCCCAGCTTCGGACGGCAGCGCAATTCGATCCGACCGCGTTCCGCGGGTTGTGGAGACTGATGGGAATGATCGATCGACCGGCTGAGATCTACGCGGACCCTCACATCGTTGAGCGCACGCGAGATGTTCTTCGCGAGCACGTCGGCGACCGGTCGATCATGCAGCCGACTCGCGCGGCGATCGTGGCTGCTCTCGAATCGAGGACCGCTTCAGGCTGATTCCGCTTTCAGACGAGCGATCCGAACTTTTGATCCGCCGAAAAGGGGCCTGACCTCAGGCATACATCGTCCGGCCGTCCTGCAGCGCGAGCCAGCCGCGCAGGATTCGGTACACGAACCACAGGCTGACGAGCCCGAGGGGCACCCAGACGACGAACAAGCCCAGGCCGAGCGTCAGTACGACGAAGAGGATGCAGAGCGCAACCCACAGAAGGCCATACCAGAACGTGCGAATTTGCCACCGGAAATGCGACTCCAGCCACGTGCCGCGCACCTCGCTTCGCTTCACGTAGTTGAGGATCACCGCGATCAGTGACGGCCAGCCGATGAGAAACGCGCCGACGATCGTGGCGGCGCCGAGGATGCCGGTGAGCAGGCTGAGTGCGTGCAAGGCGTAAATCGCCTGCGTCCAGCCGAAAAGCGGACCCGACGTCTGATTCGCGTTCATCTCATCTATCACTCGAGGGGCTTCGCCCTCGACCTCCCTTGCACGCTCGCTCGCCATACTCGCTCGCGCGTTTCCCACGAGCGTCAGGCTCGCCTGAACCGGGTCCGGGATCCGGGACCCGGTTCGAGGCGTAAATACGTCAAGCCGACACTATTTCCCGCCAGGCTTGCAGCTGTCGAACTTGAATGCCGCCACCCGCGTCGCCCAATTGAAGCTGCCACTGGAGATGTAGTACTCCTGTGTGAACCAGAACGTGCAGTCGTCCTTGGGATCAACGGTCATGCTGCTGTAGTCGCCCCAGCGCTTGAACGAGTTGACCTGGACGCCGCTCCCCAACGCAAGCTGCATGGGCCCGAACATCGAACCCGCCGGGTCCGACGCCTTACGGCCGGCAACGAAGACGCTGGAAAAGTCGCGCTTGCTCATCGCGCTGAATCCGAGGGCGATATTCCCCGCGCGATCCATCGCGATGCTGCCGAGCCAGAAGTCAGTGTCGGGATCAACGATCGTCCCCTGCTGAAACACGGACGGCGTTGTACCAGGATTGCGGATCTCATACCACCGGACGCCACCGAGCGCACCACCCTGAACCGTGTGATTCGCCACGAGGGCCTCATGGTCGCCGAAGTTGCGATAGGCGAGGCGGAACATGACGCGGTCCGAAAGGCCGTCGACTTTCTCGCCCGGTTGTGGCTCGGGAATGCACGCCCGTGTCGTCGCGCGGGCGCAGATCTCGGTGAAAGGCGCGACGTCGATCAACACTGGCCCGTTGAATGTTGATGCTGTCGGATTGGCGAAGTCCGCGTGGAACCGGAACAGGTTCAGATGCGTGGAATCGGCGAGCCCGACGAAGTAGTTTGGCGCGCCTGATGGCGGCAGCCTCGAGCCATCCAGATCCGCGGGCAGCAGGCTCGACACCGACGAGGGTTGCTGGAAGCAGATCGCCGTCGCCGCGCGCCCTGCGAGCATCGCGGCCCGATCGAACGCGCATGCCTGCGCGCCGGCAAAGGACTTCCCCGGAAAGACGTTGATCGAGTTGTAATACGCGTCCGGCCAGATGCCGAACTTCGGGTAGTCAGGAAAGTTCACGCCGAAATCGAACTGATAACGGTTATACGAACCGGTGGCGTCCGAGGATGTCGAAATGGCGACGCATTGTGCCGTCTTGGTGAAGGTTTCGTCGAACTGCAGCTGGCTGACGAGCCAACGGTCCGCGATGTGATCGTAGAGGACGATGGGATCGCCGCCATCCGAGTAGGTGGCGGTTTCGCCGCCGTTCTCGCAGAGGCCGCCGAAGCCGTTCCACAGCGAATGGATCGGCACGGGCCCGAGCTCGAGTGTCCCGTCACGTTTGCTGTAGACCGCGAGCGTCACATTCACCATCTGCACGTACTGCGACGCACCGACCGCGCCGTTGGTGTCCGGCGGGACGAAGGCAAATCCGAATACCCGTCGGTTGTCGTCCGCGGATTGGCCATCGAAGCCGATCACCGTCGACACGCCCTCGAGCGGCGCGGCGAGTGGAGATGCGACGGCATCGGCGCGGCCGCCCGACAGCGGGCCACGCGTAGCGCGCGGCTCCGCCATTTCGCGATCCGTCTGCTTGGATGGCATCGGCCCGCGGCCTGCCAGCTGTTTCAGCGGCAACGAGGTGTCGTGACGAGAATTGTTGAACACCTTCGGGCCGGCGGCGAATGCGGATGTTGCCGGCACGATCAGAAGAGAAGCAAGAATGAATTTCAAGCCGACGCGAGTGAACTCAGCCATTAGAGGGTCTCCTGTGGCTCGGTCTGTTGGGCGACGAAAAGGAGATCTTAATCCAGCGGTCGCGCATGATGGCCTACGATGACCAGAGGAGCATCAGCATGTCCAGGCCCACGCTCGTCTTCACCTTCCTGGCGATCACCACTCTCCCCGCCTTCGTTTCTGACAGGGTGCCGGCTCCAGCATCGCCGCAAACGTCCGACGCCGAAGGACTGCGACTACTGCATCAACTGCAGAACGCTCTGGGCGGGGCGGCGCGAATCGCCGCAGTCCGCGATTACGAAGAGGTGATACGCGCCGAGGCGTGGGACGGCAGCGGCGCCTCTCTCGGCGAGGTGCGAAAGCGAACCCGATGGATGAAAACGCCGAACGCCATCCGACTGGATCAGAGAGGTCCGCGCGGCACTTACGTGCTCTATTTCGACGGTGCTTCCGGCTGGGAGATTCTTCCGGATCTGCAAGGGTCCGATCGGTTCAGGACGACCGGAACGGCAATCCCGCTTGCCGGCGGTGAACTGCAATTCGCGAAGGGCTACCTCTCGGGGTTCGAACTCAATCTCTGGCTGTCGGATCAGATGCCAGGCTACAAAGTGACGTCCCCTGCTCCGCATGTCCTGCGCATCGAGCACCCCGCCGGCGCGACGGACTTCACGCTCGACCCGAACACCGGCGTCCTGCTGAAGTCAGCCAGTGTCTCGCTGGCTGATCCCAATCGTCCGGTTCCGGCGGAAATGCGCTATGACGGGTGGAAAGAGGTGTCAGGCGTCCGTTTCCCCACGCACCGCGTGAACTATCAGAGCGGCATAAAAAGGGGCGAGGTGACGACGGCAGACATTCGCGTCAATGGCGGGCTTCGGCCGCAGGATCTTGCGGCGAAGCCCGCCGATTTTGCACCCGACGTACGTTAATCACTCACTCGCGCGCTCGTTCGCCACTGTTCACGCCGACAGCGCCAGGCTCGGCCGGCCGCGCCCGACCTGAACGTCCGGCTCCGGCAGGTCGAACCGATCGAGATTCATGACCTTGTTCCATGCCGCGACGAAGTCGCGCACGAACTTCTCTTTCGCATCGTCGCACGCATAGACCTCGGCGAGCGCGCGGAGCTCGGAGTTCGACCCAAACAACAAGTCGACGCGGCTGCCCGTCCACTTGACTTCTGCCGTGCCGCGACGTCGTCCCTCAAAGGTCTCGGCGGCGTCGGATGTGGGACGCCACTCCGTGTCCATGTCGAGCAGGTTCACGAAGAAGTCGTTGGTCAGCGTCTCCGGCCGCGTGGTGAAGGCGCCGACGCTCGACTGTCGTGCGTTCGCCTTGAGGACGCGCAAACCGCCCACGAGAACCGTCAATTCGGGCGCGCTCAGCGTCAGCATGAGCGCGCGCTCGATCAACAGATGTTCCGCCGGGACGTGGTGGCCGTTTCCGAGATAATTGCGGAACCCGTCAGCCGTCGGCTCGAGCACGGAGAACGATTCGACATCGGTCTGCTGCTGGGAGGCGTCGGTACGCCCCGGGCTGAACGGCACCTGCACATCGAATCCAGCCTGCTTCGCGGCCTGCTCAACGGCCGCGGACCCACCGATTACGATCACGTCCGCAAGCGACACTTTTCTGGTCCCAGCCGCTTGCGAATCATTGAAGGCTTTCTGAACGCCTTCCAGCGTTTGCAGCACCCGCGCGAGCTCGGAAGGATTATTGACGTCCCAGTCCTTCTGTGGCGACAGACGAATGCGAGCGCCATTGGCGCCGCCGCGCTTGTCGGTGCCGCGGAATGTCGACGCTGACGCCCACGCCGTCGAGACGAGTTCCGAGATGGACAGCCCCGAGGCGAGAATCCGGCTCTTGAGAGCGGCCACGTCTTCCGCCTCGATCAGTTCGTGCGTGACCGCGGGAACAGGGTCCTGCCACAGCTGCGGCTCGGCAGGAACCAGCGGACCCAGGTAGCGCGTGATCGGACCCATGTCGCGATGGGTCAGCTTGAACCACGCCCGCGCAAACGCGTCGGCGAACTCCTGAGGATTGGCGTGGAAGCGTCGCGAAATCTTCTCGTACGCCGGATCGACACGGAGCGCGAGATCGGTCGTGAGCATCGATGGCGCGATCCTCTTCGATCGATCGTGAGCATGCGGCACGGTGCCCTCGCCTGCTCCACCCTTGGGCTTCCACTGGTGCGCGCCCGCCGGGCTCTTCGTCAACTCCCATTCGTACCCGAGGAGATTGTCGAAGAAATCGTTGCTCCACTTCGTTGGCGATTCCGTCCACGTCACCTCGAGACCGCTGGTGATCGCGTCGGCGCCTGTCCCGGTAGCGTAGCTGCTCAACCAGCCGAGCCCTTGCGCTTCGAGCGGTGCCGCTTCCGGTTCGGGGCCAACGTGCGACGCCGGGCCCGCGCCGTGCGTCTTGCCGAACGAGTGTCCGCCGGCAATGAGCGCGACCGTCTCTTCGTCGTTCATGGCCATGCGCCGGAACGTCTCTCGAATGTCTCGTGCGGCGGCACCGGGATCCGGACTGCCGTTTGGCCCTTCCGGATTCACATAGATCAGCCCCATCTGGACGGCGGCAAGAGGATTCGCGAGCTGCCGTTCGCCGCTATAGCGCTTGTCGGCAAGCCATGTATCCTCGGTTCCCCAGTTGATCTCTTTCGGTTCCCACACATCCTCGCGTCCGCCGCCGAAGCCGAAGGTCTTGAATCCCATCGACTCGAGCGCGCAGTTGCCGCTGAAGACCAGCAGGTCCGCCCAGGAGATCTTCCGTCCATACTTTTTCTTGATCGGCCAGAGCAATCGTCGCGCTTTATCGAGGTTTGCGTTGTCGGGCCAGCTGTTCAGCGGCGCAAAACGCTGCTCGCCCGAACCCGCTCCGCCACGGCCGTCGCTGATGCGGTACGTACCGGCCGCATGCCACGCCATCCGGATGAACAGCGGCCCGTAGTGACCGTAGTCGGCCGGCCACCATTCCTGCGACGTCGTCATCACGGCTTCGATGTCCTTTTTCAACGCGTCGAGATCGAGCGTCTTGAACTCTTTCGCGTAATCGAAGTCCGTCCCCATCGGATCGGCAGCCGGCGGGTTCACGTGAAGAACGCTCAGGTCCAGCTGATTTGGCCACCACTCCCGGTTCGACGTGCCCGTATGTGCTTTGCCCGAGAACGGGCACTTTTTCTCGTTATCCATAGAGCTACCTCTTTTTCTTCGATGGAGTGCGGGCTGGCTATCTCATCCGCGGATCTTGATCGGGGTGCGTCGACGTGGTGGAACCCCTTGATTCAACTCCTCACTAGAACACACTGCGTGCGGCGCTGTCGACGACGGTGGGGTTGCTGTTGCCGGTGAAGTTGAACCGCGTGCCTTCGCTGCCGCCGAACGCGTAGTACACCTGCGCGAAGACGATGCCGCCTAGCCGCAGCGTCGCCCCCACGCCGGCGCTGTGCTTCACGCTCCGCCCGAGATCTCCGAACCGATCGCCGACGGTCCCGGCATCGTAGAACGCAAACACGCCGATCGGATCGATGAGAACGTGCGCGTACTCGATCTCGCCGGCGAGCGTGTGCGCCGCGCGAAATCGATAGTCGTGATAGCTTCGCAGCGCGCTGTCGCCGTTGATGTCGGCGCCCCCCAGCGTCGGCATCAGGTAGAACGGGACTTGATCAGCGGAACCCGCAAATGCCGATGCGAGCCTCACGTTGACCGAGAACGTCCCCAGGTCGGCGCTCGTATCCGGCGTGTATTGGTTGTTCCAGCGGACGTCCGTGCGCGTGAACGAATACGGTCGACCGGCCGCCTCCTGATACCGGCGGACGGCGACGCCGAAGTTGGTCGAGTAGCCATTCAGCGCCTCGTCTTCGGGGTACCGCACATCCACGCCGCCGCCGACCACGGCGTACGTCGTCGCTTGCCCAAGGCCAGGCGCCGAGGTCGCGTCGAACCGGGTCTCGATCGAGGTCACGCCGCTCGGCGCGGCCAGCGGCGTCGCGCGCAATCCTTGCACCTGACCGAACAGCTCAAAAGCACCGCCGGCCGGCACGATGAACGTGAACCGTCCGACGCCGAGGTTCAACCCGAACCGCGTTTCATCGTTCGCGCTCGCAGGGCCGAGTCCAAAAAATGAGAGTTCGGCGATGTGCGTGTAGCTGCCATCGACGATCGCTCGTTGATGCCGATTCGACAGCGAGGACGACGAACCCACCATGGTGAGGAGGCCACCGGCAGTCCATGACCCGTTGATCGACACCCGCGCCTGCGCATCTCCGCGATAGCGAAGCGGTTTGGTGGCGCTCGCCCACTCATGCGTCATGGCAGCGCCCGCCGCAAGACCATTGCCCGGAGCAATCGTGGAGACGACGGGATGAATACCTTGGCCGGTCAGGAGAATCCGGCCAAAGTCCTCGGCATGATGCAGGCTCTCTTGACCGGTGGACGCGCGCATGCGGCACAGCGACAGCTCGAGGTCACGCGCCTGCAGTTCCAGCATGGTCTCGAACCACGAGTGCTCCGTGGTCGCCCAGGCTGCCTTTCGCTGATTCGCCTGGGTTTCACACGCGACAGGATCCGGCGTCTGCGCGTACGCAACACCTGAGCACGCGACCGAGAAAACAACCGCTCCCAGGATGCGCCCGAGCGTCATGACCGTTCGCGGTGGATGGCGCGCATCGCTGACGCGATGAACTTGTTGGCCTCGGCCTCGGTGCTGACGGCCTGCGGCTGCAGTGTCCGAGCGAACACCGGATCGACGCGCATCAGCAGCGTGTGGAGCTCGCGGACTTGATGCAGATGGAGCGACGACGCCGGATCGCGGCCCGTCCGCCGCGCTCGTGTTCGCGGCGCCGCCCTCGACGTCGCGAAGTCCGGCGCGTCGGTGCGCGGATCGTTGAGGTCCCGAGTGAACAGGTGCATGAACGTGTTCGCGTGCTGCTCGCGTGAATGCGGCGATGTCGTTCGCGGATCGCCGATGAATTGTTCGGTCACAGTGGCAGGAATAGACGCGTGCTCGTACACCGTATGTTCGACCCGGGCATCGATGTACGGCGAGACGACAATGGCCGGCACCCGCACGCCAAGGCGATCGAAATTGAACGGCGGAGCCTGGCTGGAGAAATCGTCGGGCTGCACGACCGGCGGGATCTCGTGATCGAACAATCCGCCATGCTCGTCCCACACGATCACGAGCATCGTCGACTTCCAGCAGGCGTCGTTCGATCGAATGGTCTCGTACACCCGCCGGATGAAGTTGTCTCCCTGGAGGACGTTGTGATCGGGATGCTGGTCGGTCGCCAGCTCGCCGGCGTTGTCGGAATAGGCCGGTTCCACGAACGAGTACGCGGGCAGCGTGTTCCGCTCACACGCTTTCTTGAAATCACCGAACAATCCAAAAAAGTCCCGTTGATCGGCGAGCAGGAACGTCATGCCCTGCGTGCCGCTCCACTTCGCGTAGTAATAGATCTTTCCACTTTTCCCGGCGCGCCGCAGCCGATGGTAGATGCTCGGCTGGGCACGGAAATAATCCGGGGACATGTCGAGCCGCCCGAACGAGGTGCCGAAGTGCGCGAACGCGCGGTTTGGAAGCGTCGGCCCCGGAACCGACGAAAACCATTGATCGCAGACGGCGTACTCGCGCGCCAGCGCTGAAAGGGTCGGCAGCTGCTCGGGCTTGAAGCAGCTCATCACTGCCGCGCCGGTCGACACCCCTGCCTGCTGTTCGTAGCTCTTCACGAAGCCGGTCATCGTCGGAGTTCGCGCGAAGGCGCCGTTGAAGGGCGTGCCGTACATCTGGAGATACACGTCGTTGAAATCGTGACCGGGATCGGCAACAAGCTGTCCCTGATACTCGGCATCGTCGATGACCGGCAGGAGATTGCCAGCGGTGTCGGGATTGCTGTAATCACCTGGAGCGACGCCGCGGAGGTCGTCGATTTCGCTCTTGAGCAGGCCGATCAAGTGATCGAACGATCGGTTCTCCATCATCAGGACGACGAGATGCTCGACGCGCGGGTCGTTCAGAGGGAATGACATGCTCGACTCATAAACCTATCCCAACCGCGCCGCGGCGAATCATCCAACCGCGGTAAATTTTTCACCACCGCGATTGGCCCACTTGACTATCAAGTAGAGCAGCGTTATTGTCACCACTAGAGAGGCCAGTGAATGGCTGATAGCGAGCGGGTTGAGCTTCTACACGGAACGTTGGATTTGATCGTGCTGAGGGCCCTGGCCACGATGGGACCTTTGCACGCCTACGCGTTGGCGTCGCGCCTCGAGCAGTTGGCGGAGAATCCGCTGACGCTCAATCAGGGGACCCTCTATCCGGCGCTTGTCCGTCTCGAACAGCGCGGCTGGATCAAGGGAACATGGCGCCAGACGGAAAGCCGGCGCGAGGCGAAATATTACGCAATCACGCCGGCCGGGCGCCGTGCCGTCGAAGACCAGGCCGCGCGGTGGCGACGCCTCTCGGCGCTCGTCAACCGCCTGTTGCTCGACGAAGGATAAGAGGCGCTCCCCATGCGTCGATTCTTCGAACGGCTGTTGAACCTTTTGCGCCTGCGTTGGCCGGACCAGGATCTCGACCGGGAAATCGACGCCCACCTGGCGCTGTTACAAGACAGCTACGAGGCGCGCGGTCTGCCGCCGGACGCCGCGCGGCGGGCTGCACGCCTGGCCCTGGGAAATGTGGCTCATATAAAGGAGCAGCACCAGGACAGCCGGACCTTTCTCTGGGTCGAAGACATGTGCCGGGATGCCGCGCATGGTGTCCGCCGGCTTCGGCGCAGTCCCGTCTTCACCGCGACCGCATCGCTGTCGCTGGCAATTGGAATAGGCGCGAACACGGCAATCTTCACCGTGGCCAACGCTCTCCTCTTTCGTCCGCCTTCAGGTGTAGCCGCCCCCTCGGAGCTCCTCGTCATAGGCTCGGCTCGCGGGGACGGCGGCGTGAATCCCGTCAACCACGCGTTCTACCTCGAGATCGCACGCCGGACGACGTCACTGACGAGGGTGTTCGCAGAAGAGCTGTTCCCACACGTGATGGGTATGACGGCCGGAAGCGGGATCGCCGAACCAGTGCTCGGCCGCTACGTCACCGCGAATTTCTTCAACGCGCTTGGCGTGTCTCCGTCGCGCGGGCGAGCGTTCGAGGATGGCGACGAGGCCGCGGCAGTCCTTGATTACGACTATTGGAAGCGCCGTTTCAACAGCGACGACGCGATGGTCGGGCAAGGACTGCGGGTCAATGGACGGCCGGTCACGATTGTCGGGGTCGCGGCACAAGACTTCGAGGGCATCGGCATCCAGAAGTGCGATATCTGGCTCGTCATCGGTTCGAGCGGCCCGGAATCCAGAAATGTCATCGCCGGCGGTCGTGTGCGGCCGGACGCGTCGTTCGCAACGGCGGCGGCAGAGCTGAGAACGGTGGGCGACGCCATCAATCATGACAAGGGGATTCCGGAAGATCAGGCACGCCGATTGAGCGCACTTCCGTTCTCACGCGCCGGTGAGAATCGGAACATCGTTCGTGGCTTCGGGGCCGTGCTGATGGCGCTGGTCTCGCTGGTCCTGGCTGCCGCGTGCGCGAATGTCGCCGGCATCATGCTGACGCGGTCGACCGCGCGCGCGAGGGAGATCGCACTCCGCTCCGCGATTGGCGCCGGTCGCGCGCGTCTCGCGCGTCAACTGCTCACCGAAACGATCGTGCTGTTTCTGCTCAGCGGTCTCCTCGGCATAGGCCTGGCGCGCGTGCTGACCGGTCTGGCGATGCGCATGCTCCCGCCGCTGCCAGCGTCGATCGTGTTGCCGATGACGATGGACTGGCGCGTCTTGCTCTTCGCACTGTCGCTGTCTGTCGTCGCGGCGGTGGTATTTGGCGTGCTCCCGGCGTTGCGCGGCTCGAAGCTGGATCCGGGCTCGTCGCTCAAGGACGGGGTACGGTCATCATCGGGAAACTCGCGGCTTCGCACCGTCTTCGTCGTGGGCCAGATCGCCGTCAGCGTGCTGCTCGTCGTCCTGGCCTCGTCGTTCGTCCGCGTCTTGCGTCATGCGGGCGCGGCCGATCCCGGGTTCGATCCGCGACGCGTAGACGTCGCGACGCTCGACTCGTCGGCGACCGGGGAACAGAGGGCCGGTCCCTCGACATTCTGGGCACCATTGATTGATCGCATCCGGCAGGCACCCGCCGTCGAAAGCGCATCGCTCGCACGCGTGCCACCAGGTGGTTTTGAAGGGATAGGCCTTGGAGGCGTCGCACCGGGAGACCGCCCGGATCCCGCAGATGCTTTCGCCCCGGCCTGGAACATCATCGATCGTGGGTACTTCGCGACGCTGCGCATTCCCATCCTCAGCGGGCGCGATTTCACCGAGGGCGACACAGCTGGCGCGCCGCTGGTGGTGATTGTCGGCGAGACGCTCGCGCGACGATTCTGGCCGGGACAGCCTGCGATTGGAAGGCCGCTGAAGCTGGAGGTCTTCAACGCGCGAAGCCGGCGCATCGAGGCGCGGATGGCGACGATCGTTGGCGTGGCGGGCGACATCCGATCGAGCAGCCTGATTGACGGGCTCGCGGAACCCTACGTCTATGTTCCGCTCGCGCAAAGTGAAGCGGTGGGAAGCCTCGACATGACGACGCAGATGTCGATCGTCGCCCGGCGCCGCGGCGATGCCAGTCTGGCGCCGGTAATCGCCGCGATCGTGCAGGACGCGGATCAACGTCTGGTTCTGGCGCGCGCGGAATCGCTCGAGAATTCGATCGCGTTCGGCCTCACACCACAGCGGGTGCTGGCGACGATCAGTGGCTTCATGGGGCTGGTCGCGCTGCTGCTGGCGTCGATGGGCATCTACGGGGTGACGGCGTATACCGTCGCCCTCAGACGGCGCGAGTTCGCGATTCGCCTGGCGCTGGGAGCCTCACGCGCCCGCGTCGTCCGGATGGTCTTCAGGCAGGGCGCATGGATCGTGGGCGTCGGCCTGGGCATTGGCGTACCGCTCGCAACCGGCATCGGTCAGGTTCTTTCCGTCTTCTTCTACGGATTACCGGCCGCTCACGTGCCAACGCTCGTCGGCACGGTGATGCTGTTCATCTCCATAGGTGCGATTGCGTCCGTGCTGCCTGCGGGCCACGCGGTTCGCGACGGCTGGCGTCGGGCGTTGCAGGAGGACTGATCCTACTCGGGGCTTCCGGCTTTAGCCGGAAGGATGTGGCTGAACTTCTGCCTGAAGGCGGAAGCCACAAGTCTGGACCTTGACTTCCGTAGTCGGGTCTTCGGCAGCGTCAAGCGGTGTGACGACCAGAGTAGTTCCCGGAGAGCGTCTCGAGTGACGTGGTCCAGCCGCACGAGAATCAGCGGATAGCGGCGATAGTAGTCAGTCAAATAGTAGATATCAGGGGCATCCTCGATGAAGGCTTCCCGTTCATCGAGGTCTGCCCGAACGACCAGCGTGTTCGGCTCGGCGGAGCTGTGACTCGCGAGACCGGCCATGAACACACCGGCCACCTTGAGAACTGGAGACCCGTCGTAGCGCGTCGTGGCCTCGACATGCGGCAACGCGACGCCGACCTTCTTGACGATATCGAACGCGTTCGGGCGCGAGTCAGGCGGCTTCACACGGCGACGACCTCGACTCGAGGCAACGACATGACCTGTTGCCTGACCAGCCGGCCAACCCGCTCGATCTCGTGATCCGCTAGCGACTCGTACACCGGCACCTGCACCGCTGTTTCCGCCCTTTCCGCGCCAGGCATGCTCGTTCCGTTGCCGCCGAACAACTCCATCCTGGAACAGACGTCCACGTGCATCGGCGCCACGTCCACACCGCGGCGGATGCACCGCTTGACGAGGGTCTCGCTGTCGGGAACGTAGGCGCAGTACTGATAGTACACGTGCGTACGATCCGGGGGGGTCTGGGGCACCGCGATATCGCCCGAGTCGGCGAGGATGTTATCCAGCATTCTCGCATGGCGTCTCGTACGCTCGATGAATTCGGGCATCCGCTTGAGACCCGCCAGACCGATTGCTGCCTGCACGTTCGTGAACCGCCCTCGATAATGCTCGGGGAGCGGTGACAGCGAACGAACGTCCTCCCACAGCCGCTTTTCCGGTTTGGCATCCACCCACGATGCCACGTACCAGATCGGGAAGAGGGAATACGTGAACACCTTGGGTCGGATGAACGTGTGCTGCCACTTGCCCGACCACAGAATCTTTTCCACACGTTCTTCGGTCGGCCACGCTTCACCGTCGGCATATTCGCCGACGCGGCGAGCCAGATCGGCGTCACGCATCCACCCAAGACCCCCGCCGTACGTGTTGAGTGGCTTGAACGCCTGAAAGCTGAAGAAGCTCGCATCTCCCAGCGTCCCGACCATCCGATTCTTGTACGTCGCGCCCAACGAGTGTGCGCAGTCCTCGATGACCTTGAGATCGTGGCGCCTCGCGATATCCAGGATCGGATCCATATCGCACGACAACCCGTAGAGATGCGTCGGCAGCACCGCTCGTGTGTTGGGGGTGATCGCGCGTTCGACCGCCCGTGGACACAGCGTGAACGTGATCGGGTCGATATCTGCAAACACCGGCTTGAGACCGGCGACGCGGGTGATTTCCGGAACGACCCAGAAGGTCAGCGCAGGGACGATGATCTCCGATCCCGGCGGCAGGTCCATAGCCTTGAGGATGAAGTACAGCGCCATCCGTCCATATTCGGTCGAGCACGCTCGCACGTGTCCCGACCCGAGAAAACGAGCGAACTCCTCTTCGAACGCTTCGATGCTGGGACCTTTCACGAGCTGCTTGCGGTCGCGGCATTCCTGAATGATGCGCGACATCTCCGGAACGACCCGGCTGCCGAATCTCCCGATCGCTGCCATCGTTGTTCTCCTGCCACATCCTGATAACGGTTAATTGATGGCGACCCAGCTTCTCTGACGTCGCCCAGTCTCAACAGGGCCGGCCGGGGTCGCTCTCATACCTAAACATTTAGATGAGCGCTCGACCAGCAGCGCTCGCGGCATTCGGTTATTCAAGTCGCCCGATGCAAGGCGTCGGCCGTGAGGTAAGGATGGGGGCGGTGCGGAGATCAGGCGCTCAAACCCGTCGCACCTGGAGCTCTCAACGCATGGGCCAGCGATCGAAGTGGACTAAATTGCCTCAGTCTCCGACCGTATGAGCGCGTTCGAAGTCGGGGGAGAGGGACGAGTGTGTACGGCTGCAGCGTGGATTCACGGGCCTGGCCGGCGTATATCTCCGTGCGCATCAGAAGCACGTTCGCCTCAAGATGCCATTTCGCCACGCGCGCAAAAAAACGGCTGTCGAGCGCTACTCCTCCCGCAACGCGATCATGGGGTCCACGCGCGAGGCACGTCGGGCCGGACCCGCGCCAGCGGCGGCGCCGACGACAGTGAGCACCAGGACGGCAGCGAGAAGCGTCGGCGGATCGTACGGGCTGACACCGAACACCAGGCCCGAAGCTAGCCTGCCACCGATCGCAACCAGCGGCAGCCCAATCACGACGCCGTACAAGACAAGCTGGAGCGCATCCCGCACGACGCTCCACTGCACGTGGGACGGAGTCGCACCGAGCGCGATACGCAGTCCGAACTCGGAGGTCCGGCGGGCGATGGCATAGGACAGGATGCCGAACAACCCAAACGCGGCGAGACCGAGGGCGAGCGCGGCGAAGGCTGACGTCAGCAGCACCATCAGCCGCTCCTGACTGAGGCCGCGCTGCACTAGCACGACGGCTGGTTCCAGACTCTCTATGGGCAGGCTGGGCGCCGCCGCCTCTACAGCCCGCCTGACCGCGGTCATCGTCGTCGCCGGATCAATCGAGGTACGGATTTCCACTTCGCGCGGAATGACCGGGCGCTGCGCAAGCGGAACGAACACGCTCGGCATGACCGCGGCCTTGAGATTGCCGAGCCCGCGGACGTCCTCAACGATCCCGACGATCTCGACATCGAGCCCGGTCAAGCCAAAGCGGCGTCCAATCGCCTGGCTCCACTCGCCGAAGTATCTCGTCGCCAGCGTTCGGTTGACGACCGCAACATAGGGCGCCTTCTCACGATCGGCATCGTTGAACGTGCGTCCGGCAAGCAACGGTGTGCCGACGGTCGTGAAATACGCCGGCGTGACGGCATTGACGCTGAAGGCGACGACTTCGTCCTTGCGGGGCTGATATCCCTCGACGTGATAGCCGTCCTCGATTGCACACGTGCCCAGTCCGCACATGGCGAGCGCGGTCGACTCGACGCCGGGAACCCGCGCGATCTCGTCGAGCACGCGGCGGTATGTTTCGGGGAGATCCCGTGCCGGCACGCCGGCAAGCTTGGGATCGACGCGAACGGTGAGCACCCGCCTCGGTTCGAAGCCGAGGTCGAGATGGAGCAGTTCCAGGAAACTGCGCACGAAAAGACCGGTGCCCGTAACCAGCACGAGTGACAGCGCCACCTGGAGCACCACCAGCGTTCGCGCCGGGCGTGTGGCACCTCCCATGATCGTCCGGGTGCTTCCCCGAAATGCCTCGACCGGATCGACGCGGGTTGCTCGCCAGGCGGGCCAGACGCCAAAAGCGACGACCGACAGGAGTGCGACGGCAGCCGCAAACACCAGCACGCGGAAATCAATCGGCGCGGCGAAGGGCGCCGGACCGTCAATCGCCACGCGCAGGAGCGCATCGCCAGCCCAGCGCGCAAACGCGACCGCAGCCGCGCCAGCCATGATGACAATCAACGCGCTTTCGATCAGCAGCTGATGGAATACCCTCGCGCGGCCGGCGCCGAGCGCCATGCGCACGGCCAGCTCGCGCTGGCGGCCGACGCCGCGCGTCAGCAGCAGATTGGCGACGTTCGCACACGCAGCGAGGAGCACCAGCGTCGCCATGACCATGAGCACCATGAGTGGTGTCGAGAACTGCTGACGGAACCGCGAGAACCCCTGCGCAAACGGCTGAAGGGCAACGCCGGCGTCCCGCCCTTCAAGCCGCGAGAGACTGGCATTGAAGGCGCCGGTGACCGCCGTCGCCTGGCCGGGCGGCACGCGCGCCACGACGTGAAGCCACCAGATCCCTGACTGTGGCAGCCACGGCCGGCCAAGGTTGGCGCCATCGGCAGTGAAGCTCTGTGTGTACTGCACAATCGGCTGCGCAGTGAGCGGCACCCAGATGTCCACCGGCGTCTCGAGCCACACGCCGGCAAAACCTCGAGCGCCGATGCCGATTATCGTGAAGCTCGCGCCGTTGATCGTGATCTGTCTTCCTACCGCGTCAGGTGACCCGCCGAAACGGCGCTGCCAGTATGCATAGCTGATCACCGCTAACGGCTGGTTGGCATCCGTGCCGTTCGCTTCCGGCAGCAACCTGCCGAGCGCTGCCGGCACGCCGAGCACAGGGAAGAGATTCGACGACACGAGCTGCAGACTGGCGGGCACGGTCTCGCGCTCCTGCCCGATACGCGTATAGACCCTCGCGACACCGCGGCTCATGGCCGCAAGCTGGACGCCGTCGGGCGCGCTGTTGCGCAGAAGATCGAATCCCGGACCCGACAGCCGAGCGCTTTCAGCCCCCTCTGCGACATGGCGCCCGCGATTGACCACGTAGAGCTGTTCGGCATGTTCGACCGGAAGTGGCGATCGGACGGCGACAGCGTTGAGCAGGGAGAACACCGCCGTGTTTGCGCCGATACCGAGTGCGAGCGTGACGACGATGGTCGCGGTGACGAGCGCGTGCCGCCGCAGCGCACGGCAGCCGTCGCGGAGGTCGTGGACGATCATGCGCGCGTGTTCCTGCGGCGCTTCCCTGAGAATCCCCACCACCGCTTCGACCCAGAGTTGTGCGCGGTCCCATCGAGTGGTGGCATCGCGATACCGATCGGTGAAGACCAGTGACAACTCACGCCCGTACTCGTCGCGAAATGCTGCCGGGTAAAGCGCGAGCAACGCTTGAAAGGCGCGCCTGCTGAACCGTTCATGAGGCCGCGGCGTCCGCATTGATCACGTCCGGCGCGGCAGCAGCCCGGTCGCGCGCGCGTCGCCGAGCAGACGTTCCAGCCGGCGGGCTTCCGCCTTCGCCACCTCGCGCCCGAGGCGGGTCAGACGGTAATACCGTCGGCGCTCGTCGTCGTGAGCGGGATCCGGCCGCTCATCGAGCTCTTCGATCAGATCCTGTTCGAGCAGCCGCCGAATGGACGCGTAGAGGCTGCTTGGACTAAGGCGGAGTTTTCCGTCGGTCCGCTCGAGCACGTCCTGCATCACGGCGTAGCCGTGGCGGTCGCGATCGGCGAGCGAGACAAGGATATGAAAGGTATCCCGATGCAGGGGCAGAAACGACTCGGGATCCTCGGCGTGAGCTGGTCGCGGCGTCACGGCCGCAAATATATCATAAACGGCTATATCTATTTCGGGACGATGCCCGCGGGCCGCCCGAACCCCCGATCCCGGGTCACGGATCACGGATCCCGGATCCCGGCATCGGTTCTCTAGCTAGTAGACTTCCTACACAATAATGTGTAGTGTTTCTACACTATGGCGCCCAAGCCTCCCTCCCGGGTCGACCTGCTGCGCGGCACTCTCGATCTCCTCATCCTGCGTACGCTGCGACAGGGACCTCGCCACGGCCACGCGATCGCGAAGCACATCCAGCGCACGTCGGAAGACCTCCTCCAGGTCGAGACCGGCTCGTTGTATCCGGCGCTCTATCGGCTCGAGGCCAAAGGCTGGATCACGGCATCGTGGGAGCTGTCCGACAAGGGAAAGCGTGCCCGCTACTATCGAATCACTCCGAAAGGACGGAAGCAGCTGAACGCAGAACAGTCCAAGTGGGATGCCTTTGCTCGCGCGATGGGACTGTTGCTGAAGCCGGCCGCTGGAGAAGGACCATGACACCGATGTTTCGCAAGCTGCACTGGTGGTTCCAGCGTCGGCGCAAGGAGGACGACATCCGCGAGGAGCTGCAATTCCATCTCGCGGAGGAGGTCGAACAACGTCGGGCCGACGGGCTGTCGGCAGATGACGCGAAGTCGGCCGCGTACCGCGATCTTGGCAACGTGACGCTGGTGCGAGAGGACGCGCGGACGTTGTGGTCGTGGGTCCTGCTGGAACAGTGTGCGCAGGATCTCCGCTATGGATTCCGCGGCATGCTCAAGAACCCGATGTTCACAGCGTTGGCCGCACTGACGCTCGCACTCGGCATCGGCGCCAACACCGCGATCTACAGCTTCATGGACGCGATCCTGCTGCGGTCGCTTCCCGTGCAGGACCCGGCGTCGCTCGTGGTGGTGAAGTGGCGGAGCCAGCCGCCCAACTTTGCCAACGGACGCCAGTTCGTGCTGCATTCGATCGACGGCAGCACCTACCGTGATGGCGCCGGCGTCACCGCCGCGATCTTTCCGTATCCGGCATTCGAGCGTCTGTCGGAGGAGTCCGGACCAGTGTTCTCAAGCCTGTTCACGCACAAATCCGCCGGCAGCGTGAACGTGAGCGTCCGGGGCGAGGCGGAACTCGCCCAGGGCGAGTATGTCTCGGGGGATTTCTTCCGCGGCCTCGCGGTCACGCCGTCGGCGGGCCGCACAATCGCGACCGACGACGACCGTGCCAGCGCCGCACCAGTTGCCGTCCTGAGCCTCGGATACAGTCAGCGACGGTTCGGCGATGCCGCCACATCCGTCGGCCAACCGATCCTCATCAACAATGTGATGTTCACCGTCGTCGGCGTGACCCCATCCGAGTTTTTCGGCGTCGATCCGGCCGCGGCCCCTCAGATCTACATCCCGATGCGCGTCGGCCAGCTCATACAACCGGACCCGATGAAGTTTGTGGATCAGAACTACTACTGGGTCGAGATGATGGGGCGGCTGAAGCCTGGCGTCGACATGGCGCAGGCGCAGGCCGCGCTCGCGGGGCCGTTCGCTCAGTGGGTCACCTCCACAGCAACAACCGATGCCGAGCGCGCCAATCTTCCGGCGCTACATCTCGAGGCGGGCGCAACCGGGCTCGACAGCCTCAGGCGTCAATATTCGAAGCCGCTGTACGTGCTGTTGACCATGGTCGGGCTGATCCTCGCGATCGCGTGCGCGAATGCGGCGAATCTTCTGCTCGCGCGAGCCGCCGCGCGGTCGCGCGAAATGGCCGTGCGGCTCAGCCTCGGCGCCGGCCGCTGGCGCATCGTCCGTCAACTGCTCACAGAGAGCGTTCTGCTCGCCGCAATCAGCGCGGCGTTCGGCGTCCTCATCGCGGTCGCGGGCATCCGAGCGCTGACAGTGCTCCTGGCGAACGGGCAGCAGAGCTTCACACTGCACGCCGAATTGAACTGGCACGTGCTGGCCGTCACGATGCTGCTGTCGCTGCTGTGCGCCCTGCTGTTTGGTCTCGCTCCGGCACTGCAGGCAACACGTCCCTCGTTGATGCCGAGGCTCAAGGATCGGTCGGTGACGGACGCCGGATGGCGGCTCGGCGCCGTCGTGCCGCGAGTGAGCCTGACGCAGGCGCTGGTAGTGGCGCAGATCGCGGCATCGCTGGTGTTGCTGGTCGCAGCCGGCCTGTTCGTACGGACGCTGTCGAATCTCCACTCGATTTCGCTCGGATTCAACCGCGACAACGTGCTGCTGTTCGAAGTGAATGCGCCGCAGGCCGGCTACCCGAAAGAGCGAGTCGGTGACTTCTATGCCGATCTCCGTCGTCGCCTGACCGAGCTGCCTGGCGTGCGAAACGCAACCCTGTCGCATGCGTCGCTCATCAGAGCCGGGCGCTCGTACCCCGTCACGATCGACGGTCAGCCCACGGAAGGCACGCGAATGTTGTGGACCGGCCCAGAATTCTTCAGAACGATGCAGATCCCGATAGTGCGCGGACGCGAGATCGTAGACACCGATCGCCAGGGAACGTTGCCGGTCATCGTCGTCAGCGAGCTGTTTGCCAGGACGAACTTCGGCGACCGAGACCCCGTCGGACGGCACATCGAGGTCAGAATCGGTCCTGTACCTCTCATCATGGAAGTTGTCGGAGTCGCTGGAGAGGTCCGATACGGCGGACTCAAGCGTGGCGTCCCTCCAGTCGTCTACGTGCCCTATGCGCAACTTCCGGCTCCGCAACTCGGGTCGATGACGTACGCACTGCGAACGGAAAGCCCTCCCCTTCGCTATGTCGATTCCGTCCGGCAGATTGTGCGGGAAGCGGACCGGCGTGTGCCGATGACCAATATAAGGAGCCAGACGACGGACATCGACCAGACGATTAATCAGGAGATTGTCTTCGCCAGGCTGTGCAGCGCGTTCGCTCTCCTTGCGCTGACGATTGCGTGCGTCGGCCTCTACGCGACGATGGCGTATGCGGTCGTGCGGCGTACGAGTGAGATCGGGCTGCGCATGGCGCTCGGAGCCAGCCGGCCGACTGTCATCTGGATGGTGCTGCGCGAGGTCTGTGTTCTCGCGGCGATCGGGTTGGCGATCGCAGTACCGACGGCGCTTGCAGCGTCGCGTCTCGTCGAGTCGTTCCTCTTCGGGATGAAACCAAACGATCCACAGGTGCTGGCGCTCGCAGCAGCGACCCTGATGGCCGCGACGCTGGCCGCCGGCTACGGCCCTGCGCGGCGCGCCTCGCGCGTCGATCCAATGGTCGCGTTGCGATACGAGTGACGCCACGGAAGAACACTGAAGAACACGGCGCTTTTGAAATCTAACCCGTGCGATTCCGTGTTTGTTTCCGTGGCTTGTCATTCTGTGTTCTTCGGTGGCTCCGGCGGTCAGTGTTCTTCGGCGTTGGTCCCGCCGCGAACGCACCAGGCGCTGGCCTGCAGGAAGAACTCGTAATCGTCGACGAATCCACCATCCCGGATGTTGACGCCCCATGCGAGATCCGTGAACAGCGCCCGCCTTGTCGCCGACCAGAGAAATGCGCGGCCGCCGAGGTCAAACGGTGAGCCGGCTGGCAGCGAAGGATTCATCCGGGTAGGGTCGACAAGGCTGGTCAGTTCCGAGATCGACGGCAGGCGCCATCCCATCTGCCCACCCGTCGTAGCACTCAGGCACGCGGACTGTGCGCACCGACCTGTGCGGGTCGGTGTCATGCCGCGAGCTCTCTCTTGTCAGTAATCGAGACGTGAAGAAAAAACCTGACACGTGCGCTTGCTGATCGTCGCGCGAATGCCAGGCGTCGGGCGCAGGGTGATGAGCGGCTCCGGGCGAATCGCCTGGTCAGGCAAAAGATCGATTCGATACCGCTGCGCGATGGTGGCGACGATCAGCTGCGCCTCGAGCATGGCGAACTGATTTCCGATGCAGCCGCGGGGGCCGCCGCCGAATGGGATGTAAGCGAATCGCGGCCGCACCGATTCGTGCTCGGGCGCGAATCGCTCCGGGTCGAAACGATCAGGCTCTGGCCACAGCTTCGGGCGGCGATGGATGACGAACGGGATCACGAACACGATCGAGCCCTTCGGCACTCGGTATCCGTGAAGCTCGTCGTCGGCCATCGCCAGACGTGAGAAGCCCCATGCCGGCGGGTATAGGCGGAGCGATTCCTCGATTACCTTTCGCGTGCAGGACAGCTGTTCTACATGAGCAAACCCGGCTCGTCCTCCGCCGATCACACGATCGGCTTCATCCGCGACCCGCTGCGCGACGTCAGGGTGTTGCGACAGCAGGCAATACGTCCACGACAACGCCAGCGATGTCGTTTCATGGCCAGCGAGCAGCATCGTCATGACCTCATCGCGCAGCTGGCGATCAGTCATCACCGCACCGGTCTCTTCGTCGCGCGCCGAAAGGAACATCGACAACAGATCCGCTTCATCGCGGCGCGATTCGCGACGCTCGGCAATGATTCGATAGACGACGGAGTCCAGTTCACGCAAGGCGCGCTGGAACCGGCGGTTCGCCGGAAGCGGGAGCCTCGTTTCCAGCTTCGTTGACCAGAACGTCTCGCCGATTCGCCGGTTGATGATCGGCCACGTACGATTGACGACCTCCGCCGTGGCTCCCAGGTCGGTACTGAACATTGTCCGGACGATGATGGCCTGTGTCAGGCCCATCATCTCGGCGACGACGTCGATGGTGCCTCCGCTCGACGCTGTGTGTTCCCAGTTCGCGAGCATCTGCTCCGTGCAGGCCACCATGACCTCGGCCATCGCGATCAGCCGTTGACGGTGGAAGGCAGGTTGCGCGAGGCGCCGCTGACGCAACCAGAATGCATCCTCGCTCGTCAGCAAGCCATTACCGAGACTGTCCCTGAGCCGATCGTAGAGCGGGCTCTTATGGTAGTTGCGAGCATTGTCCTGCAGGACGCGCTTGATGTCGGCCGGATCTGAGAGGAGGAATCCGTGGTACGGGCCGGCCTTCAGATGAACGATGTCGCCGAATCCATCCGCGGCGTCGAGAAAGGTCCGGATCGGATCGGAACGGAGCTGCGGCAAGACTCCGAGGATTGGGTAGCCGCGCGGTCCAGGAGGATACGTGGATGTGTCTGAACGAACCGGGCCCATGACTTCAATCCGATTATAGAGGCCCGGGTGTCGCGACGACGAGTACGAGTGATTCGAAGTGGTCTCAAAACCTGGAGCGCGCAGCGCGTGAGCCTCCTCCCTGTTCTCACAAATTGACTCGTCTACATATCGCGAAGAGCCGCCATCGGATCGACCTGAGCGGCGCGCAGCGCCGGCATTGTGGTTGCAACCACCGCGGAACCCGCGACGATTCCGATCGAGGCGAGGAGCGCAATCGGATCCGTCGGCCCGACGCCTGTCAGGAACGCCCTCAGCAGCATCGCGCCCAGTGCGCCGCCGATCAATCCGATCGCGAGGCCGACACCGATGAGGCTGGCATGATGCCGGACCACCAGTCGCACGACGTCGGCAGAGGTGGCACCGATCGCGCGACGAATGCCGATCTCGCGCGTCCGTTGCAGTACCGCGAACGATACGAGCCCATAAACGCCAAACGCGGCAAGCGCCACCGCGAGTGCGCCAAAGACAGCGGTGGCGGTCGCACCGATTCGCGCCGGGACCACGGCAACGGCTACTGCGTCGGCCATCGACTCAACCTCGGTCTTCATGCCGGGCAGCAGTCGTTGTAACTCGACGCTCATCAGACGTTCAGTCGCGCGTGGATTGGATGTTCTGGCGTGCAAGGTGACGAAGTGAATGTAAGCCTGGCGGAACGGTAGATAGATCAAAGGACGTGTGGCCTCACCGAGCGTCCGATATTTGGTGTCCCGGGCAATGCCGACGATCTCGATCGATTGATCACCATACAGGACGCGCTGACCGAGCGCGCCGCCATTCCAGAACTGTCGCGCGAGGGTCTCGTTGACGATGGCGACGTCGGGCGCCCCCGCTCGATCGTCCCAGGTGAAGTCTCGACCAGCCACGACCGGAATGCGCACGGTGGCGAACCATCCGGGCGTGATCCGGTTCGCCACCACGCGTCGTCGCGTCCGGCTGGCGTCGCCAGGCAGCGACACATCGAACTCCTCGCGCCCGGTCAGCGCCAGCGGAACGACTGTCGCCAGGGCCGCCGACTGCACGCCGGGCGAGGCGGCCACCCGCTGCGTCCATTCGGTCAGGATCTGGTCGCCTCGGGCCGCGTCGATCGTGCTTCGATCGAGTTCGACGGTCGACAGCACGACACCCGTGGCATCGAATCCCGGTTCGACCGTATGGATCTTGCCGAGACTGCGTAGAAACAGCACGCTCCAGACCACGAGCGCCGCGCACACCGCCACCTGGCCGGTCACCATGATTCGGCGCAGTCGCCGCCGCTCGGGAGTCGCGCTGCTGTCGGTCTTGAGCATCGTGACGAGATCCACGCGAAGCGCGCTTCGCGCGGGCAACAGGCCGAAGAACAGGGAGGAGACAGTCGAGAGCCCAATCACGTAGCCGAGCACGCGACGATCGAGCGCGAGGTCGAGTTCGAGCGGAAAGGGTAGGCGCGCGATGCCGATCTGCACGAGCGTCATGAGTCCTGCGGCGAACAAGGTACCAGCCGCGCCGCCGGCGAGCGCCAAGATGAGACTCTCCGTCAGCAGCTGCCTCACCAATCGACTTCGACTCGATCCCAGCGACAGACGAAGCGCGAGCTCACGCTGCCGCATCGCCGCCTGGCCGACGAGAAGGCCTGCGATGTTGCTGCAGCCAATCACGAGCACGAAACCGGATACCACCGTAAGGAAGGCGAGGAATGCGAAGAGGGGCAACACCAGACTTGCCATCCCCTGAAACGCATTCACGCCTTCAATCGAACCGGCCTCGATTGCCAGAAATGACTGTGGAAGATCCGGAGATTCGGCTTTCAGGTTCTGCGCGAGCGATCGCAACGCGGCGGTTGCAGCGCCGTGCTCGATGCCTGGTTTCAGCCGACCGACAATTTCGAATTGCGTGACTCGTCGATTTCGCAAACTGGCGCTTTCAGTGGCGCGATCGACCGGCAGCCAGAAGTCCAATCGGACTCCCGGCGGCGCGAGGCCGCGAAATCCCTGCGGCATGACGCCCGCGACCTGACGCGACCGGCCGCCAATCAAAACGGTTCGTCCGATCACGTTCGAGTCGGCGCCGAAGTGCTGACGCCAGATGTGGTGCGCCAGCACGACGCGGTCGAGAACCACATCCGCGGCAGCGTACGTCTGGCCAATCTCCGCGGGAATGCCGAGAACCGTGAAGTAATTGGAGGACGTGACCAGGCCTCTCAGCGGACTGGTCCCGCCTGTCATCTCCAGATTCAGTGACGTCAAGCGCGATGCGGCCACCGCGGTGAATACATCGCTGCGGTCGCGGATGTCTTCGTACATCGGCCACGACGCGAGACTCTGACCGGGATTGACGCGCGCCAGGCGTGGGGGCTCGACGACCGGCGGCGGCGTCAGCAGCAGGGCGTTGACGATGGTGAAGACTGCCGTATTCCCGCCAATGGCCACCGCGAGGGTCGCAATCGAAATGGCCGAGAACCCGCGATACCGCCGGAGCAGGCGAATGCCAAGCGTGACGTCGCGACGAAAGTCGGTTAGAAGCCTCATGTCCAGTCGTCTCCGCGGGGGCTAGATGAGCGCCATCGGCCCCGCTCAACGAACACTGAACCGCGTGAAAAGTTTCAGCGCGCCTCAGTCCAGTTCCGGCACACCGGCAGCCAGACGTTCGGCCCATACAGCGGCCTCTACCGCTGCGCCTTCGAGCATGGGAACGATGATTGACGTGATCGCGGCCCGCCAGTGCTGTTCCAAGGCGTCGTTCCACTCCGGCGAGAGTGCGCGGACCGCGGCGATGAGCGCTTCTCGCGCCGAGACGTAGTCCTCCGGGCGCGTTCCCCAGTGCACGTGCTGCGCGCCCAGCTCGCGCAGTGATTCTCGCAACGCGCGCATCTCGTCGAGGTTTCGAATCACGAGCGCAAGCGCCGCCTCGAAGTGACCCTGGAGCGAGGTGAGATCGCTCGGAAACAAAGGCCGGAGGTTGGGGGAGGTTGTGAAAAGTTCCTCGTAGAAACGCGACGCAAGCTGCCGCGGACGCGCCGCAACTTCGGCGTAGCTGGTTCTGATCTGCTGGATCGCTTCCGGTGTCATAATTCGAGCTTCCGATGTCAACGGACGGTACCCGCGACGGCGGCCCTGGCACGTCGGGCGACGTGCTGCCCGAAGTGTATGACGAACTGCGCAAGCTCGCGAGGGCGCGCCTCGCGCGCGAGCGCGATCGAAACCAGACGCTGCAGCCGACGGCGCTCGTCCACGAGGCCTACCTCCGCGTCGCCGGCGATCACCAGGATCGGAAATGGGATCGGCGCGGCCACTTCTTTGCCGCTGCCGCGCTGGCGATGCGCCGCATCCTCGTCGAGCGCGCGCGGCACTATCAGCGCATACGGCACGGAAGCGGCGCGGAACGCGTCGAACTCGACACGGCCCTCATGCGGGTTGATCCGGCACTGGTCGATCTCGTCGCCGTCGACGAAGCGCTGACTCGCCTCGAACAGACCGATCCTCGCAAAGCGCAAATCGTCTCACTCCGATACTTCGCCGGTTTGAGCATCGAAGAAACGGCCGGAGCGCTCGACTTATCGCCCGCCACGGTCAAGAACGAATGGGCCTTCGCCCGTGCATGGCTGTATCGCGTCCTCGGTCCGCTGGGCAATTCGTCGGCCGATCCATCGTCATGACCCTGTCGCCGGCGGAATCGATTTTCTTGGCCATGGCGAACGTCGACCCGCGTGACCGCGCCGCGTTTCTCGACGAGCGTTGCGGCGACGACGGCGTGCTGCGGCATGAGATCGAGGCGCTCGTCGCCGGGCTGGATGCCCCCGACGATGAGTTTCTCGACCCTGGTCGAATTCCAACGCTCGACATGGCCGCTGTCGACGGACCGCTCCAGCCAGGCACCCATCTCGGCGGGTTCCTGGTCCTGCACGCGATCGGCTCGGGCGGCATGGGCGTCGTCTACGCCGCCCAGCAGGATCGACCGCGCCGCACCGTGGCCATCAAGGTGCTCCGGCGCGGCTTTCGCCATCCAGAGATTCTGAAGCGATTCGAACAAGAGGCGGAAGTGCTTGGACGGCTTCTGCATCCTGGCATTGCGCAGGTGTACGCCTTCTACCCCGGCGACCGGTCCATCCCCGCTCACCTGGTGATGGAACTGGTCAGCGGTCCTCCATTGACCGACTACGCGCGCGCAGAGCGGTTGTCGATCGCGGGGCGGGTCGAGATGATCGCCAGGCTCGCCGACGCGGTTCAGCACGCGCACGAGCGCGGCATCGTCCACCGCGATCTCAAGCCGGCGAACGTTCTCGTGGCCGCGGGAGGCCAGCCGAAGGTGCTCGATTTCGGAATCGCCCGTGCAACCGGCGCCGACATGCAGCGGATCACCGTTCACACCACGCATGGGCAGTTCATGGGGACGCTCGCATATATGAGCCCTGAACAATTGCGTGGACGTCCAGACGACATCGACGCGCGCAGCGACATCTACGCGCTCGGCGTGCTGCTCTACCGGGTGCTGGCCGATCGCCAGCCGTTCGATCTTGCCGACTTAACCTGGCCGGAGGCGATTCAGCGCGTCCTCGAAAACGAGCCGGTGCCGCTTGCCCAGGTCAATCCAGAGCTCGCCGGTCCGCTCGACCGAATCGCGCGCTGCGCGATGTCCCGCGAGGTCGACACCCGTTATCAGACCGCCTCCGATTTCTCGGCGGACCTCGTCTGCTTTCTTGAAGGCCGTCGGATCGCCGCCGCGGAGGCCGTCGTCGCCGCACGTGCGGATCTGCAAGATGCCCTCACGTCGGCAGAAAGACCGCAGTGGTCGGCGACCGTGAAGGGCGTCCGCGCGCTGGCGTGCGACGCCAGCGGACGTTTCGTTGCCACCGGGCTGGCTTCCGGCTCGATCGAATTGCGCGACGCCAATACGGGCGCCGCCATCGATTCGTTCCACGCGGCCCACGGCGCCGTCGTTGCGCTCACCTTTGCGCCGGACGGCCGGCTCATGGCCGCATGGGAAGATGGGACCGTCACGATGATTGCGTTCGCGCAGACGTCGTGATGTCGAATCGACCGCAACCTGCTAAGCAGCAACCGCCGCCTCTCGAGCTGCCTCTTTCATCGTCGTCGCCAGCAGACCGTAGACGGCAGCCCAGGCCTCCCGCGTTTCCGGTGTGAAGGCGCGGCCGAGTCCTTTCTCGAGCGTCCACAGGAGCGCCGCGCCAACGGTGTCGTAATGCGCGTCGATGACGCCGTACGCGCCATGTCGGCGTCCCAATCCCTGGACCGCCGGGACCAGCTGTTCGAGCCGGTCGAGCCCCTTGACCGCGGTCGTGAGCATCTGCATCAGCTTCTTGCGCTGCTCCGCCATGTCGCCGCGAAACATCTGTTGAAGCGACGGATCGATTTCGAACAAGCGGCGATAAAACAGCGCCGCGGCATCGTCAGCAATCGGGGCGATCTTCGCGAAGCTTTCCTGCACGAGCGCCTTCTGGGTCAACGTCAACATCAGTCGCGTCCTTGAATCGAGCGCCGGATGATTCCGGCCGCTCACAGGCCAATGCGACGTTTCGGTCAAAACTGGCTAGTCGGTCCAGCCATCGTCACTGCCGTTCGCCGGTCACTCCCGTAAGTCATTGAAAACGCAGACCGCTGGTTGCGTGTCCCTTCTGATAAGGTAGGCTCTTCATGTCTGTG
>Ga0070684_100000430_pt1 | contig 28792 bp, 37 predicted proteins | sample KBSC723LmetaG_FD_65653 | JGI IMG/M metagenome (GOLD analysis project Ga0070684, IMG submission 65653) | Corn rhizosphere microbial communities from Kellogg Biological Station, Michigan, USA - KBS C7.2-3L metaG | ecosystem: Host-associated > Plants > Roots > Rhizosphere ...
GACAGGTAGTCGTGCTCTCGGATTTGAGCGTCGGTGCTGGCGAATATTTCCCAAGTGCGAAGCAAATCGTTTTTTCCTTCGTAGGTTTCAATGCGCTTCATTGTGCGCCGGTGATTCGCTTCGGTCGGGCGTTGCGTGTTGTTTGCTGGATTTCTCATTTCCAAAGTCCTAAAGTTATCAGGAACGCTTCACATCGTTGAGCGGCGGTAGGGAACCAGTTCGGTTGCAGCAGAACCAAGTAAGACAAGATTTGGCTGCCATCTAGCACCTTCTCCATTTCGTGACAGGCGTTGAGGTCGTTTAGGTAGTCGGGAACGTCCGTTAGCCACGCAAATTCTTTGCTGTTTGGTTTCATCCACCAGATGCCTCTGTCTCGCGAGTGCGGCCAATCTTTAATCGCCTCAATCACTTCGGGGTGCTTGGGCGACTTCCAGCCGCACGCTTCTGCTATTGCTATCCGTTGGGCTTCAGGATTCATACTCTCCTCCAAACGATTGCGGGTTTGCCGCTTTGATTCTTACGACGTTCGCCAGAATCGACGATCTTGTTTTTCGCAACGAGTTCACTTAGGCGCGGGCGGATCGCTAGAATGGATTTATTTAGCACGTGAGCAACTTCGTCAGCCGTCGAAGGTTTTACCATTATCACCGACCAGCAGTCAGATTGTAACGTTGATGCGTCGTTCGCCATCACGGTCGCTGCGTGTTGCGACGTGTCGCGCGCCTTGAATCCCGGCGCGTCTGGATAACGCGCACCGAACAGCGGGCCGAAGTCGTTATATGCGCTCATCGGTAAACGATCCAGTAAACCACCGCGAACGTGATCACCGCGAAGATCGACGCGCACAAGCGGATCGCCCGGCGCTTCTCGATTGCGGTCATCATTGAAACCTTGTTGTGGTGCACTTCGTAAAGCATCCCTTGTCCGAGTAAGTGAATCACTTGCCCTCCTTCACCTTCGCCAGCGCGTCGTAAACGATGTCTCTAGCTTTACCCATCAAGGATAATCTCGACAGTCGTTCCAGCGCATCCACCAGCGGCTTTCGCACTTCCGCGATTGCGTCATCTATGCTTCCACCGATTACGTCAACTACTGCTTTCTCTCTCACTTCTGCGTCGTGCTTGTCGAGTGCGGAGAGGTCAACCTTGATTTCGTAGGCTTTCTTGTTTGCGTACAGCAATCCTTTGTTATGTTCTGCTATCGCTGCCTGTGCTGCGAGGAGTTGCCGCTTTAGCTTATTGTAAGCGTCAGCACCCAACCCACTGACACGTTGCACCTTCTCCCGCTCGGCGGCGAGTACGTCGTTATGGGCGTCACAGATAGCCGTTACACTCCGAAGCGTGCCAGATACATATTCCGGCGTCCACTCCTGCGCGTCGCGTGGCGCGGATAAATTGGCTCCGGTCGGGGGATTCGAACCCGCTGTTCGGCCTACGACGCTTGCTTGGCCTTCGCTTGCGTCGGTTGTAGGCTCTGCAACCTGCACCGGAAAAGTTTTCTTTGCAGCTTCCCGCACTATTTGTTCGTTGCTGCGTTGCGGTTGTGGTTCGTTGCTCATGCTGCCTCCAATCTGCGCGCTTCGGTGATGTTTGAAATCCGCGTAATTGCTTGCTTGAAATCGGAGTGAAACGCATCAATCGCGCGTTCGATTGCGTCCATATCAGATTGCTTCCGTTGAATTTCAAGAACGAGCGCCGGAAATCCGCGCCGATAACTCACGAACACCCATCGCTTAAATCCGGTGGCGAACATCGATCCGCAGACTTGCGAGACGTATTCTTTCGGCAGCACGCCGTTGACTAAATATTTAACATGCGTGTGTGCCGCAGGTGATTTGATTTCAAGACCGCATTCCTCGCCCTCAATCAGACCATCGGGCGAACAACCGAACTGGCCGTCGTCCGTCGTTATGAATCCGACCTTTTTGACTTGCTTGTCGTATTCAAGCGCATACCACGGGCGCGCCTCCTCCTCGACGATTAGCCCTTGTTCAAGCATGAAACTTGACGCGTTCAAGTCGATCAGCGGGCGACCCTGTAACTTCTCGGCAACCTTTTTATAAAGGTATGTTTTTGGAGTCTCGCCTTTGCGGAGTTCAAATTCCGGCGTGAGCAAGTTGTCCAGCCCGCTAGCGGTCGGAATCCCGAAATGGAGTTTCGTCCATTCGAGCGTGCCTTGTTCGCAGTCGTAGATTGTCATTGTGAAACCTTTTTGGAAATATCAGAGGCCGCATCAATCGCTTGCTCTTTGGTATAATAGAATCCGTGATGATTAGTCCCTTCGTGATCGTCCATCGTCCACACATGGAAAAAGTTGTTTTCCTGTGTGGCAAAAACGAACGGAGCGGAATCTATGTCTTTTCGTGCGTCGAATGCTCGTAGCGGTTTTCTATACAACACATTGTTCATTTCCATTCCTCCGGCGAAAGTTTCTCGCGGGCGGCTTTTGCTTGCTCTTTACGGGTCAACAGCTCGTCAAGCACCGGCCAACGTTCGTCCGAGATTTCCTCGAACTTGGTTGCCCCGGCATATTTCAGGAACGCTTCGCGATCTGCGCCAACTTTTTTGACGCGATCCTCTAAGTCTTTCGCCAATGCCGCGCCGATTGCTTGCCCGATCATGCGCGCGTCGTCGTCATGTTCTACAACGATGTTTAAGGCATCGCACAGCGCGCCACGTTTGGCGTAGGTCTTCGCCGCGCCGTCTGCCTGTGTCTCAGTAGCGCCGGGTGGGCCGCCGCCGATTCTGACGGCAAATTCATTCGATTGCGAGAAGCCGCCGACATGGCGCAGGGTGCAGATTGAAACCATCCTCCCGTCACCGAATCGCGAAGTGAAACTAACCGCGAAACCGTTGGCGATGAGAACTGGTTTGACGGTTTCCATTATATCTTCGTATGGAGCGAATCTGTATTTCAGGTTGCCTTGTTTGTCGGGAACCGTTCGGGTTGCGTTCACGGACGCCAGCTCGCTTTGCAATTTGGCGAACGCCTCGTTGAATTTGCGCTCGGCGTCTTTGGCTTGCATCCGGTCATATAAACCTACTAAGGATTCAAGTGCCGCGACGTTATCAGCGGTTATTCCGCCCTCGATCACCTTTTGCAGCATCATGGCTACGGACGGATCGCCTCTAACTGCTAACTGTTTTTTGTTTTCTGACATGGGATTTTGCTTTCTTGTTTTTGGTCTGATTGGCGAACCGCGTCTAGGCGGCTCGCGTGGGTTTCGCAAAGAACTAAATCTTTGCCGTTAAAATTTCGGACGGTGATCGCGGGCGTCAGCGTGTTCCGGCATCGGTCGCAATAACGGCGCTGCCGTATGAGCCATGCGTGGAATGATTCGGTTACGGTGCGCGCGCTCATTGCAGGTCGTCGCCTTCGCACTCGCACACAATTCGGTCGCAGACCGGGCACACTTCGTAGGCGTCGGGGCCTGTCGGTTGATCGTAGTCGCTGCGCTCAATCCACGCGTCGGGGGTTGATGGGTAGTTCATTGTGCGTCTTTCTGTTCCGCAGCTTTCTTTGCGTAATACGCATCCAAAAACGCTTTTCGGTTCGCCCTTCGTGTTGCCCCGGCGCGAATCGCCCTTTGCCGCCTAGCTTCAATAACGGCAGGGTCTTTCGAGGTATTATAGAACCTTCCGTGTTCTTGTTGTTCGTTGTTCATGCCTAGAACCTAATCGCTAGGTTATTCAATGCAAGAATTATTTTAACGGTGCGCCCGACACGGTTGCGGAAGGCCTATACAGTAGTTTCGGTGCGTGTCCGTTGCTTGCCATCGCGGGACTTGGTTTGAATGAAGCAGCGCGGAACGCCATTCCCGAAATCCAAAAAGAACCTAAACCCTTTCGGCGTGAATCCGCATTGATCCCGGTTGACGATCTTCATCGGAGGCACAAGATGAATCTCAATTTCTCGGAGTTCTTTTTCGGTCGCTGTCATTCTTGTCCTTCCGAGGTGCTCCGCCCAGCTTCCCATTCTCCCTGCTCGATTTCGCTTTGCGTTTGCTCGTGCGCTGGCCGAGTAATCGCATTGCAACGCGGATCACTTCGGCGTCGGTGAGTTTTAATTGTGTTGGCACGATTCCCATTTCTGTAATGCGTCGTTAGATTGCTCTACAAGATCGCGAACGGTGGCGCGTGCGTCCGCGTCTTTGATGATTAACTGGCAAGCGTTTAGGCTGAATTTTACTTCGCGCAGAACTCTCGCCATGTTTGCTGCGGCTTCGGTTGAACTCATAACCCCGACGCTAACCGTTCGGAATTATTTTGGCAAGCGGAAAAGAAAAGCGTTGACGTTGATTGTCTAACACTGTATTTGACAAGGCGAATGGGCGAACGATTACCACGACCCGCGATGGCAGAGGTTTCGATTACTGCGATTGAAGTCGGCGCGGTGGAAACTGTGACGTTTGTTCGGATGCAACGTCGAAGCTCAATATCCATCACCGTTTTTACATAACGGGGCGCAAGCCTTGGGAATACCTCCCCGGCACGACGCTCGTATTGTGCGATGAGTGCCACTCTATTCAGCACGAACTTTCTGCCGACTTCAAATGCTGCGGAGCGGCAGCATGGGAGAAAGCAGTTGCAGCAATAAAACCAACGAAAGGGAAAAATGTTCGCTAAAGTGTTCGGTCAGATATTCGATTCATCAATCGCGGAAGATTACAACTGCCGCAGAATGTTCATGGACTTGCTTGTATTGGCCGACCCGACCGGGGCCGTCGATATGACGCATGAAGCAATATCGCGCCGAACCAACGTTCCGATTGATGAGTGCCGAAAATACATCGAGCAACTTTGCCAACCCGACCCGGCCAGCAGGTCACGGCTTGAAGAAGGTAAACGCCTTGTGCCGCTCGACAAGAACCGGGATTGGGGATGGCGAATAGTAAACTACGGGCATTACCGGAAACTCAAAGACGAGGAATCGCGACGGTCTTATTTCCGAGATCAACAGCGGGCTTACAGAGCAAAGAAGAAGAAGGGAATTAAAGAAGTAGAAGAAGAAGAAGGGGTCAATATTCGTTCAACTTTGTCTTTCCCTGTCAAACTTGTGTCAAAGACAAATAACGGAAGCAAGGGAGTTTTCGCTGACAGGTTGGCCGGAATCTTTGGGCGCAGAAGTCAAACACCGTGGAGCGAAAAAGAGGTCGCCGCTTTCAAGAAGCTCGAATTTGATGAGCGCGAGCTGTCAATGCTCGAACGCTATTACCGATCCGAGCGACACAAGAAAGAGAATTTTTGCCGCAGGGACTTACAGACCCTTTTGAATAACTACGCAGCAGAGGTTGACCGGGCGCGAGCGTTTTGCGATAGGATCGAAGCGAAAGCCGACCGGAAAGAAAAAGCCGAACGCGCGATTATGCCGCAACGCGAAATCCACGAACCAACAGAAGAAGAACTCGAACGGCAACGCAAAATCGTGAGAGAGGCCAGTGAGAGATTCAAGAAGGAACACGGGCCGCGAAACTGCGGGACGAATTGAAGAAATGAAACCGTATTATCAGGACAACTCCGTTACGATTTATCACGGAGATTGGCACGAGATCCTGCCTAGGCTAGGGAAATTCGATGTAGCCGTAACCTCCCCTCCTTACAATTTAGTAAAAGAATATTCCGGCGGCGGACCAAATAGCCGCATGAAGGCCCATGAAGCCCGTCTCAAGGAATGGTATGCTGACGAGCAGGTCGAAGAGGAATATCAGAATGATCAGCAGCGCTTGATACTAACACTACAGCAACACTGCTATGGGAGCATATTCTACAACCACAAGGTCAGGTATGCGCTGAAACGCAGGTCCGCTATCTATCATCCGCTTGACTGGCTGAGAGATTTTGAAATCTGGTGCGAAATAATATGGGACAGGTGTGGAGCACAGGGCGGAAACTCGAATCGAGTTTTAGTTCAGGATGAGCGCATCTATCAGATTGGCCGGCCGAAAGTATGGCATGGAGCAATGGGCTTCTCGACTATATGGAGAATCCCGCCGGTTAAGATAGAAGGCCACGTCTGCGCATTTCCGATCCAGATACCTAACCGATGTATCGAGCTCGCCACAGATCCAGGCGATGCGGTAATTGATCCGTATAGCGGATCTGGAACCACGTTGCTGGCCGCCAAAAACCTAGGACGTAAAGCGATCGGAATCGAGATCGAAGAGAAATACTGCGAGATCGCTGCGAAACGTATGGCGCAGGAAGTCTTCGAGTTCGGGAATGGATCAAATTCGACCGACACAAAAACAGAACAACCGATTTTGATTGACGCCTAACAAATCGGGTCATTAACATGAACTCCCGAAAGCGAAATGGCAGACACGAATACGAAGTCGAACCGGGGCGATGGGTGTCCCGGCAAAAGAGTTAATCAACTGCGCAATCGCCAGAAGCACAGCGCCCGAACGACAATCAACGAGGCAATCCGAAACGGATCGTTAAAGCGACAACCATGCGAGAAATGCGGAAATCCCAACGCCGAAATTCATCACTACACCTACGCCGACCCTTATGCGATTCAGTGGTTGTGCAAGAAGCATCACGACCATCCTCGACCGCATGGATTGTTTGAACTTCCGGTTGACTTAAATCCGCGCAAAGCAGGAAGACCAAAAGGCAAATGGATTCCACCGATTGAACGAATAGCCGAAAATCGTCGCAAGTTTTCCGTTGACAACAGATTGCGCTCGCGTTAAACGCGCATACATCAGCGAGCAAACGTCAAACGGTCGCAGCGACAGCAATACTGCCGTCAAGCTGTCTAAACGAGGCGGAAAGAATGTTCCCAACTGTAAACCCTTCGTAAAAGGCGACCCGCGCATCAACCGCAACGGCAGACCAAAATCATTCGATCAACTTCGGAAGCTGGCGCAAACAATCGCGCACGCCGAAGTTGAAACAAAGCAAGGCGACAAGATCACCGTTGCCGACAACATTCTTCGAGAGTGGGCCGCTAGCGGAGACGTTGCGAAACAAAAAGCGTTCGTTGAATACGCATTCGGCAAAGTCCCGGACAAGATCGAATCCACCGGCCTCGAAAATAAAACGACTTTAGTTCTTCGATTCGATCACGAAAACGGCGTCACAAATGGAAGCAACTGAACACCGGGTTATCGGTTATCTTCCGCCGTTTCACCAGGCGCAAATTGAGATTGCGACGGATGAATCACGTTACAAAGTCGTCGCTGCCGGACGGCGTTTCGGTAAAGGCGTGTTAGGCGTCAGCGCCGCATTCCGTTACGCATCGCGCGGAGGTAAATGCAGATGGATTTCACCCTCCTACGCTTCCGACTCATATCAGTCCGGTTGGCGCATGGCCGTCCAACTTGCAAAGCAAATCCCAACCGTCGAGGTTCACTTGCAGCGCCGGGAAATAAGTTTCGCGCGCACTGGCGGCGGCTGGTTGCAATTCAAGACCGCAGAAGAACCGGACAGCTTGCGCGGCGAAGGCATCGACTTCGTTGTGTTTGATGAGGCCGCGCACATAGACGGTCTTGAGGAAATGTGGGAACAATGCGTCCGACCTTCGCTCATGGATCGCCGGGGCGATGCGTGGTTTATCTCGACGCCGAACGGTTTCAATTATTTCAACACGCTATTTTTGCGAAGCAGGGACAATCAAGATTGGAGTGCATTCCAATTCCCGACATCGGCAAATCCGCACATCGCATTTGATGAGATTGCCGAGCTTCGCAAGTCTTTGCCCGCGCTCGTTGCCCGGCAGGAAATTGACGCCGAGTTTGTGCAGCTCGCGGGCGCATTGTTCAAGCGCCAAAACATTCAAGTGATCGACAGCGAGCCGCCGATTCAATATTGCCGAAGCTGGGACTTAGCTTTCACCGAAAAAACTACCAGCGACTACACCGCAGGCGCGAAAATGGGAATGACGCAAGATGGAACCGTTGTGATCGCTGACGTTGTCGCGGGGCAGATGGAATGGCCGGACGCTGTGCGTCTTGTTGCGAATACGGCGTTAGTGGATGGCGTCGCAGTCCGACAAGGCGTTGAAGTTGTATCAGCACAAATAGGAGTGCTACAAACTCTGCTCCGCGACCCTTTACTTGTCGCGCATACGTTCACCCCAATCGAAGTTCACCGGGACAAACTCACACGGGCGCTGCCACTCGTCGCACGATCCGAGCAGGGCAAACTCGCAATCGTTCGCGGCGCATGGAATCAAAAGTTTCTTGATGAGATTTGCGCGTTTCCCGAGGGCGCGCATGATGATCAGGTTGATGCTTGCTCCGGTGGTATGACTTTGCTTTCGCTGCCGACTGGCGCGATTGATGATGTCAGCAAAATCAAGATGGGCGCACCGTCACGGTTCCGACCGTCTTTCACGCCGCGAAGACTTGCGATAGCATGACGACCTTTGTAATTCTCACCGTGGCATATCTCGCGTTCGTTTACTTTTCCGAAGCATGAAGCTCAACGCCCCCAGAACAAAGCGACCCGCTCGACGCAAGACCGTCAAGCTTCGCACGAACGGCAAGCACCCGGTAAAAGGCGCAAGCGTCAACGCGCCAATCGGCATGAATCGCCTTCTGCGGCCACAGGCCCGCTACAACTGGCTAATGCCGAATATCGGCGCGATCACGCCGCAATACATCGAAATGGTTTTGCGCGGCGCACTCGCTGGCGCGCACGTTCCGCAATATGAGCTTTTCGATTTGATGCTTTCGACGTGGCCGGAACTTTCCGCGTGTTGTCAGGAACTCACCTATGGCGTGATGCGGAAGAAACTCGTTTACGAGCCGTTCCACGATGAAGACGAGAAGCCGACCCCGAACGCGATTGATCGTTGCGCGTTGGTCAGCACAGCATTGCGGCAGATGGAACCCGACCCCGATCATGACGGCAACGATCTTGGCGGAACTCTCACGAACATTCTCGACGGTTGGATCAGGGGTGTAAGCGTTTCGGAGATCGTCTGGGAATCGACCGACACGATGAACGTCGGCACAATCGCCGCGCCACGAACAACTTTTTGGGTGCAACCGACGCAATACGGTTTCGCATGGGATAACACCATCGGTTTGCGACCACGGAGCGAACGCGCCGGGCAAACGCAGCCGCCCTTTAGCACGACCAGCAGTCAGCCCGTGATCGTCGATCCGTTTCCGCCTAACAAATTTCTTGTTGCGATCCACAAAGCGAAAACAGGGTCGCCGCTCGGCGGGCCGTTGCTTATCCCACTCGCGTGGTGGTGGTGCGCGGCCAACTTTTCAAGTGATTGGCTTTTGAATCTCGCGCAAGTATTCGGCCTCCCGTTTCGTTGGGCGAACTACGCACCGAACGCGCCGCAAGCTACGATTGACGCAATTTGCAATATGCTGCAAAACATGGGCTCGGCAGGTTGGGCGGCTTTCCCCGTTGGAACCACGCTCGAAATGATCAGCCAAAACGCGCAAGGCAGCGATCACTCTCCGCAGGGCGAACTCCTCGACCGGGCCGACCGATACGCGCGCAACCTGATTCTCGGCCAGACCATGACCGGCACGCATGGCACGACCGGCAAAGGCGGCGGGCAAGCGTTCGGTGCGGTTGAAGCCGACGTTAAAAGTGATCGCATCGACGCCGCTGGCCGATTCGCCGAATCTGTGATCAACAAACAACTGATCCCGATGATTCTCGCGCTCAACTACGGCGACGCCAACGAACCGCCGAAGATCAAATTCTTGGAAGACGAAGTTGCAGACTTGAGTGAAGCGCAACGCGACACGGCATTGTCGAAGCTCATGCCGATTGGCCTCGACTACCTTCGCAAGAAATACGACGTGCCGGAACCGGCAGAAGGCGAGGAAACGACCGCAGACAATGCCGCAACGCAGAATCCGATGGATCAATTCGGCGGGTTTAACGATTTCGGGGCGGCTGATCCGAACAGCGAAACCAACGAGGATCAGTCAGCACCCGAAGACTTGAAAGCGGGCGAAGGTGGAGACAAAGCCGGTCATAAATTCAGAGGTAATCAATACACTGGCGGGAAACCAGATTACTCAAACTGGCAGGATCATAAACAAATTATGATGGTCGCCGGTGGATCAAATACTGGCTATAACGCACAACTTTCATACTTAGAACGAGAAGGCATTCCATTTGAAACTCATGGAGCTGCCGCACTTGGCAGCAGACGGCAGCACATTTCGATTCCTTATCACCGGCACTCCGTTTATCACGCTCGGAAGGCTGGAATGACTATAAGTAAGCACCAATCGGCACGCTACCTCACGCACGACATTTTGACGGATGAAGAATTACCAGAATTAAAGTCCAGCGACATCACGCTTCGATCACCGAGCGAGCTGCGCCCCTCCGTCGTGGACAATCACATCGTGCGCGGTTACATGGCGCGCATTGAATCAGGCGAACAACTTGACCCGGTTGAGTTGAAATCAAACGGCAGAATCAAAGACGGCAACCATCGCGCGGCAGCTTACAAGCAGTTGGGTTTGCAAGTGCCGACCGTGATCGAAGCAGGCGACAAACCAGGCCACGCTTTCCGAGGCAACCAATACGTGAACATAGGCGAAACCGTGAACACGCCTCACGGTCGCGGGATCGTAGTCGCGCAGGATTATCATAACGTTTGGGTCAGCACCACGAAAGGCATCAAAGTCGTGCCACGCAATCAGGTCTTGAAAGTGCCGCAGGACAAAAGCAAGTTTCCATCGCTATTGCACAGCGCCGAGAACGAACGGCGCGCGGCGCTCAACTCGAAGCTTGAAGAATTGAACGAGATTGAAGACGATGTGGTTTTTGCAGAGGAGTTGAAGCAACTCGCAGAGGGAATTAAATGAACGACGACACACAACCGATTGAATGCCGAGCGGCAATCGAAATCTCGCCCACGGCAACGAACGAAATTCTTTTTCTTCCGATTGGACTGCACGCAATCACGCCGGTCGCGGGCGGAATCGGGCGACCGATCAAGGTCAAGATCGGGCCGGATTCAGCGCAAGCGATTGAGAAACAGCGCGTGGCACTCATGGCATCAGGTAAACGCCCCTATTTCGATTTCAACCACGACGACAATCGAGCCGCATTCTGGCCGAAGTCGTTCATTTGGCGCAATGGCGAGGGTGTAATTGCAAGCGGCGAATGGTCGCAAAGCGGAAAGACCGCAGTGGAAGGCAAAGACTTCCGCGCTTTTTCCCCTGTCTTTCACGTGGACAATAAGCGCGCTGAAGCAGCCCTCGTCATTTGCAAAGAAACAGCCGACCCGAACATGGGCGGCTTAGTCAACAATCCAGCTTTCAAAGATTTGCCCTTGTGGGCAAAAAACGCCGAATCAATCGGCACGCCGGAGAACGGCGACAATGCAGAAACAAAAAGGAAACAAATGGAAACATCAGAACTCGACGCGCTCCGGTCGAAACATCAGGAGCTTCAGAGAGAGGTTGACGCGCTCAAAGCGCGAGCAGCCAAAGACGACACAGACGCAAACGCAGTCTTGACCCTCAACACCCGTGAAAGCGAATTGAAGGCGATCAATCTTGAGATTGAAAGCGCCGAACTCAAAGCGCAGAACGAACGGTTGCAGGGCGAGATTCGCGGCGTGAACAAGAAAAACGCCGAAGCAGCGGTGAAAGCCGCAATTCAGCGCGGTGCAATCCTGCCGAAGGCGACGCAAGTCCAAAACGATTTGATCAATCGGGCAACCGGCGATCCTTCGTTTCTCTCGGTTATCGCCGGGATGCAAGGCAACACAGCGATTGGGAGTCGAATAACTTCTCTCGACTCACGGATTGCAGTTCAAAACGAAGACCCCGGCATGATCTTCGGCGCATTAGCGCGCATCACGTCCGAAGCCAAGAAATCACGCAAATGGGAGGACAAAGTTAGTTGCTCCCGTGATTTCGCGGCCATGTATGCCGCGGAGTTCAAAGCCGGATCAGCGAACCGCGACAGGATGCTTGCGTTCCCAATCGACCGTCTTTCGGATGCGATCTTCGCAGCCGACGTCACTGACAGCGACTTGGGCACGTTGAGCGGAACTTTGGTCGTTCAGCGCACGCTTGAGCTTCTGAAATTCACGTTCCCATCGCTTGCGATGTTCACGACGGATTTCACGGCAGAGCAAGCCGCGTTCAATCAGACGATTATGACGCGCACCGTGGATATCCCGCCAGTCGTTGACTACAACACCTCAACAGGTTGGGCCACGGGCATCGACGCTCCGGTTACAACGGACGTGCCGATCACGATTGACAAACATCAGGGCGTGCCGGTCGCGTTTAACGAGCAAATCATGGCGTCAACAGTTCGCCGGTTGTTCGACGAACAAGCTCCCGCGCAAGCCTATGCGCTGGCAAAGGCGATGGTTGACGATCTGTATTCCAATATCACCGACGTCAACTTCACGAACAACACCGTTGTAGCGACTTCCGCATTCACGCGCGCGTCACTCATCGGAGTTGGAACGGCGTTGACATTGCGTGGCGTGCCTCTTGCGCTCGGCAATCGCACAGCGTTGCTTTACCCGACCGTGTTCGAGAAACTCGAAACCGACGCAACGTTGATGAGCCTTGCGGCATTTCAGCGCCCGCAACTGATCACCGATCCGACCAACGGCGGGACTTCACTTGTTCTGCCGGTCAGCAACTTCCAAGTTGTCAGCGCTCCGAACCTGCCGACCAACAACGGCAACGTGACCGGATTCGCGGGCAGCAAATCGGCGCTGTGCATCGCGACGAGGTTGCCGAACGATTATACGAAGTTTGCGCCCGGTGCGAGCTTCGGAAACGTGCAAACCGTTACCGACGCCGACCTCGGAATCAGCGTGATGCTCGTTCAATACGTCGATCACACGCTTGCAACCGGCAATCAGCGGTTCTCGCTAATGTATGGCACGAACGCCGGACAAGGCGCGGCGGGTCAACTGATCAAGGCCGCGAGCGGTTCAGGTTCGAGCAGAGCATAAATCTGGGCAAAACAAACACGATTCATTCGTGTTCCCTCACGTAGGTTAAGGGATTTCCCTGCGGGAGGGTGACGAGTGAAGATTTGGGCAGATCATAGCAAAGGTTGGTTCCACGGCTTAGGCGACGTGGTTTGTTTTGCGTGGTTAGGTCAAGGCATTATCGACGCGGGCAGCGAGGTTTCGTTCGTCGCACCCGGTTGGCAACGCGAAGTGTTGAAGCTTTTCCGTATGCCGATCACCGAGAACGAAGAAGGCGCGGTGTTCACCGACAAAGGCTACGAAACCGCCGTCCGACTCAATTCACCGCTCAATTATCTGCAATGGATCGCGCATCATCTTGGCGTAAAAGAAACGCCGACGCGCCCGAAGATTCAGCCCGACGCGATGTCGCGCGAAATGGGTCGCCGCGCTGCGGGAGACGTGCTGATTTTTCCGCATGGGGTATGGTCGCCTAGAATCTGGCCGAAAAACTATTTCGTTGAATTGGGTCTATTGTTGAAGCGCGAGGGTTATTCGGTGCGCTTCGTGACGAAAGAACGCGACTACGCTTTCTTTATGCCGTTCCACTGCATCGTTGGTAAATCGTGGCCGTTCATAGCGTCAGCAATTCAGGCGTCTCGACTTGTAATCGGGAACGACAGCGGGCCAGCGCACGTCGCCGGGACGATTGGAACGCGAACGATTGCGATTCACGGGCCCACGCAGGGCGCACGCATATATGGGCATTTGCCGGAAGTGACGCCGTTCGAGAAAAACTCGATTCCATGTGCCGGTTGCCATTGCCTGCCTGAATACAAAGGCGCGCAAGCATGGCGCGCGAGCTGTGAAATCGGTTGTCACCAGCTTTACCGCACGTTTCCCGAAGAAGTTTTTGAAATGGCGGTCAAGATTCTTGGGCGAAAGCGCGAAGCTTTTCTGCCGGTTGGGGAACCGTTACCGAATCCGTTTGAAATGGCTACAGCATGACGATTGACGCGAAACTTGGATATTCCTGCGACGACTACCACCAGTTGATTGCGTCAGCCGTAGGCACGCACGCGCAGCAACTTGGTCGAGACATTGATTACATTGAGATCGGAACGTTGACCGGAAATAGCGCCGAAGCGGTTCTGAAAACCGGCAAGGTTCATCGTGCAGTTCTCGTTGACAATTTCTCTCTCATCTGGGGTGGCATCAAGCAATCCAAACAGAAAGTCGAAGCGCGATTGCAACCGTTCGACGGACATTTTGAAGTGATGGAAGGTGATGCGCGGGTGATCGTTCCTAAACTCTCCGAAACTTTCGACATCGGTTTTGTTGATGGCGACCACGAAGCCGACAGTTGCCGGATTGATATGATGAATATGCTGCCGCTATTGCGCGAGGATGGAATCATGTTTGTGCATGATGTCGGCAATGCATCGTTCAATTACTTGCTTCCGGTGGTAGGCGCATTCGCGCGGGATAACAAACTAACAATCAAGTTGCACGACGTTTCCGACGGTCTTGCGGAACTAACGAGGATTTAACTATGTCAGCAGGGCCAAGATGGATCACCGAATCAGAATCGCAAAGCGAAGAAGACGTAAAGCTATACACGAAGACGCTTACCAACGCTGAAATTATCGCGCTGCCATCGACCGGAGTTGAAATAGTAGCCGCACCCGGTGAAGGCTTTTTACTAGTCCCGATTGCGGTTCAATATGTTCTTACAATCGTTGAGGGATATACGGGAACTACTAGCGCGTCGTGGGTCTTAATCCGTGGCAACATTTACGCATCCACGCTTACCCTCGTTGAAACATTCTTGGCTGCTTCTGATGGAGCTGGTGTGTATTCCAAGAATGGCGGCGGGGTATATATGGAGGTAGGCAGCGGCGACTTTGAAGGCGCTGTTACAACCGGAGGCTCATTCAACACCCCGATATCGCCATTCGATAATCTTCCGCTCACATTGAAGGACGATTACATGGGCGTTTCAAATTATGGCGGGGGCGACGCCGGAAATTCACTCACAGTAAACGCGTGGTGCGGAAAGGTCGCATTAACTTAGTATGAGCTGGGAAGTTCTAACAACCGAAGACGTTCTGGCGAATTTCACAGTCGCGGAAGCGTCGTCGATTCGTTCCGTCATGGGAAGCGGCAGCGGTTCAGGTCTGCCGTTCGGTAACATTGACGAGATTGTTGGAACGGCGATTGACGAGGTTCGAGGTTACATCATCGCTGGCGGTTACGCTTTGCCAGCAACGCCCGACAACGTGATTCCGGTTGGATTGTTTGACGACGCGATTGCAATAATCCGTTGGCGGTTATTGATTGCGGTTCCGAATTTCCTGCAACTACAGACCGAACCACGACGGCAAGCATTCGAGGAAGCACTCAAAAAGCTGTTTCTCGTTTCGCAACAGAAGTTTGCGATTGAGCCGGACGTATCGCCAACAAGCCCGCGAACTGGTCAATGGAACTCGGAAAACAAATTACTCATGGCCTCGCATCCGATCCCGCGACCCGGCACGCAATTTCAACCACAGATCAACACTTACGCCAATCCGAACGCGCCGTTTGATGATACGAACACGCTCAACAGCGGCACGCTCGTCGTTGACACGACATATCGCATTATTATTTACGTTTCCGGCGACGATTTCACCAACGTAGGCGGCTCGAACATCACGGGCGCGGTTTTCATAGCTACCGGCACAACGCCAACCGTCTGGACAAACGGATCACAGCTTCAGGCGTTATGACCGAAAAACTTTCGCCAATTGAGCGAGCACTTGTCGCTTCGGCGTCCATGCCAGCCCACGCAGCGCGGCAGGTGCTCATGCTCATTTGCTCGGCGGGAATGACGACCGACAAACCCGTTCCGCAGTTTCAGCAAAGCGAAGAAGGAGCGGCGCACTTCGACAAGCGACGAAAGTTCATCGACCGCATGAAATCGGCAACGGATCGGTGTTTGAATTACGCGAAACACGAAACGCTCCGAAAAGTTGAAAAACATTTCCGAGACAATCCGAGTTTCATCGCGTCAGCCGACGAACCGAAAAACCTATCAGAATCGCTCACGTTTGACCGGAAGTTGTTCGCGGATGAATTGATTGCCGCGCTGAAAGAAGAGCAAGCAGCAGCGTTGCAGCGCGCGGGGCAAGGGCTTTTCGACGAAGTTAAAGAGGCTGATCCGTTCAAACTGACCGATAAACAGGTTTTCGCCTTTATCAAGAACCGGGAGAACCTACTAGCCAACGTGCCCGACGAGATTCACGCGACGATCATGCAGACGATCCACGAAGGATTGGAGCAAGGCGAAGGTCGCCGCGAACTCATGCAACGGATCAGCGCAGCCTTCGACGAGATTGGCCGTGGTCGCGCCGAAACGATAGCGAACACCGAAACCGCAGCCGCGTTTAACTTCGCACGCGAGAAGGCAATGAAAAAAGCGGGCGTGACGCACAAGAAATGGTTGCACTCGATGTCTCCCCTAATCAAAGAACCGCGACCGACGCACCTCGAAGCAGACGGTCAAATCGTGCCGATTGATGAACCTTTCGATATCGGCGGCGTGGCGATGCTGCGACCCGGCGACGAATCAGCGGGGCCGGAAGAAATCATTAACTGCAATTGCGTAGCGATTCCGGTTGAATCGCCGTTGCAATCCGAACACCTTGAAAAATGAGTGTCGCAATCACAATCCAGCTTTCACCGCAAGCGATTGCGCTTTCCGACAAATTCAAACGCGCTCCGACAGAGTTCCCGCGTGCAATCAAGCGCGGAATGGATAGATCACTTGCCATTGTAGCTGGCCGGATTCAAGAACAACGCCTTACCGGGCGCGGCCCTTTCCCGGTCGAACTTCACCGACTGGGGGAACGAACCGGCCAGCTAAAACTTCGCACGCACGCGACCGATGCCGTCGTGACCACGACCGGCGAAACGACCACGGTCACGGGCGCAATCGGGTCGCCTGTCTTTTATGCCGAGTATCAGGAATACGGCACGCGCAAATTGCCAGCACGCGCACCGTTTAGAACGGGCATTCGTGAGAATGTGCGATACATCACGGACTCAATCGAAAAGGAAATCAGCACTTCGTTGAAACCATGAATCTTTTGATTCTCACCGCTTCAAATCGTCATTGTAAGAGATGCCGAAGGATTTGCGCGTCGGCTATCGCGCTTTATTGCACTAGTTTTCCAGAGATTCAATACTTGTCTGCCGAATTGCCAGATAATGAACACACAACGTGGTCGAAGCTTCGATTGATCGAGGAAAAGCTTGTCAGTTGTGATTATCTTTTGTGGATCGACCCCGATGCGCTGATTATCGGGCGCAACGATTTCCGTGAGTTAATACAACCGCACACGCTCAACATCGCGGTTGATTGTAATGGCATCAATGGCGGCGTGATGGCGTGGCGTAATTGCCCTGACAGCTTTGACGTGCTGAAGCGCGTTCATTCGTTACGCCCAGAGTTTGAAAATCGTGTGTGGCAATCACAATCAGCATTGGCGAGTTTCATTGATGAGGTGGATGTCTTTTACCAACCGAAAGAAATTTGGAACGCTTACGCCCCAGAGGTCAACGGCGTGCATGACGAATGCGCTGACACAATGGTTCTTCACTGGCCGGGACTTCAACCTGATGCGCCATATCAATATATGGATGCACGATTCAAGAATTTTCTGAAATCATGATCCCCGACCCGCAAAACGTTTTCGAGGAATTACAGAACGACGTAGCCGCGAAGCTACTCGACACGTCGCCATTTAACACAATCGTGTCGCCCGACGGTGCGCCGTTTCGAGTGTTCACCGAAGACGAAGGCGACATTCAGGCCGACTTTGATTTACAGATCGGGCAACTTGGACTTGCGATAACGGTGCGCGCACCGACCGGCAGGATTGAGCAGCCCGACATACCCGGCCCATTGTTCACGAAATTGGGTTTCGATGTCTGGATTAGCGAAGCTCCAGTCTTCAACCGGCAACCCGGCGCAACGTTGGCGACCAACGTGCGCTTAATGAAGGCAACCGGAATCGTGCTTGGAACGCTCCACGGATTTCAGCCGCAATCAATCAACAGTCCAATTTACGCCGACGAAATGCGAACGGAGCGCGAGCGTGTTTTGAACGGTGAACAGGATTCCAAAGGCACGTTGATCGTTTCACGGATTTGTCATTTTATCGCCCCGCAGGTCGGAGCGTTAATCAGCGGAGAATAACTAAAGAGAGAAACAAACTATGTCAGTTCCACTTAGAATCACCGGCCCCGCCGTGGCCGTCTTTAACGGGCAAACGTATTATTTTCAAGACGGCTTGAAGGGGTCGTTGAAACGCAATACGGAAAACATCACCGTGGACAACTTTGGCGCGATTGCTGCCGTTGCGAAAAACTTCATTGTCGAGTTCACGGGAAAACCTGCGGGACTTCTCAACGCCGCTTATTTGCAGTCTATGTTTCCCGACGCGCGCAATCTTCACGGTTCAAGCGTATTCGGGGCGACCGATTTGCCGCTCATCATTTGGGCGCAACACCCCTTCAACGGTTCGGATTTGAATAAGGTAACTTGGGCGCGCGGCGCAATCAGCAAGTCTCCCACGATCCTATGCAGCGCAACGCGCGGGCAAATCATCGGCGGCGAGATTACGTTTACCGCGTTAATGGCAAGCGACTTCGATATGACCGCCGTGGACGCTTGGTATGTGGCCGTAAACGCTGCATTCAGCGGCGGGGCGCTGGACATCGACATTATCAGATATGCGCGTTACACGGCAGCCCTAGGAGTGCGGTCAAGCCCTTACGACGAGATGCTGGCGATTGATGGGTTTCAACTTGAAGCCACGTTCGGAACCAAAGACATCGAGGTTGATAATTTCGGAATCATTGACCGGGTTTACGACGCCGACAGCTACGTTGCATCTTGCAAGTTCAAACCGGCGAACATGACAAAGGCCGAAGTGGATGCGTTGATTCGGATTCAAGACACGACCGCGCTTCTACCGGGTGACGTAATCGGAGGCAGCAATGAAGATTTAGTGATTAGCTCCGACGCTTTCACGGTCACGCTTGCCAACTGCGATGCGTCTTCGAGTGAAGACTTGTATCAAACCGGCGTCCTGCAACGCGGCGAAGTCATGTTTATCAACGCTGCGAAATTCAGCGGCAGCGGAACCGGCATCACGGTCGCCCCGGCGATAATCTTTGAAGACCCTTGATGGATGTTAATCTCAATCGGAACCTATGACATTTGTGACGGCACGTTAGCCGGTGGCGTAGCTATCTCCGATTTGCGCCCCTCGAACAATCGACTGTTTGATGTCGTCGTGCCGTTGGACGATTCCGACACGACGCTTTTCGACCGCGTAAACACGACTTGCGATTTGACGCTTACCGTAAAGCGCACTCATTCAAGCGTTGCGGGGGCAGAGCAATTTATTGTTCAACTCGACACGAACCTGCCGACATCAGGAACGGTGACGTTCACTACAACAGGGCCGTCGCCGGTCACGCGCACAATCCCAAACGGAGCAATAGTTGATCACGAATTGATCCAGCAATCAGGCGCAACGACATTCCATAATTATCACATAATCGGAGGCGCGCCCGTTTGAAATGCTTTGCTCGATTGATGACTATTTTTTGGCAGACGGAACGCTTGCCGGTGGTTATGCGCTCAAGGGTTTGCGCCTTAAAATTCAGCGCGTGTTTGATGTCGTGGTCGAACTGGATGCGCTCAATCCCGTATTGTTCGACAGGAATAAGCGCAAGGTTGACATCGCGTTCACGGTTCAACGGGTGCAACCGTCAATCGACGATGCCGACATTTTCATACTCGAACATGATTCAGTCGTGCCTCGAAGCGGCGACATTAAGTTGTGGGTCAGTCTCGGTTTGTTTCCGTCTAGCGTCACGGCCTTGGTCGTCAATGGAAGACTCATTTCCAATCAACTTGTGCGTCAGATCGGAAGCGAAACAGAGCACGCTTATCACATCACCGGATCGCTGTTGTTCGCTCCGACTCCGACCGTTGATAAACTCTTACTCGAAACCGGAGATTTCTTGCTTTTAGAGACAGGCGACAAAATTCTTTTGGAGTGATTCTATGGCCGACGAAAAAATATCAGACTTACCGGCAGCGAGTTCCGTGGCCGACGCGGATATTGCGCCGATTGTGCAAAGTGGCACGAACAAGAAAAGCGCAATGTCGGTCATTAAAACCTACATTCAAACCGCGTTCAATTCGGTATTTGTTCCGTTGTCGCGCGTTCTCACAATCGGAGGGTCAGCGAAAACGTTAGCGGCAGATCGAAGCTGGACGACCAACGACATTCTCGAAGGCTTGGGCAGCCCAGCGCAAGGCGACATTCTTTATCGCGGCGCGTCGAATTGGGTTTTACTTACGGCGGGCACAGACGGAAACCAACTTACAACTCACGGGGCAGGGTCAAATCCGACTTGGGCGTCCGGAACAGCAATCACCCCGGCAGCGTTGACGCGAACGAATGACACCAACGTGACCGTGACTTTGGGCGGAACTCCTACGACAGCGTTGCTACAATCGACATCATTGACACTTGGATGGACGGGGACGCTCGCGGCAGGTCGAGGGGGCACAGGCGTCGGCACGTTGGGCGACATCACCAGAACCAACGATACAAACGTGACGTTGACGCTAGGCGGGACACCTACGGGCGCGGTCATAACTTCAACGTCTTTTACGCTCGGTTGGACTGGCACGCTATCTGTAGCGCGCGGAGGCAGCGGGGCGGGAACGTTGACAGGCGTTTTAATTGGCAACGGCACGTCACCATTTACGACCGCCACCGCGCCGAGCGGAACAATCGTAGGGACAAGCGACACGCAGACGTTGACCAACAAGCGCGTGACTCCGCGCATCACGACAATCACAAGCTCGGCAACGCCGACTATCAACACCGATAATTGTGATGCCGTAACAATCACGGCTCTCGCCGCTGCGATTACGTCCATGACGACGAACTTGTCAGGCACGCCAAGCAATTTCGACAAACTGATTTTCCGAATCAAGGACGACGGAACCGCGCGCGCAATCACATGGGGCGCATCATTTGAAGCCGTAGGCGTTGCCCTGCCGACCACAACAGTGATTTCAAAGCGGTTAGTTGTCGGCTTTATTTACGACACGGTGACAAGCAAGTGGGGTTGCGTAGCGAGCGCCCAAGAAGCCTAACAAAATGGCATTCGCATATTATACGCCTTACAATATCAACTCGGCGCAAGTTCCTAGCACGCAATCTAATTTCCCAGTTTTAGTAAACGTTACGGATGCGCGTTTCAAGACGGTCGGTAACGGTGGTCACGTTCAAAACGCGAACGGATATGATATACGACCCTACACCGATGGAACGTTATCAAGCGCGATCAGTAATTACGAGCTAGAGCGTTACAACGCCAGCACCGGCGAATTGATTATGTGGGTCAAGGTTTCGAGCGTTTCCAGCTCAACGACCCCGTTCGTGTTGGCTTATGGAGATTCAGGTATTTCAACGGATGGTTCAAGCGGTGTGGGAACATTTGCAACACAAACATATCACCTAAAAGACGGAACTACACTTAGTGTTTTAGATGCTCGCGGAGCGTTTAACGGAACAAATAACGGCGCAACTGCAACGAGTGGGCAAATTGACGGCGGCGCGGCGTTTGTTGCGGCCTCGTCGCAATATATTTCAACAGCAAATACCGGAACATGGGCCGAGAACGTTGATACAACCATTACGTTTTGGTTTAAGACAAGCGCCAATAGTCAAATTCTGATTGGAAAAAACTCGAACACTGGCGCGGGGGGGTGGTATTTCCTAACGCAGCCTACCGGGAAACTCAGTCTTCAGGTTAAAAACAGCGGCGGCACAGTGACGCTATCACGCGATAGCTCAACCACTATCAATGACAATGCGTGGCGTCATGCCGCTGCCGTGTTTCATATCAATACTAGCGGCAGCAGCGGGCAAGACATTCAAATGTATATCAACGGCGCATCCGACCAGGGAACGCTTACCAACACGGGCGCAAGCGCAGATGACGGCGCGGGAGGACTTTTGTTTGCAAGGCGAAACGTCGGGGCAAGTCCTTTGTATTTCACAGGCAGCCTTGACGAAATTCGCGTGTGGAAATCCACCGCTTTAACTGCCGATTGGATCGCCACCGAATACAACAACCAAGGCGCCCCGGCCACGTTCGCAACGCTAGGCAGCGAAATTCCAGTTGGAACCGGATCATCAAACTTCTTTTTATTGTTTCGATAAATGGCCGATCAAGATTTCAATATAAAAGTCGTCACGACCGCCGACACGACCGGCCTCCGGCAGACATCGGCAGAAATGGATGCTGTCAAGCGTAAGGCCGATTCGTTTGCTGCCGCGCAAAAGCAGAAACTCGCGGAAGCGGAGGCGAAATGGGCGGCGTCCCCTCTCAATCCTAAGAATGCAAGTGCATCTTCTAGCGGTGGTGACGTTAGCGCAACCGTTGGACTGACCGGAAGTGCGGTGGGCGTCGGAACGATCATTACGCTACTTACAAGCGCAATCAGTAAATGGCGCGAGTTCAACGCAGAGCAAGATCGTTGGATTGACGGAATGATTAAGGCGCAAGAACACGTTCGCGCTCTCGGTGAATCAATTCTTGATATGCAGGACAAGGCGCGCGACGCGGCGCGTGTCGGAACGGAACCGCTTTATCAATCTTTCATCCGATTACAACAGGTGATCATCCGGTTAAAAACCGAGCAAAGTCTTTTGAACCTTCCGACGCAAGGCGAAGAATGGAAAAAACTCGCGGGCAACATCGCAATCGCGGAAGCGCAACTTAAAGGGGTCACTTCCGAACTCAATCAGCAAAAGAAGATCGCAACCGAAACAGCACAGAAAAACGCGGAGGCCGCGGCCAGCTTAATGAAGGGCGCACTTCAAACCGCGCAACCGCAAGTTCAAGCAGCGATCAAGAACGAAGAAGCAGCGCGCCGAGCCCGCGAAGCCGGACAGGAACGTGATGCTGATCTGTTTCAGAAAAGCGCGGAGGCGTTCAAGAATCGGTTTACTCCGGCAGAGCGCGACGAATACGAAGGATTAAATAGACCCACTCGACTAGGCAGAACAGCGGGGCCAGGAGAATCGCAGCAAGCGCTCGACGACATTGCTCGAAACAAAATCAACTTTGATCGGCAACTTAGGGGAGAAGCTCCGTTGCCGGTCGGTGACGCCGGCGGCAATCAGGAATTGATACAGGCAATCAACGATTTAAAAAATGATTTGGTGGGCTTATGGCGGTGACACTCACACTCACAGGGAAAAGACCGGGGCAACCGCAATTCGGGCTTGCTACGTTCACGAAAACTTTCAAATGTGACGCGGCGGCTGACGTTGTTATGACCGATCCAGACGTGCCGCAGCAAGGCGACCCCGACGAAGATTATCCGTTCATGTTCGTAACGGATCGATATGTATCGGAATCAGGCGAAAGCGCGAGCGCGCTTGATTTGGTTTACATGGGATGCCTGACTGACGACGGCGACGGCAATCCAATTTTGCCAACGCAAAAACCAAGTTCCGCAGGTCAAACAGCATCCGCTACAACAAACACGTCTTCGATAATCTTTCCATCGACAGCGACAAATCCGGCGAGTGTCACCTTTCATGCGATCACGAACACGTTGAGTTTTGTCAGCAATGATGTTGACGACGCATCAGAACCGGACGACCCGCCAGAAATCACGTCGTTAATCACTTGGGATTTGGGTTTCGGAGTGCAACCGGGTTTAAGCAACCCCGACTTGATTTTATTCTTGCTTAATGACGCATTCGTTCAAGCTATCGACGAACCTCCACCGGACATTGAACCGATTGTTGCCGGTCAATTCTGGCAGATAACGAAGCGCAAGACGCGAACGTTGCAACCTTACGGGCCGCCGTCGTGATTAAATTAACGTTGCCCGAAAAAGGCTTCACGAAGGCAGAGCGCGAGTGGATCAAGAATGTTCTGATTCCGGCGATTAAAACCGTTGAAGCTGTTCAGGGAAAAAACGTTCAGATTCAAAATACTAACAGCGCCCAAGTGATCAATGCATCAGACTGTCAGCCTTGTCCATGAACGTTGAGAAGTTTAGCGGGCCGGGGTCAACGCCCGCTCGCCGCAAGTTCTGGAATGCGGTTACTGATCAGGTCACGGCGCTAACGAAAAAAGAAGGTAAGAACGTCACAGTTGACGAGGTTTACGGGGAGCATTCCGTGATTAACGTTGACAGGAAAGGCGTCGGGGAAATTACCGGGGCGTGTTGCGACACAGAAGGAAATTGCGCCGTTAAAACGGAGGCACAATGCGTTGAAGACGGCGGGACATATCAAGGCGACGGAACGCCTTGTGATCCAAACCCGTGTCCTGATTGCTCGGTAAGTCAGGAATTTATTTCACCTGGTTGTCGCGGAACTGGCAACGGTGCTAACTTTCCCGATTCATGGGCTGACGCAATATCAGAATGGATGGATTGTAGTGACCATCCGTTTACTTGCCAATTAGCTTTCGGCTTTAAGTCTGGCGATGGATCGTTTCAAACGATTGCCGAAAGTTGCCCGTTACGCTTTACGCTTGTTGCAAGCGCCTCCGGTAACTGCAACGTCAGCGGAGTGATCAGGACACGGGACGACATTGCCGGGATAGTTGATGAAACCCCGTTCAGTTTTACGTTAACGGGGATCGGGGACACGCATGATTTGACATTTGATCCATATGAGCCGGTTGACCCGACAAGCCCGCCAACGCCTAATTCAACTCACAGCACAGCTGAAGATATAACCTATGACTGTAGCTAGACTACGACACTGGAAAAACGGAGTGCTTGTCGCGGAGATCGTTAATGGCTTGCCCGTATCCGAAAATATAGGCACGAAATCATCGCAGTTGTCGATTCAAACCGAGGTGCCTCCGAAATTCAAACCACGACACATATTGTCTTCGGTTCCCGAAAAAAATTGGCCGGTATGGGTGAAAGCGTTGCGGCAATTCTCGCAACCCAAAGACGCTGGGATCGGTGACGTTGTTGCGCGCATCATTGGCGACGAAAACAGTCTGGCATTCAATGCGTGGCATCTAAAGACGTTCGGTAAACCTTGCAATTGCCCCGCGCGCCGTAACCGATGGAATAAACTTTATCCCCTCAAATAACATGGAACACCCCTCAAGCGGAAGAATGAGCATCAACACGAACACGGGCCTTAGTATCGGCGTCATGGTTCTAATCGTGACCGGCGTGCTGGTCGTGATGAACGGCATCGGATCGTTGAAATCTGAAACCGCGATCACGCAAAATCAGATCACAAGCCTACGCACCGAGATGGCTAGTCAAATCTCGGCGCTCAAGATGGAAATGAACGGTAGAATTGACAAGGTTGAATCAAAAGTTATTGCTATTGAAGGGAATAAGAGCAGCGTCACGATGGCCGATTTCTTCCGGTGGGCCGTTCATTTGCAGCAGCAGAATAGCGACCCGAAGAAATTGCAATCAGAGGGGTTAAAGGTTCCCGAACCGGAAGGCGTGACGCGATGATGATGATTTGTGGCGGGTTTTGCTGTGGGTTTCCGCTTTATGATGTGAATGACTTATCCGAACCGACAACGCCGTGAGATGCTGCTAATCGCAGCCCTTTGCCTAACGTTCTTAATGGGATGCGGAGGCGTGACGGTCAGGATCGACCCTTTACCTAAGAAAAAAGCCGTGGCGCATCACGCGACAACGAAACGGAAATCGAATCGACCGCGACCGACGCCGACACCGGCAGAGCGCCGAATTATTCCCCCGATGCAGTTAGAACCAACGAGCAGCCCAACTCCGATGATTAAAGTGGATCAGGTGACTAGATTAAACATTTCGACCGATCCACTGATATAAGGAGGTGATTTAATCATGGCCGATAGAGATACAAAAGACCCGCAACCAAGCCCGACTCCGCCGACCACGAATTGAAGCGGAGCGCAACGGATTTAGTTGTTATTCTCACCGTTGTAGCGATAAGCGTTGCTAAAATAATTCACCCGGAATCACAGTTCAAAGAAGCCGCAGACGTGATTTCAAATATCGTGACCACAGTCGTCGGTGCGCTCGTCGGATTCATCGGGGGTCGCGCGGCTGGACGCATCGAAGGCGCGAACGGAAAATAAGTATTGACGACTGCACCGCATTTTAATAAAAGCGCGTTTAAGTGGACGAACCTCCAACCACGAATAAAGGCATCATCTTCGTTGTCATTATCACGCTGGCAATCAACGCGACGATTGGCCTTTGTATTTTGGGCTATTGCCTTTTGTTTCAGGTCAAGCCCGACCAAGTTTTGTTGACTGCGTTCGTCGCGATGGTCAATTATCTTCTCGGTGTGATCAGCGGCGTGCTTTCCAAGACTTCCCCGACAGCAACAACAACGTCAGCCCCTCAGAATGTCCAAGTCGTCAATGAGCCGGGCGACCCGGTTCCAACAGAAGAAAGAAAACCATGATTACAACCCTACTCGCGGCAGCAGTCGCATCGGGATTGATTAGCGGCCTGATTCATTTGGTCATTGTGCTGATCGTCTTGGCGATTGTGTATTACATTCTGGCGTGGATACTCGGAGCGCTTGAAGCTCCCGCAGTAATTACGAAGCTCGTAATGATCTTATGCGCGCTTATCGCCCTTTACTTCGTGATAATGTTCTTGCTCACCCTAGCGCCATGAACCGCCTACGGCTTGAAGCGTGCCGTTATCTAATAGCGGCATCAATCATCTGCGGCGCGTTCGCGGTCGCACCGTTCGGCCCTTCGGGGTGTTCGAGCTTTAATCCGCCAGCGCTGACGGAAGCATCGACCGATCAAATCATATTGCGCGCCGAACAGACCGCAGAAACCGCAAAGCTAACGTTTAACACGTTCGTTCATTTGGAGCGCGACAATCAGGCGTTGCTCGCGAACATTCCGGCCATTCATCAGTGGGCTGAAAACATTCGTCGGAACGGAATCAACTGGATAGTCAGTCTCCGCGATGCCACGAAAAACTTTAAGGCGAACCGCAACGCAGCGAATCAAGCGACACTCAACACCGCGATGATCACGTTGACCAACGCGGTAAACGAGACGAACAAATACCTCACCGAAGCAAAGAAAGTTTCACAACCATGACCGCAATCGTCGGATTAGTTATCAAATATCTGCCGCTTCTGATTCAGGCAACTCATTCAATCCCTGAACTGACCGGATTCATTTCGTCCTTAAGAAACATCTTCAAGCGCGACAAGATTTGGACGCCGGAACAAGAAGCGGAATTTGACGCATCGGTTGAAGCCCTGCGGAACGATCCAGCATGGCAACCGGAAGACTGAACCGCGTGGCTTGGACTTCTTTTCTAATCGGATTCGGGGCGGGCTTTTTCGTTTGTCTCGCGATCTGTGTCTTGTGCGTCGGTTGGTTAGGTCGCCATTTCGGAGCATGAAAACACGCGAAGCACTTGCGCCCTGCATTGTGTTCATCGGTTACGCAATCATAGGCGTGATCTACTTTCATTTTTGCCCGTGACGTTCATCATTTACAAAGATCACAGGGGCGAATGGCGTTGGACGTTGCGCGCCAAGAACGGGAAAAAGATTGCCGATTGCGGCGAAGGCTATAAGCGCCGGTCACAGGTGAAACGGATGATTGAAAAGATCATCATCGGGCCTCATGCTATAGCGCAATGAGCATCGAAATCGACGCAATCAAATCGATTCAGCAGATTCTGAAAGTCACGCCAGATGGCATCTTTGGCGTTCGGTCACGGTTGGCTCTCGACAACCTAATCCTTGCCGCCAAGAACGCGCCAGAATCGCCCCCAACGTGGACAGGAGCAACGCACAAGGGTATTGCGTCTAGTTTTGGCGACCCCGTCGATATACGGGCGTTTAGGCGTTGCAAGGACAACGGTGGTAGCGATCAAGATTGTTTCAAGGTTGGCGACAACGGAATCGGTTGTTGGGGCGACGACGTTTCGGAAGGAACCGGGCCGAGTTGCGCCCTACCTCCCGACGACATGATTGAGAAGTTCGGAAGCATCGCAGCAGCGAAACACGCGAAAGTCAGCGTGACGGCGAACGCTCAAACGGTCGTTTGCGTCCTGAAAGATCGAATGCCGTGGAAAAAGAATATCACCAACAAGGCAATCATCGACCTAAACCCCGATGCGGTTGTCGCGGTCGGATTAAAGCCGCCGATCATGGTTCCGGCAACTTGGGAGTGGGCGTGAAAACGTGGTTGCTTTGGGCGCTGATTGCCTTCGTGGTTATTCTGGCGGCAATCTGTTACCGTCAATGAAATATCTCGCGTTCTTGTTTATTCTCGTATTCGTGATCCTAACCGAAGCGATGCGACCAAAGCGCGACGATTTCTCTCATCGAGATTGACGTAGCTTTTCCAATTCCTTCACCGCTTTATTGATCGCGACCTTCGATCCCCGACGGTGACGCAAGAACTCAACAAGGTAGGCAACGCGTTCGTGTTTCGTGCCGTCTTTCTTAGCGGGCTGTAAGCGTGTCCAGTCGCGCGTCATAAAGAAAATAAGGACGTGCGCCACCTCGCAAGAAGCGCACGCCCCCTGATCCCGCTTTCGCGGGTGCTTGGACAGGAATTGCTTAAAAACAGGGCGAGGCCAACGGAGAACAACAACCGCGACCTCGCCCCGCACCCATTAAATGTCTGCATTCGGATCAGCCCTATGTAAAAGATAGTTTTTGTTTTCACGCACGCGCTTTTTCAATCCCGACAGGTAGTCGTGCTCTCGGATTTGAGCGTCGGTGCTGGCGAATATTTCCCAAGTGCGAAGCAAATCGTTTTTTCCTTCGTAGGTTTCAATGCGCTTCATTGTGCGCCG
>Ga0070684_100000431_pt1 | contig 28771 bp, 29 predicted proteins | sample KBSC723LmetaG_FD_65653 | JGI IMG/M metagenome (GOLD analysis project Ga0070684, IMG submission 65653) | Corn rhizosphere microbial communities from Kellogg Biological Station, Michigan, USA - KBS C7.2-3L metaG | ecosystem: Host-associated > Plants > Roots > Rhizosphere ...
GGCGAGCCCCTCGCGGACCGCGGCGACGGGCTCGTTCGCGATGCCGCTGCTCCACACGCCGACGCGGCCGAGGCGGTCGAGAGCGAGCGGCGGCATCACCCAACCCTACTGCGCGACGCGATGACGATGCACGATCCCGTGACAGCCGCGCCGAAACTGCCCGGGCGGCCGCACGCGCGCCCGAGAGCCGTTACGGTTCCCCCATCGTGTCGCCGAGCGGAGACGCTCACCCGTGGCCGATCAAGCCGTTCGACCGCCAGCATCCGGTCCGTGGGCTGTTCGGCGACCCGCGCATCGGCGACGGCGGCGGCAAGTCGTTCCACTTCGGCGTCGACGTCAGCGCCCTCGACGGCACCGCCGTCTACGCCGTCAAGGGCGGCCGCGTCTCGATCGACGGCGAGAACATCACCGTGATCGAGGTCGAGGGCTCGCGGGAGCACTCGTACTGGCATGTGGTGCCCTCCGTTGCCGACGGCGCGCGCATCCGCAAGGGGGCGCTGCTCGGACACATCGCGAAGACCTGGGGCCACGTGCACCTCGCCGAGCGGCGCGGCGACGCCTACTGGAACCCCCTGCGGCCGGGAGCGATGACTCCGTTCGCGGACTACGGCGAGCCGGTCGTCTCGCGCGTCCTTTGCTCGCGCCCACTCGACGAGATCTTCGGGCGCATCGACCTGATCGTGGAGACGTTCGACCGGCCGCCGCTCTCCGCACCGCAACCCGCCTGGCACGGGATGCCGGTCACGCCCGCTCTGATCCGCTGGCGGCTCGTCCGCAACGCCCACGCGTACGTCCCCTGGCGGATCTCGTCGGACTTCCGGAATTCGTTCGTCCCGAAGATCGCCGGCAAGCCGCCGAGCGACGTGCACTTCGGCGACGTCTACGCGCCCGGGACGCGCCAGAACAAGCCGAACAAGCCGGGGCTGTTCCGCTTCTGGGTCGCGCGCGGCTTCGACACGACGCCCTTCCCCGACGGCGATTACCGGCTCGACGTGGAGGCGGCCGACGTCCGCGGCAACGCGTCACGCGGCCACCTCGTCCTCACCTTCGTCAACGAGGAACGAGAGCTCTAGGACGCTCGAGAGGGCAGGACGTCCGAAAGCCACTCCACGGCTGCCGGAATGTGCGCGGGATCGATCTGGTGGACGACGTCGGACTCGTGGTAGTCGACGTCGAGCCCGCCCGACTCGAGCAGCTCCCGGGCTCGGCGGGCGAAGGTGACGTCGATGACCGGATCGTTGCGGCCGTGGGCGACGAACGCGCGAGTGGTCTTCCGGTCGCCCAGGCTCGGCTCCCAGCCCTCGACGGTCGGGACGAAGCCCGAGAACGCGAGGATCCCAGCGGGCGCGGGTCGCTCGGCGGCCAGCCCGAGCGAGTAGCTAATCACCGAGCCCATCGAGAAGCCGCCGAGGACGGTCCGGTCGGGCGTCAGGCCGGTGCGCTCCCGGAGCTCCTCGTGGAGGACGGCCAGCGCCGCGAACGCGGCGTGGAAGGTGTCCGGGTCGGGATAACCGACCCGCGGGACGACGTACCAGTGGTAGCCCGGCCAGCCCTGGATGGCCAGCGGCGCCCGCGGGGTGACGACGTGGAGACGGCGCTCCGGATCGAGCACGTCGGCGAGTCCGAGCAGGTCCTGCTCGTCGGCGCCGCGGCCATGGTGGAGGACGAGCAGTCCGGCAGCCCCGCCGTCCGCCGGACGCTCGCGATATTCGAGCGCGCTCATGTCAGCCGAGCCACCGCCGCGAGCGTAGCGCCTCCCCGGGTGTCGAGCCCGCCGGCCGTCGACCCGGACCGGGGAGATACCGGCTCCGGTCGAGTCGAGCTTTCGTCAGCGAGCGCTCAGACCGCCTGCGAGAACGTGTTCTGGCGCAACGCCTCGAGGTGGCTGAGATCGGCGAAGCCCGTGGGCTTCTGGTCGATGTAGCCGAGCTCGATCATCAGCGAGAGGATCGCGTCCATCGCGTCGTGGTTCGAGAGCGCGTCGACCGACGGCTGATTGTGCTCCAGCGCCCGCTCGATGAAGTTCCGGTGAACGCCGATGTAGCCCTCGGCGATCGCCGCTGCGTCGGCCGGGTTCTCCTCGACGAACGCGGCACCCTCGACGAACGCGGCAACCACCTCACGGACCAGCTCGGGGTCGCGGTCGATCATCCGCTGGGTCGTCGTCAGCGAGCAGCCGGGCGCTCCCGGCCAGACGTCGCCGGTGCGCTTCACGACCGACCCGAGACCCTGCTCCTCGAGCGCGGTCGCGTACGGCTCGACCATCGAAGCGGCATCCGCACCCTGGCCGACGAGCGCGAGGATCGCGCCGTCGCCGGAAGGCATGCGGAGCTTCTGCCGGTCCTGCCAGCCGAGGCTCTGGACGAGGGCTGCGGCGGTCAGGTCCTTGATCCCGCCCTCCTGCGGAACGGCCAGCGTGTGCACGTCGTCGAGAGCGACGCCGGCGCGGAGCACGAGCGCCGCCTCCTCGCAGCCGGAGCCGCAGATCAGGATGAGATCCTCCTCGCGCGAGCTGGCCGCGGCGACGCGCGTCCACGGGATCACGGCGAAATCCATCGCGCCGGACACCATCTGCTCCGGCACCAGCCACGCCGTGGACGCGACCTGGATCTTCACGTCGAGGCCGCGGTTGCGGAAGAAGCCGCACTCCTGGGCGGCGTAGGCCGGCGTCTGGCAGACACCCCGAAGCAGGGCAAGGTTCACTCTCGTCATCTCGGCTCTCTCCCTAGGTAGCTCTCTCTCCCGCAGCCCATTGTGTGCGACCCTGGCCGGGTTGTCGATGGGGAAGCGGCAAAGTCCCCCGAATGGGGTGCTTGCCGGCCTCCCGCCTCCGGCGCACACTGCGAACCATCGATGACCGACACGCTCGATCCCGCCGCCGAGACGATCCCCGGCGCGTTCCGCGCTGCCGTCGAGCGATTCGGTGAACACACCGCGCTCGAAGCCGGCGACCGCCGGGTGACGTTCGCGGAGCTCGACGCGATGTCGAACGGCGTCGCGCATCGGCTGGTCGAACAGGGCGGCAACGGGCCGGTGGCAATGGTCGCGCCGCTCGAGCCGGCGACGATCGTCGTCATGCTCGGCACCCTGAAGGCGGGCCGTCCGTTCGTCCCGCTCGACCCGCGCGACCCGCCCGAACGCGTGCGCCTGATCGCAGAGCGTCTCGGCGTCGGCCCCGTCTCGGCCGAGCAACTCGTCGACTGTGCCAATGGCTATGGACACGACCCGCGGCTGCCGATCGAGCCGGACCAGCCGTCGGTGATCAACTTCACCTCGGGCTCGACCGGCCGGCCCAAGGGAACGGTCAAGAGCCAGCGGCAGCTCGCCTGGTCACCGACCGCGTGCGGGATCGAGGCCGGCGACCGCGTAGCGGTCACGCTGCCGCTGTCGTTCGGCGCCGCGCAGGGACCGGTGCTGGGCGCCCTGCTCGGCGGCGCCTGCGGCTGCTTCTTCGACCCCGCCGTCCACGGCATCGAGGCTCTGGCCGAGTGGATCGCCGACGCCGGCGTCACGATGCACATGACGTCGACTTCCGCCCTGCGCGTAACGGCTGCGGCGCTCGACCGGCGGGGTCGGCAGGCGAGCTCGATGCGGCTCGTCCTCGTCGGAGGCGAGCGCTGCGAGGGCCAGGACCTGCGGGCCGCCCGCCGTGTGCTGCCGGAGGCGTCCCTGGCGGTCATCTACGGGTCGACCGAGGCGGGGTTCATCGCGACGACGGCCTTCGAGCCCGGTGAGCCGCTCGAGGACGGGCCGATTCCATTCGCCCGCATCTACCCGTGGCAGCAGGTCGAGGTCGTCGACGGCTCGGGCAGTCCGGTGCCCGCCGGCGAGGTCGGCGAGATCGTCGTGCGCGGCCCCGACATCGCCCTCGGCTACTGGGACGACCCCGAGGAGGAAGCACAGCGGTTCCTTCCGACAGAAGAGCGCGGGCGGGCTGTGCGGACCGGCGACCGCGGCCGTCTGCTCGCCGACGGGCGCCTCGAGCACCTGGGCCGTGTCGACCTGCGCGTGAAGGTGCACGGCCAGATGGTCGACCCGCAGGCAGTCGAGCATGCGCTCGCGGGGCTGCCCGACGTGCGCGAGGCGGTGGTGACCGCCGTGACGGTCGCCGCGGAGACGAGGCTCGTCGCCCACATCCTCCCCAGAACGGAGGCGGCCTTCTCCGCGCCGGATCTCAGGACGGAGCTGGCCGAGCGGCTGCCGCCGTACATGATCCCGTCCGCGTTCGTCCGCGTCGGCGAGGTCCCCCGGAACCTCTGGGGGAAGATCGACCGCGACGGCTTCCGGCGGGCGGCGCTGGAGGCGATTTCGCGGGAGGCCGGATACACGCCGCCCGGCGACCCGCGCGAGCAGGCGCTGGCGGAGATCGTCGGCAGGGCGCTCGGGGTCGAGCGGGTCGGCGCGACCGACGACGTGTTCGAGCTCGGCCTCGACTCGATGTCGATGACGGAGGTGCTGGCCGGCATCCAGGACCAGCTGGGCGTCGACCTGAAGCCGCACGACCTGCTCGGCGCTTCGACGGTCGATGCGCTCGCCCGGCAGCTCGGCACGGCCGACCACGGCGGCAGCGTCGCGTGGCCGCTCGAGCTGGGAGGAACGGGCGCACCGTTCTTCTGCGTCCCCGGCGGGGACTACGTGCTGCACCAGCTCCTGCCGCTCGCCCACAGGCTCGGCCGCCCGATGTACTCGTTCATCCCCAGCGGTTTCGAACGGCGCGAGCTGCCCGACCGGACGGTCGAACGCACGGCGGCGAGGTTCGTGCGCGGGCTCCGCGTCGTCCAGCCCTCGGGGCCGTATCTGATCGGCGGCTATTCGTTCGGCGCCGTGACCGCCTTCGAGATCGCGCACCGCCTCCAAGCGGCCGGCGAGCGGGTGGCGCTGCTCGTCCTGCTCGATCCCACCTGGCACCCGTTCGGGTACGGGGAGCGGCTCCGCCGCTGGGCGGAGATCTCCGCGGACGGTCGGGCGAGCCGAAGCCTCTACGCCGCCGGCAGGGGCATCGCCCGCCAGCTGGCGGCGTCGTTGCGACTGCGCGCCCGGGTGGCGACGGCCGGAATCGTTGCGAGGCCGTACGCCGAGCAGTGCCGTGTCTACGTCGACCTCAGCGCCCGCCAGGGCCGCCGCTACCGGCCGGCGCCGTACGACGGCCCCGCGCTCGTGCTGTCCACCCGAGACCGGGACGTGTCCCACCTCGTGGACATGACCCCTCTGCTCACAGGCGAGACCCAGGTCCTGGAGATACCCGGGACGCACGACTCGATGGTGCAAGAGCCGCACGTCGACGAGCTTGCCGGCCTGCTCGGGGAGGCGCTCGCCGTCGCCGACGCCGGCCGGGCGTCGACTGCGTCGGTTCCCACCGCCGCTCGGGAACAATCCGGGTGAGATGGGCGCCCCTCACCGGCTGACCAGGGTACGCCGGCGAGCCCGGTGGCTCGGCCTGCATGGCGTCGAGCCAGCTCGCTAAACGGCTCCGGGCGGCCGGTAGGCCAGGTAGACGACGCCGTTCTCGTACGACTCCGCGGCGGCGAGCGACAGCTTGCCCGGTGCAGCGTCCTCGGGAAAGAGGCGAGGGCCACCACCGCGCGTGAGCGGATAGACGAACAGGTGGAGCTCGTCGACCAGGCCGTCCGCCAGCATCGCGCGCACGAGCGTGGCGCTGCCGGAGACGTAGAGGTCGCCGACCTCGTCCTTCAGCCGTCGGATCGTCCCGGGATCGTACGGTCCGACGATCTCCGAGTTCCTCCAGGTCGGTTCCGTCAGGGTCCCGGAGACCACGTACTTCGTCGTGTCGTTGAAGAACGGTGCGCCCGGATCGTCCTCGACGGTCCGGGTCGACCAGGCCGGCTCGAACATCTCGTACGTCGTCCGCCCGAGCAGGATTCCCCGGCAGCGCTCGGTGACGGCGCCGATCGCCTCTCCCATCTTCGGGTGGAAGCCGTACTCGAACGTCCACGTCGGCGCATCGATCACGCCGTCGAGGCTGACGAACTCGTGTACGTGGATCTCGCCCATCTTGCGCACCTCCGTGTCGCTGTCGCCGTGTAGACGCCCCGATCGTGTCGAAATCATCGCCCCGCGGGCCTTCTCGACCGTTGCCATTTGCGCCGGGTGCCTCCGAGCACGCATGCTTCAGGTCGTGCGGTCGCGATCGATCGGCGTGCTCGGACGCCTTCTGGCTGCCGCTGTCTGCGCGCTGGCCGGCCACATCGCCCTCTACCACGCGGTCCGCCCGGCCGATGAACGTCACGCCTACCTGAGCTGGTACCAGCCGCTGATCGCCGGACTGTCGCTGGCGGCGGTCGCGGGCCTCGCCGGACTGGTCCTGTTCGGGCTCCTCCGGCGCGACTTCCGCCTGCCGTGCCTGGCGGCCGGCCGGTCGTTCGACCAGTCGGCGATCAGGCTGGCGATGTCGGGGCTCGCCTTCCTGCTCGTGCAGGAGTCGATCGAGCAGAGCGTCGCCACCCACTCCCTGTCGGTCGCGTCCGCGGCGGACGGGCCGTGGCTCGCGGTCCTCGCCGTGGTGACCGCGAGCGCGGCGGCGCTCGCCTTCCTGGCGCGGCTGGGCGAGCGGGCCGTACGCGCGCTCCTCGCGGACCGGCATCAGCGGCCTTCCGGGCGGCCGGCCGCACGCGCCTGGAGCAGTGCTCCCGGCGAACCCCGCCGCTCGCGGCCGCTCGCCCTGCACGCGGCTCTCCGCGCACCGCCCGCTCTCTCCCCGGCCTAGCCCTTCGCGCACCCCTCGGGGGTGCCGGTCGAGAGGAGGAGCGTTGCAACACCCCGCCCGTGGGCGGGCATTGCGTGTCCCCGCCCGCGTGTTGATCGTCATCGGCGGTTTCCTGGCCTTTCCGGGAGCAGCCGCCGCGCACTCCGGCGCGCCGACGGTCGCGCTGGACTTCCGTCTGCGCGTCTCGCAGGCGACGCGCGCGCTGCGCGGCGTCCGGCCGACGATCGTGGACGGCGACCGGGGGCTCCGGCTGGAGGTCGACCCGCCAACGACGCTGGTCGTCCTCGGCGACCTGCAGGAGCCGATGATCCGCTTCGACTCCCGGGGCGTCTGGGTCAATCGCCACTCGCCGACCGCCGCCGGCGCGAAGCTGATCCGGGCGACCGCGGGCGACGGTGTCTCGTGGTCGCTCGCGTCGCGAGGCCACGGGCTCCGCTGGCACGACCACCGCCTCGCCCCGCCGACCGACCTTCGGTCCGGTGCGGTCGGGCGATGGTCGATTCCGGTCGAGCTGGGCGGGCGGCCGGCCGTCCTCGCAGGCACGATCGTCCGCGTCTCGCGCCCGAGCACCTGGCCGTGGGCGGTCGGCGCGGCGGTGCTGGCGGCGGCAGTGGCGGGTGCCGCCTGGCGGCTGCCGAAGGACCGGGCCCGGCTGCTCGTCGTCCTGGGCGCCCTGGCGGCCTTCGGCGCGCTGGCTGCGAGCACGTCGTTCGCGACCGCCGACGAGATCAGCGGGCCGGGCGAATGGGTCGAGGTGGGTGTGGTCGCGGCGCTGCTCGCCCTTGCCCTCGTCTCCCTCCGGCGTCCGTGGAGCTCGCTGCGCATCTGGGCGGCGGCCGGGATCGGCGTCGTCGCCGCCACGTTCAGCGTCGGCTCCCTCGGGGTGTTCGTGCACGGCTACGTGATCTCGACGCTGCCGGCGGCGGCCGCGCGGCTCGCGGTGCTGCTGGCGGTGGTCGCGGGCATGGCGACGGCCCTGCTCTCGGTCTCCGTCGGGATCGAGCGAATTCCGGTCCAACCCGCACCGGCGGCACGACCGCCCGTGCGGAGCAAGCGCAAGAGCAGGCGACAGCCACCGACCCGTGGAGGCTCCCGATGAAGAGGACATCCCGTCCGTCGATCCTGCTCGCGGCCCTTGCGGTCGCGAGCCTGAGCGCCTGCGGCGGCTCCGGCTCGTCGCAGCCGGCGGCGCCGACGATCCAGCCGGCCCGCACGTTCGAGCTCACCGGCTTCGAGCCCGCCGGCCGGGTCACGCCCGGCATGCCGACCACGCTCGCGTTCACGATCCGGCAGCCGGACGGACGGCCGCTCGTCCATTTCCGCCGCGGCGCCGGGCCACACACGGGCGTGCACGTGATCATCGTCCGCGACGACCTCTCCACGATCGACCACCGCCATCCGCCGATCGAGCCGAACGGGCGGATCCGGGAACGGATCGTCTTCCCGGCTCCGGGCACCTACCGGATGGTCGTGGATGTCTACCCGCAGCTCAGCGGGGCGCTGCGCAACTTCCAGCTGTTCCGGACGATCCGCGTCGCCGGCACCGAGCACCGGCAGCCGCTGCCGCCGTTCCGCCCCACCGCCGTCGTCGACGGCTACCGCGTGACGATGCACGGTCACCCCGCGCTACGGGCGATCCAGGCGAACTTCCTGACCCTCACGGTCACCGGCCCGAACGGCAAGCCGGCGCGGTTCACGCCCTGGTACGGGGCCCTCGCGCACGCGATCTTCTTCCGGCAGGGCTCGCTGGACTACTTCCACACGCACGTCTGCGCCCCCGGCGCCAGCGGCTGCACGAGCCTGCTCGGCGGCACCAGCGTCGCCGGGACGTCGTCGACGCCGGGGAAGCTCCGCGTCGGCGTCCTCGTCCCGGTGGCGGGGATCTGGCGCCTCTTCCTGCAGACCAAGGTGAACGGCCGCGTCCTGACCGCACCGTTCACGTTGCGGGTGCGCTGAGGTGACCCGCAAGGAAAGGAGAGCCCGATGAACGGATTCAACCCGCGCCGCCGATGCCTCGCCGGCCTGATCGTCGGGGTGACGGCACTGGTGGTCGGAGTCGGCTCCGCCTGGGCCCATGCCCGGATCAGCCCCGTCGTGGTCGAAGCGAAGCAACTGCAGCTCTTCTCGCTCGCGGTCCCGACCGAGAAGGACAACCTGACCACGACGAAGATCGAGCTGACCGTCCCGCAGGGGTTCGGCATCGACTCGTTCGTGCCCACCCCCGGCTGGAAACGGGAGGTTCAGCAGACCGGCTCCGGCGAGAATGCCGTGATCCAGAAGCTGATCTGGACCGGCGGCAGCGTGCCGACCGAGGAGGATTCGCTGTTCCAGTTCCTCGCCAGCCCGTCGTCCAGCAAGACGTACACGTTCGCGGTCCGCCAGACCTACTCGGACGGCTCCGTCGTCGACTGGACGGGCCCCGAGAGCTCCGACTCGCCCTCGCCCACGGTCGAGGCCAAGGCGTCGCTCGGGGGAGGCGGCAGCTCGACGCTCGCGATCGTCGCGCTCGTCGTCGCCGGCGCCGCGCTCGTGGTCGCGATCGTCGGCCTGCTCTCTCGCAATGGAGGCCGCTCGCTCGCATGACCTCGCGCCGCCGCGCTCTGACGATCCTCCTCCCGCTGGCGGCTGCGCTCGCCTGGCCGGCCGCTGCCTGGGCCCACGCCGCGCTCCTGCGCACGGTGCCCTCGGCGAGCGGGATCGTGAACAGCCCGCCCCGGCAGGTCGCGCTCACCTACAGCGAGGCGGTCGAGCAGCGCTTCGCGATCGTTTCGGTCACGAACGCGGCCGGCGCCCAGGAGACGACCGGCCCGCCCCGGCGCTCGGCGGCCGATGCCGACACGCTCGTCGTTCCGCTGAGGAAGCTGGCGGAGGGGTGGTACCTCGTCTACTGGCGGGTGATCTCGGTGGACGGCCACCCGGTCCGGGGCGCGTTCACGTTCGCGGTCGGCCCGAACCCCGGCCCGGCGCCGCAGTTCGTGATCCCCTCGATCTCGGAGACCGCGGCGACGCCGCCGCTCCTGATCGCCCGCTGGGTCGTCTTCCTCTCCGTGATGGCCTCGATCGGGCTGTTCGCGCTGCGGATGCTGATTGCCCGGCCGCTGGTCTCGCGCGTGGAGGGGACCCGCCTGCGAAGCGTGTCGATCGCGTTCTTCGTCGCCGCGGCCGTCGGGCTCGTCGCCACGCCGGTCTACGTCGACATCGCCACCGCCAAGTTCGCCCTCCGCTCCGCGTTCGCCGTCGGCGCGCTCGTCCCGCTGATGCGGGTTTCCTCCTTCGGCCGTGGCCTCCTCGACCTCGAGCTCTGCCTCGCGCTGTTCACCGCCGCCGCCGCGATCGCGTTCTGGCTCGACCGGCCCGACCGGCCCCGCCGCTCGATCGCCGGGCTCCTGTCGCTGTTCGGTGCGCTCGCGGCAGCCGCCGCGATCCTCGTCCTTCCCGGACTGGCCGGGCACGCCGCCCAGACGTCCCCGCGCGGCTGGTCGCTGCTCTTCGACTGGCTCCATCTGCTCGCCGGCTCGATCTGGATCGGCGGGCTGGCCGGCCTGCTCGTCCTCTGGACGGCGCTCCCACCTTCCCGGCGGGTGGCCGGACTGGGCGTCTGCGTTCCCCGCTTCTCGAACGTCGCCTTCATCTCGGTACTGACCCTGATCGGCTCGGGAACCGCGGCCGCGTTGTTCCACCTGCCGACACTCGGCTCTCTCTGGCAGACCTCGTACGGAGAGGCCCTCCTCGTCAAGATCGGGCTGCTGCTGACGGCAATGCTGCTCGCGTCCGTCAACCTCCTCCGCACCAAGCCGCGGCTGGCAGCCGCGCGGGAAAGCGCCGACGTGGGCGAGCCGGCTGCCCGCCTCCTGCGCCGGCTGGTCGGCGGCGAGGTGCTGCTCGTCGCCGCGGCGATCTTCGCGGCGGCGGTCCTCTCGAGCCTCCCGCCGCCGTCCAAGGCGCTCGCATCGGTGGGCAGGGCCAGCGCCCACGTGGGCCCAGGACCGGTGGCGGATGTGGTTTCGAAGAACGGCTACCGGCTCGAGCTCCGCGTCGCCCCGAACAGAGCGGCCGTTCCGAACGCGTTCTCGGTGCGGATCACGAGGAACGGGGAGCCGGTCCGCGGGGCCGACGTCACCACCGCGTTCACCATGCTCGACATGGAGATGGGCCAGCAGGCCTACCACCTGGCGGAGTCCGCGCCCGGCGTCTATACGCACTCCGCCCCCGCGCTGGTCATGGTCGGCCACTGGGCGCTCACGTTCGACATCCAGCCGCCGGGGAAGCAGCCGTTCCAGGTTCTGCTCGTCGACAAGGCGAATGGATGAACAGGCTGCTGCTCGACGTCCGGTTCAAGCTCTTCGCCGCGCTGATCGCGCTCGCCATCGGCGCCGCCGCCTGTGTCGTCGTCGTCCTCTTCGCCCAGAGTGTCCTCGGGTAGATCCGCCGTCGTCGTCGCGCTCGCGGCGGTGCTCACGCTCGTGGCAGCGGGCACGGCCCGGGCGGACGGCGACCCGGCCAGCGACTTCCTCCTCACCCGGAAGGTCTTCCTCCCTTACGACGCCAGCATCTCGGCTACGCGCTCCGCGCAGCTGACAGCGCTCGCCGACGATGCGGCCCGGGACGGGTACCCGATCAGGATCGCCCTGATCGCGTCGCCCACCGACCTCGGCTCGGTGACCTCGCTGTGGGGGAAGCCGCAGCAGTATGCAAAGTTCCTCGCAGCCGAGGTCTCGTTCGCCTACCGCGGCCGGCTCCTGATCGTCATGCCGGCGGGGCTCGGCACCTACCGGCTCGGCCACCCATCGGACAGCCAGGAACGCGCGCTTGCGGGACTGAAGGTCGCGCCCGGCGCGAACGGGCTCGCGGCGACGGCGATCACCGCGGTCGGGCGCCTCGCAGCCGCGCGCGGAATCACGCTGCGGGCGCCGCAGGGCGTCTCGCCGTCGAAGCGGACCAGCGACGACCGACTCAGGCTCGGCCTGATCGTCGCCGCGGCGCTCGTCGTGGCCGCCGCACTCCTCCCCGTCACGCGGTTGCGCCGCCGCCGCCGGCGCTGACCCGCTGCCTCGGAGTCAGCGGGCGATCTCGAGCGCGACGCCCAGCGGGCAACCCTGCTCGGCGACGAGCGACTCGACCGCGAGGCAGTCGATGCCCGCCTCGACCGCCCTGATCGCCTCGTAGCGGCCCAGGCCGAGCGCCACGAACTGCTCGATCTGGTGCTTCTCGACTCTGATGATCTCGTCGCTCGAGATGGGAGAACCTCCGGGTTTCGTGCTTCCTCTCGCTCGGACGCCTGGACCGGCCGAAGGTTGGGCTTCGTTACGGAAGATTCACAAACCGTCGGTGCAGCATTTCGTTTCGGTTAAGCGTGTCCTGCATCTGCCCGTGCGGCTCGACCGGCGGCTAGCGTTCGACCGTGATCGAGGCCCGCGGTCTGAGGAAGGACTACGGTGCGAAGCGCGCGGTCGACGAGCTCACCTTCACCGTCCGGCCCGGCATAGTCACCGGCTTCCTCGGCCCCAACGGCTCCGGGAAGTCGACGACGATGCGGCTGATTCTCGGCCTCGACAGACCCACCGAGGGCGACGTCACCGTGAACGGACGTCACTACCGCGAACACCGTGCGCCGCTGCACGAGGTCGGCGCGCTCCTCGAGGCCCGCTCGGTGCACACGGGCCGGCCCGCGTACCACCACCTGCTCGCCCTGGCGCGGACACACGGCATCCCGAAGCGACGGGTCGAGGAGCTCATCGACTTCGTCGGCCTCGCGGACGTCGCGCGCGGACGCGCGGGGAAGTTCTCGCTCGGAATGGGTCAACGCCTCGGGATCGCGACCGCGCTGCTCGGCGATCCTTCGACCCTCCTCCTCGACGAGCCTGCGAACGGGCTCGACCCCGAGGGGATCCACTGGATGCGCAACCTCCTCAAAGGTCTCGCTGCCGAGGGGCGTGCCGTGTTCGTCTCCTCGCACCTCATGAGCGAGATGGCGTTGACCGCAGATCACTTGATCGTGATCGGACGCGGCCGGCTGATCGCAGATACGAGCGTCGACGACTTCGTCCGCTGCGCTTCGAGCAAGGTCGTGCGCGTGCGATCGCCCGAGGCGACGCGACTGGTCGAGATCGTCGCCGGAGCCGGCGCAACGACCGCGAGAAATGGGCCCGACCTGATCGAGATCTCGGGGCTGGCGGCGGAACAGGTCGGCGAGGCAGCGGCCGCTCACGGGATCGTCCTCCACGAGCTGACGCCGCAGCAGGCGACGCTCGAGGAGGCGTTCATGACGCTGACGAGCGACGAGGTGGAGTTCCGAGCAGCCACGCATCCGAGCCCCGTGCCCGACGAGGCCGAGGCGGCATGAGCAGCACGGTCGCCGCAGTCGACCTTCCGCGGCTGGAGCAGAGGGGGCGGGTCACCCAGGCCCGGGTCGTGCTCTCGGAGTGGACGAAACTCCATTCGCTGCGCTCAACGCGCTGGTCGCTCCTGATCGCGACGGTGCTCGCAATCGGGCTACCGGCGCTGTTCGCGGCCGTGACCTCGTCGCACTGGGGATCGATGAGCCCGCACGAGCGCGCCGACCGCCATCCGCTCGACATCGCCCTCGCGGGCGTGAACGTTGCGCAACTGGCGATCGCGGTCCTCGGAGTGCTCGTGATCACCGGCGAGTACTCGACCGGCATGATCCGCGCGTCGTTCACCGCAGTGCCCAGGCGCCTGCCCGTGCTGTGGGGCAAGATCGGCGTGTTCGCGGCGGTCACGTTCGCGCTGATGCTGCCGGCGGTCGTGATCGCGTTCTTCGTCAGCCAGGCGATCCTGTCGAAGCACGACATCCTCCAGATCTCGTTCTCGCATCCGGGGGTTGCGCGATCGGTCGTCGGCGGCGCCGGCTACCTCGTCCTGCTCGGCATCTTCGCGCTGGCGATCGGCGCGATCGTGCGGAACACGGCGGCAGGAATCGCGGCGTTTGCCGCGCTGTTCTTCGTGATCCCGCCGCTGATGAACATCCTGCCGGCCCGCTGGAACGATGCGATCTCGCCGTTCTTGCCCGATGCGGCCGGACGCGACATGTTCTCCTTGACCACCGGCGCCCACGATCTCCACCCCTGGCCCGGCTTCCTGCTCTTCACCGGCTACACCGTTCTGGCGGTCACGATCGCCGCGTTGTTGCTGGTTCGCAGGGACACCTGAGACCACCGATGAGTTTCGCGCACCGGTGCGGTCCAAGCTGGTGACCCGAACGAAGAGGAGGCCGAAGATGGCGAAGGTGGAGACCAAGCTGGGCATCAAGGCGGTGGGCCGCGTCTGCGTGACTGTCTCGGACACCGACCGCGCGCTCGACTTCTACGTCGGCACGCTCGGTTTCGAGAAGGTCGTCGACATCCCGATGGGGCCCGGCATGCGCTGGGTCGAGGTCGCGATCGGCGACAGCAAGACGACGATCGCCCTCGCGCCCCCGCCGGAAGGGAAGGAGGCGGGCGGCGTCGAGACGGGGATCATCCTCGACACCGCCGACGTCGATGCCGACCATGCCGCCCTCGGAGCCGCAGGTGTCGACGTCGACGAGGAGATCAGCCGGTACGGCGATCCGGTGCCGCCGATGTTCTGGCTGCGCGATCCCGACAAGAACTCGCTGATCATCGTCCAGCCGACGTCCTAGCAGGGTCTGACCCCGGAGGGGTCTGACCCGAAGGCTGAGCTCGGGACGGCTTCTCCAGGGACAGTCCCTCCGGGGACACGTCCCTGGAGACCGTCCGCCCGCCGACTTGACGCCCGGAAGGCGGTCTGCCAGATTGCCCGCGCTGCGGCTGGTCGTCCTCGAGGGAAAGGCGCGGCGTTGGCACAGCCGGAAACGGAAATGGCCGTCACGGAGCCGACAGGCGATGGCTCCGTCAAGGAGCTTCGCCTCGCGCTGGTCTGCTACGGCGGCTCGTCGCTGGCGATCTACATGCACGGCATGACGAAGGAGCTGCACCGCCTCGTCCGGGCGTCCTCGCTGCTCGACGCGCCCGACGGCGCCGACGCGTCCAGCGTCAGCGAGGGCGTCTACCGCCGCCTCCTCGCGGAGCTGGCCGCCCGCGACGCCGAGGGTGTGCGCACGCGGGTCGTCGTCGACGTGGTCGCGGGAACGTCCGCCGGCGGGATCAACGGCGTCTGCCTGGCGAAGGCGCTTGCCCACGACCTCTCGCTCGACGGCTTCCGCGACCTCTGGTTCGAGCGCGGAGACATCGACGGGCTGCTCGCTGCGCCCCACTTCCTGCCCCGGAAGCTGAAGATCGGGTGGGTGGCGATGAGAGCGTTCAGGCACGCGCCGTTCCGGGGCGACCTGATGGCGCAGTGGATCTACGACGCGTTCGACGGGATGGAGCCCGGCGACGGGCAGGCGGCCCGGACGCTGATGCCCGACCGGCACCTGCTCGAGCTCTTCGTCACGGTCACCGACTTCTACGGCTACGAGCGGCAGGTGCCCTACGCCGACCCGAACCCGATCCAAGACCTGCGGCATCGCCACGTGCTCGGCTTCCGCTACGGCGGCGAGGACGGACGCGACGACTTCGGCGCCGACTCGAACGGCGCACTCACCTTCGCCGCCCGGTCGACGTCCTGCATCCCCGGCGTGTTCCCGCCCGTGGGCTTCGAGCAGCTGAGGACCTGGCTCGGCGACCGCCCGGTCGACCTGACCGAGCTCGAGCAGCGCTTCTTCCGCAACTACCAGCTCGCGAAGTTCCCGCCCGGGTGGACGTGGTTCGTCGACGGCGGCGTTCTCGACAACAAGCCGTTCGGGCCTGCGATCCAGGCGATCCGGCAGCGGCCCGCCGACGTCGAGGTCGACCGGCGGCTGCTCTACCTCGAGCCGGACCCGGGCGGACTGGCCAAGGCCGCGGAGCAGTCGGCCCCGGGGACGATCGCCGCCGCGATCGGCGGGCTCACCGGCCTCCCGCGCTCGGAGCCGATCCTCGACGACCTGGTCGACATCGCCGCCCTGAACCAGCGCGTCCGGAGGATCGCCGACATCGTCGAGACGAGCTGGGACACCATCGCGGCGCGGGTCAAGGAGATCGTCGGGCCGTTCGACCAGATCCCGACCGATCCGGCCAGCCCGGAGCTGGCGGCGATCAAGAAGCGGCTGGACGAGGAGGCGCGGAGGAGCGCCGGCTTCAGCTACGCGACCTACGTCCGCCTGAAGATCAGCGGTGTCATCGACCGCTACGCCCAGACGGCCTGCGCGGTCTGCGACCTGCCCTCCGACTCCAACCACGCCCTCCTCACCCGGAGCGCGCTGCGCTCGTGGGCCGAGCGGCAGAAGCTCTTCGAGCCGCTCGTCGAGCCCTCGCCGCGGCAGCTCGAGTTCCTGATCGACTTCGACCTCGGCTACGCGACGCGCAGGCTGCGCTTCGTCAAGGACGGCGTCAGCCACCTCTATCGAACAGCCGGGCAGGCCGGGTACCCCCCGCGTGGGGAGATCGACGCGGTCAAGGGCCGTCTGTGGGCGGCGATCGGCACGCTGCGCGACGCGATGGCCGGAACCGGTTTCGGCGAGCCGCTGCGCGCCGACTTCGGGACGTGCTTCCCGGTCGACGCGATGCGCACCTTCCTGGAAACCCGCGGCTTCGACATCGCCGCATATGTCCAGGAGTACGTCAAGCACCTCGACGGGCTCGAGCGCGCCCTCGCCGAGTTCCTGAAGGCGCGCCTGTCCGGCTTCACCGCCGGCCTCTACTCGGAGCTGCTCCAGCTGACGCAGGGCTGGGAAGGGCAGATCAGGTCGGACCTGCTCGTCCGCTACCTCGGGTTCCCGTTCTGGGACGTGCTCCTGTACCCGGTCCAGGCGCTGAGCGACGTCGGCGAGAACGACTTCGTCGACATCGTCCGGATGAGCCCGCGGGACACGCATCGGATCCCGGTCCCGAAGCTGCCCGGCCAGACGAAGAAGCTGGTCGGCGCGGAGAGTCATCACTTCGGCGCCTTCCTCAGCCGCCGGGGCCGGGAGCAGGACTACCTCTGGGGGCGGCTCGACGGCGCCGAGCGCCTGATCGGCCTCCTGCTCGCCGGCGCGGACGAGGCCGACAAGAACCGCTGGTGCAAGGAGGCGTTCCAGGCGATCCTCGACGAGGACGAACGGGCCGTCCCGAAGGCAGCCGACCTGGTCGCCCACGTCCGCACGTCGATCGCCTGACCCGCGTGACGCTTCCGACCGAGCCGATCGGCAGCATCCCGCGTCCCCGGGCCCTTTTCGACGGGATCGAGGCCGCCACGCTCTTTGCGAGCGGCCGGGCGTCTATCCGAACCGGCGGGTCGCGGTCGACGGGTGGGAGCTGTTCCCGGGCCTCGGCCTACTGGGGCGGCCCGCTGCCGAGCGTGACGGTGACCGTCCCGCCGGTGCCGTACTGGTCGACGTAGCCGATCCTCACGGTCTGGCCGGGCTTCTTCGACCCGATCAGCGTCGTCAGCGCGGCCGGCGTCGACACCGTCCGGCCGTCGACCGTCGCGATCGCGTCGCCGGGCTCGAGCCCGGCCCGGTCGGCAGGTCCGCCGGGGACGACGTACTGGATCACGTCGTAGCCGTCACTGACGTCGATCTGGACGCCGAGGAAGCCGGTGGCGCCGACGTGGACGGCCGCGGACGCCTTGCCGGCGGCGATCTGCCTGGCGATGCGGACTGCCTTGGCGATCGGGATCGCGTACCCGTCGCTCGCCTGCGCCGAGTAGTTGGCATATCCGGAGCCGACCGAGGCGGCCGTGTCCATGCCGATCACCTTGCCGGCCTTCAGCAGCGGGCCGCCGGAGTCTCCGGGCTCGAGCCCCGCATCCGTCTCGATCAGCCCGGTCAGCCGCTCGCTGCCGCCCTGGTCGTCGCCGACCGTGATCGACCTGCTCAGGCCGGTGATGTGACCCCGCGCGGACGTGATCGTGCCGGTTCCCCCGGCGTTGCCCAGAGCGGTGACGGCCTGGCCGACCGCCGACGTCGAGGTATCGAGGGGCAGCGTCTTCAGGTTCGCGGCGCCGCTCGCCCGGATCAGCGCGACGTCGTCGGTCACGTCGTAGCCGACCACCTTGGCCGGATAGCTGCGCCCCGTGCCCGGAACGCGGACCCGGATCGACGTCGCCCCCCGGATCACGTGGTTGTTGGTCAGTACCTGGCCGTCGCCGGTCAGGACGATGCCCGTGCCCGCTGCGGCGCTGCCGTTGAGGGCGAGGTTCGTCTCGATGACGACGACACCGGTCCCGATCGAAGCCGGCGTAGACCGCGCGAACGCCAGGCCGGCGGCGACCGTGGCCGCCACCACGGCTGCCGTGACCAGAATGAGGATCCGTCGGCGGATGACGTTCATGACTGCTCCTTGCTCTCGGTTACGACCTGCGGGACGTCGATCACCGGACGAGCGTAGAGAGCGACGCTGAGTTTTCGCTGAGAAGCGCCGGTTGCTTCATGATCGGCGCCATGGCCGGCCGGCATCGTCGCGAGAGCCGGGCGGTCGTGGTCGGCGGGTCGATCGGCGGCCTGACCGCGGCCCTGCTCCTCCGCGACTCCGGCTGGGACGTGGACGTCTTCGAGCGTTCCGCCACCGTGCTCGAAGGGCGCGGCGGCGGCATCGTGCTCCACCCCGCGACGATCCGGTACCCGGTCGAGCGGGCCGGGGCGGCGCCGGCCGAGCTCGGGGTCTCGGTGACCTGGCTGCGCTACCTCGACGGCGTCGGCCGGGTCGCACACGAGGAACGGTGCTCCTACCGTTTCACCTCGTACGACGTGCTGTACCGCCGGCTGCTCGAGTGCTTCGGCCGCGAGCGCTACCACCTCGGCGAGGAGTGCAGCGGCCTCCGCGAGCCGGAGAGCCCGTGTCTTGCGTTCGCCTCGGGTCGCCTTGCGGATGCGGATCTGGTCGTCTTCGCCGACGGGATCAACTCGTTCGGCCGCGGCCTGCTCGCTCCCGCGACGGAGCCCCGATACGCGGGCTATGTCGCCTGGCGCGGCACCGTCGACGACGCGCTGGTCGCCCCGTCCGCGCGAGCGGTGCTCGCCGACGCGATCACGTACCACGTCCTGGCGGACGGGCATTTCATCACCTATCCGATTCCGGGCCGGCTCCGGAACTGGCTGTGGTACCGGAACGTGCAGCCGGGCGCCGAGCTCGAGCAGCTCCTGACCGGCGGGGACGGCACGCGCTTCGCGACCTCCGTGCCTCGCGGCTCGGTGCCACCCGACCGGCTCCGCGAACTGGCCCGGCTGGCCGACGCGAGCCTTCCGCCGGTGCTCGCGGAGGTGCTGGCCGGGACGCCCGAGCCCTTCATCCAGGTGATCTTCGACCTCGAGGTCGACCGCACGACCGCCGGGCGAGCGTGCCTGATCGGCGACGCCGCCTTCACGGCGAGACCGCACATCGCCGTGGGCACGGCGAAGGCGGCCGAGGACGCGTGGACGCTGGCGGCCGCGCTCGACGTCGCGTCCGGCTGCGAAGTCGTGGAGGCGCTGGGCGCGTGGTCGCGGCAGCAGATCGCGCTCGGCACGGCCGCCGTCGCACGCTCCCGCGAGGCCGGCACCCGCCTGCAGAACGGGACGTGGAGCGTCGGCGAGCCGTTGCCGTACGGTCTCTATCGGCTGGGCGACAGCTCGCTCGCGGATGAGTGAACGCCCGTCGGCGTGGGTAAGAAGAGAATGTGAGGGAGTACGAGATCGGAAGCGAGGCGTGGATGCGCGAGCGCGCCGAACGCGGCCTCGACCCCGGCGAGGCGGACCGGCCGGACGACGGCCGCATGCTCAGCTTCGATCCGCCCGGCTCCTGGCCCGAAGCGCACACGGGCTGGGGGATCTCGTACGCCTGGACTTCACTCGAGCGCTGAGCGCTCGACGGTGCGGCCAGCCGTACCTCGATAGACGGGCTGCCTCGATTCCCCTCCGTGGTTGCACCCGGCAGACTGGGAGACATGAACGGAACGAACGTGACGACACCGCCGCTCGGGTTGACCGCGGGCTGGTACCAGGCAGGCCCAGCCGACTGGGCGGAGGTGCTGGTGGACTTCCCGCTCTTCTCCGGCATCGCGAAGCGTCGCCTCCGCGGCCTCGTCCGGCACGCGACGTTCGCCGAATACGGCCCCGGCGACGTCGTCATCCAGAAGAACGAGCCCGGTGACTCTCTCTACGTCATCCTCGGCGGCTCGGCGAAAGTACGCGGCAAGCCCGCCGCGCGGCGACTCCGCACCGGCGACTACTTCGGCGAGCTGGGGCTCCTCCATGGCGCCCCCCGCTCCGCAACGGTGGTGGCGACGGGCCAGCTGCACCTGATGAAGCTGCCGCGCGACGCGTTCCTCCGGACGGCGCGGCACGAGCCGGGGATCGCGCTCGAGCTGCTCGGCACGCTCGGGGCGCAGATCCGGCGGCTCGAAGCCCAGGCTGCATAGCGACACGCAGGAGAGCGGGCGAGCCGTCTGCGGCTCGTAGGTCCGACACCAGCGGTGTCTGACCCCGAAGGCTGGGCTCGCCGCGGTTTCTGCGGGACAGTCCCCTCCGGGGACAGTCCCTACTTCTTGCGGGCCCGGCTGGGAGCGACCCGCGGCGGCTCGTCCGGCTGCTTCGGGTACACGGGCGGCCACGGCGCGTCCTTGAGACCGGCGGCGCGGTCCCGCTCGTGCAGCTCGAGCAGGGGCTCGAGCGACTGCGGCCGGTCGTTCACCGTCTCCCACGGATCGCCCTCGGCTGCCAACCGGCCGGGCACGGTGGCGATCGTCAGCTCGTCGGGATGAATGACGTCGACCTCGTCCCAGGCGAGCGGCGTCGAGACCTGGGCGCCGGGACGCGCGCGCACCGACCACGCTCCGAAGACGGTCTTGTGGGGTGCGTTCTGGTTGTAGTCGACGAAGACGCGACGGCCGCGCTCCTCTTTCCACCACGCCGCCGTGATCAGCTCGGGGCTCCGGCGCTCGAGCTCGCGCGCGACGGCGACCGCGGCCGCCCGCACCTGGTACGAGTCCCACCGCGGCTCCAGCCGGACGTAGACATGGAGGCCCCGGTTCCCAGTGGTCTTCGGATGGCCGACGATCCCGAGCTCGTCGAGCAGACGGCGAAGCTCGGCCGCCGCGGCCCGAATGCCGTCGAAGTCGACGCCGGGCTGCGGGTCGAGGTCGAGCCGCAGCTCGTCCGCGACGTCGGGGCGGTCGTGGAGGTATGGCCAGATGTGGAACCCGAGGCAGGCGAGATTGACGGCCCAGACCACGTGGGCCATGTCGGCGAGGACGAGCGCGCGAGCGGTCGTCCCGTTCGGGGTGCTGACGATCGTCGTCTGCAGCCACTCGGGCGCGTTCGCAGGGACGCGCTTCTGGAAGAACGAGCTGCCCTCGGCGCCGTGAGGAAAGCGCTGCATGAGGGTGGGCCGCCCCCCGGCCGTGCGCATGAGCGGCTCGGCGACGGCGAGGTAGTACCGCACCAGGTCGAGCTTCGTCTCTCCGCGCTCCGCGAAGAACACCTTGTCGGAACTCGTGACCGTCAGGTCCCGGCCCGCGATTTCGAGCACGTGCTCCTCGGTCATGGAACCGAAGGTGCTACGACAACCTCTCCTTCGGGTCTTCCCAGGAAGGGCTGACGCCGAACGAGGTGCTGAGCAGGACGTCGACGAACTTGGTGTCCGCCCACTCGAGCTCGTCGCTCATGTTCTCGCGCACCCAGGCCCAGGCCGCGTCGACGCCTGCAGCGGCTTCCTCGAGGCTGTCCCAGAGGGTGATCGCGATGAACTGCTGTTCGCGAGGGGTCTCCGCCGCTTCCAGCTCGGGGTCGACGTCCCTCGTGTCCGCGAACAGCGAGTAGTCACGAAAGCCGGGCTGCTTCATGAAGATCGGGATCAGGCCACCCTCGACCTTCTTCGCGAGCTCGGTCGGATCGGCCTTGAAGCGATACGAAGCCATGCGTGCGACCATGACGCTCCCTTCGACGAGGCGGTTCGCCGACCGGCCCACGCGCGGCCGGCCCCCACCGGCGGATGTCTGGAGCTTGTCACAGAACACGCCCGCGATGGACCGCCCGGCGGCGCCGGCCGCGACCGGAGGGCGCCGCTCGGCCCACTGCTACTGTGCATGGGCAGCGAGCCGTACGTCCTCCTCGTTGAGCCCATCGACTCGACGGAAGGAAGGTCGGACGTGACGGCAGCCGGCATCGAGGCGGGAGTGGCCCTTGTGGAAGCGCCGACCGGGTTGACCGGATTCCTGCTCGCCCTGCGAGTGTCCGATTCGCCGCAGGACAACAGCCAGGACGTCCAGGGGAGATGGACCGTCCGCGTTCCGGTGGCGAACGACGCAGCTCTCCGCACATTGGTCGGGAAGGTGCAAACCTGGCTGCAGCAGGAGGGAATCGCGGAAACACGCGTGAACATCGGCGGCGACGTCTACCGGGTCGGCGTTCATTCCTCCGACCTGCCGGTGCTGGTCGGCGGCCGGTAGGTGCCGAGTCCCGAGCAGCGGAACTGCGAGGAGATCTTCCGTCTCGACCATCTCCTGATCGAGCTGCGCGCCGACCGGTCGTCGGCACGCGACACCGGGGCCATCCGCGAGACCGGGCTCGAGGTCGCGATCGCGGTTCGCGAGGTCGGCGCGATGCTGGTCGACGTCGGCTTGGAGCAGGCCCACGCGGCGCAAACGTCAGCGGCAACGTCACCGGGGTCTTCGAGATCGGGGCCGCGATAGGGCCCGGAAGATCCGGGGTAAGACTCGCGTGTGCCGGCCGACGGAGAAATCGACCCTCTCGGTAGACGCAAAGACGCGCTCGACGACTTCCTGGCGAGGAAGGTCGCGGAGGGTTTCACGATCGAGACCCGGACCGACACCCACGCGGTCATCGCCGAGGCCGGCCAGCGCCTCTGGAGGCGGCTCCATCGGGGCGGCGACTTCAGACGACACGTGGTCGAGGTCGACGAGGCCGGCCGGGTGACGATGAGCGCCGCAGAACCACGCCGAAACTAGGCGGCTCAGTCGGGAAGCAGCGGCATGTCCGGGCGGGCTCTACGCCCGAGAAGGATGCCGCGGGTGATCGCGGACGCCCCGTAGCGGTCGCGGATCTGGTCGAGTGCAGCGTCGAGGAGATCGGCATCGTCGGGGTCGAGTGGCAGGCAGAGCTGGAACGGGAGGTCGTTTTCGAGTTTGGTGATCGTGAGGCCGACCAGGGTGATGCCCCGGCGCTCGATCAGCGGCTGCGCGCCCTCGAGTAGGGAGCGGGCGGCGGCGAGAATCGGGCGGGTGTGCGCGGTCGGATGGCGAAGAGTGCAGGAGCGGGTGCCCCTGCCGTAGTCGCCGAAGCGGAGGCGGAGGATCACCGTGCGGCCGACGCGCCGGGCAGCACGCAGCCGGCGGGTGACGCGGTCGACGATCGCGACGAGGTCGGTTTCGATCTCCACGGGTGACGCCTGCCTCAGGCCGAACGCGTGCTGGGAGCCGATCGAGCGGCGGCGAGGACGCCGACGGACGGGACGGGTGTCGTGGTTGTTGGCGAGCGCGTGGAGGTGGCGCGCGGCGGCAGTCCCCAGGACTACCGCGAGATCGGCCTCCGGCACACGGGCGAGCTCGCCGGCGGTGGCGACGCCGAAGCGGCGCAGCCGGAGGGCGGTTTTCGGCCCGACCCCCCAGATCCGCTCGACCGGGAGCGGGTGGAGGAAGGCGAGCTCGTCCCCCGGCGGGACGAGGAGGAGCCCGTCGGGCTTGGCGACGGCGCTGGCGATCTTCGCGAGGTGCTTGGAGCGGGCGATGCCGACCGTGAGCGGCAGGCCCAGACGTTCTCGGGCATTACGGCGGAGGCGGACGGCGATCTGCCGCGGTGTGCCCGCGATCCGCTCCATCCCGCGGACGTCGAGGAACGCTTCGTCGATCGAGAGCCCCTCGACGGACGGGGTCGTGTCCTCGAAGAGGGCGTAGAGCGCACGGCTCGCCTCGGCGTAGGCGGCCATCCGCGGAGGCACGACGACCGCGTGCGGACAGAGCCCCAGGGCCCGCCTTCCGCCCATCGCCGTCCGGACGCCGAACGCCTTCGCCTCGTAGCTGGCGGCGAGCACGACGCCGCCGCCGACGATCACCGGCCGGCCGCGCAGGGCGGGATCGTCTCGCTGCTCCACCGACGCGAAGAACGCGTCGGCGTCGGCGTGCAGGATCGTCGCGTCCGCAGCCACCCGCTCGATGCTTGCACATCGAACGTATGTTCGCTTAGATTGTCCGATGCAGCTGGCGCTCGACGGCCTCGACCGGCTTGTTGCCGCGCTGGAAGAGCGGGGGCCGCTTCCGTCATTGGAGGCTGCCCGGCTCCTGTTCGCGAGCCGTTCGGTCCCGGCCGGCCTCGCGTCCACGCTGATCGCCGAGGTCTGCGCGGGCGACAGCCGGGTCGTGTGTACGGGCGCGACCGTCGCGCTCGCGGGCGGACTGGATCCGCTGCTCGAAGAGGCCGAGTTCGTGGTCTTCGACCTGGAGACGACGGGGCTCTCGGCGCAGACGTGCCGGATCTGCGAGCTGGGCGCGGTCCGGGTACGGGCGCTCGAGCTCGTCGACCGCTTCCAGTCACTGGTGGATCCCCGCGTTCCCCTCCCCCAGCCTGTTGCCCGCCTGACCGGGCTGCGCGAGCGGGACCTGCGCGGCGCTCCACGCGTTCGAACCGTCGTCGGCCGGTTCCTGTCGTTTGCCGGGGACGCGCCGCTGGTCGCGCACAACGCCCGCTTCGACCAGCGTTTCCTCGAGCGGCAGCTGTGCCGGCGCGAAAGCCTCAGGCTGGCGGAGCCGCCCCTGTGTACGGCGGCGCTCGCCCGCCGTCTGCTCGCAGGCCGCGCGAGGCGCGTGTGCCTCTCCTCCCTGTCCGACTTCTTCGGGGTGTCGACCGCGCCCTGCCACCGGGCGTTACCCGACGCGGAGGCGACCGCCGAGGTCCTCGTCCGCCTGATCGAGCTGGCGCGGGAGCTCGGAGCCCGCCGCGTCTCCGAGCTCCGCACGCTCGCCGCTCCCCGCAAGCGGCTCGTACGCGGCAAGCGCCCGCTCATTCGCGGCGCGCCGACCCGGCCCGGCGTGTACCTCTTCCGCGACCGCCACGACCAGGTGCTCTACGTCGGCCGCGCCCGCGACCTGCGGGCGCGGCTGCGTTCGTACTTCCAGGGTGAAGCCCAGCGCCCGTCGGTGGAGGCGGCTCTGCTCGCGCTCGAACGGATCGAGTGGCGCGTGCTCGGCTCCGAGCTCGAGGCGGCGCTCGAGGAGCTCCGGCTGATCCGCGAGCTCCAGCCGCCGGCCAACTCCCGCAGCCGGCAGCAGGACCGGGGCGTCTACCTGCGACGGCGCGGCGACGAGCTCGTCGTCACCAAGACGCCGACCGAGCTCGGCCCGATCGGCAGCCGCCGCCAGGCGGCGCTCGCCGCCCGCGCACTGGCGGGCGCCACGCCGGAAGAGCTCGAGCAGCTCATCGCCGGCGGGCCGCTGCCCCGCCTTCGGCAACGCCTCGCCGACCTGACCGAGAGCCTCCGCTACGAGGAGGCGGCCCGGCTCCGCGACCGCGTCAAGGCGCTCGAGAACGTCCTCGAGCGACTCCGCCGGCTCGAGGACCTCCGCGAGCTGGACGCCTGCCTGATCGCGCCGGACGTCGTCCCGGGCTGGCGGAAGGCCTTCTTCGTCAGCTCCGGCACGCTCTGCGCCGTCCGCCCCGTCCCACCCGGGCCCGGCGCGCGGCTCGAGCTCGACGCGGGCCTGACGATCGCCCGGCACCTGCCTCGCGAACGCCGACCTCTCACCGGCGGGCAAGCCGAGGACATGCTCCTCCTCGGCGGCTTCGTCCGCCGGCCGCCACCCGAGCTCACCGTCGTCCCGCTCGACGGAGAGCACCTCCCTACACTGGAGGCGCATGGCTTCGCCGCTTGATTCCGTACGGGAGCTGATCGAGTCCGGCCCGCTCGCACATCTGGTCACGATCAACGCGGACGGCAGCCCGCAGGTCACGATCGTCTGGATCGGAATCGAGGACGAGGAGATCGTTGCCGGACACCTGTTCCGGCACCGCAAGGTCGAGAACGTCTTGCGCGACCCGCGTGTGGCGGTCTCGCTCGAGGCGACAGGAACGAATTCGATCGGGATGCGCGACTACGCGGTCCTCTACGGGCAGGCCCGGATCACCGAGGGCGGCGCGCCCGAGCTCCTGCAACGGCTCGCGCGGATCTACGTCGCGCCGGACGCGACGTTCCCGCCGATGCCGGACCCGCAGCCGGGCTACGTCACGCGCATCCGGGTCGAGCGCGTCACGGGACAGGGCCCCTGGGCTGCGCGCGCCTGACGCCGCAAAAAGAACACCGAGCCGGTGGCGCCTTCGTCCACCACCCCCACGAGCTTTCCGCCTGGCCTTGCGGCTTCACGTACGACTCACAGGAGGGGCTTCGACCTAGAAGCGCTCCGTGCTCGGTGCGTCTCCAACCTATGCGGTCGTCCCGTTCGCGGCAACCCCGCGGGCTGAACAATTCGCGGAAAGAGCGGACGAATTCTCTGCCGCCGGCCCTGCGGCTCGGCTACCGACGGGCGGCGGTGTCGCGAGACCGCGACCGATGTGCGGCTCTCGCGCTGCCGCCCCCGCGCACGGGGCGCCCGTGCGGGCCGCTGCCCGGATCTCGCCGGCGCTGACGCCACGGACGCCAGGGCCCGTCGGTGGGCTCGAGGCTCTGCCGAAGCGCCCAGATCAGAACGAAGAGAAGCCAGAGGAACGCGACCGGGAACAGGACCACGAGCGAAGAGTAGCTCCGCGCGCGGGGTGCCACCGAGCGGCGCTCAGCCGGTCAGCGCTTCGAGCTCCGGTGAGCCGAGCGCGACGAAGCGAAGCCCGGTCACCTTGCCGAACGCGACGTCGTCGCGGCTGGTTGAACGAGACGATCTGCGGGCCCTGCGGGGACGACAAGCTGCTCGCAGCGACCGCCGACGGTCTCGCCGACGCGACCATCTGGCTGGGCTAGATGCGGGCGGGATAGGCCGACAGCGCGACCACTTCGCCGTCGAGGCTGAGCTCCGAGCCGACGACGTACTCCGTGAGCGCGCCTTCCTCGCCGAGCCCGGCCGCCGGCCGCCGGGAGCGCTTCGCCAGCTCGAGCTCGCCGAGGAAGCGGCCGAGGTTACGGCGGCGGAGCGGCTTCTCGAGCGGCCGCTCGATCGCCGACAGGGCGTAACCGCGCAGCAGCTTCAGGTAGAGGCCGGCGAAGACATCCGAGCGCGAGACGTAGTCGAGGCAGACGAGCTCGCCGGCGATGCCGACGATCACGCCGGACTGGCCGTCGCGGCGCGGGAGCGCCTGGACGTACTCGTCCAATGACGCTCGGCGATCGACGTACATCTGCTCGGCCGCACCGGTCGCCGAGCGCACGCCGAGCCGCGCCGACTTGGCCGCGACCTCTCCCCACACCGCCCGCTGCGACGGCGCGCCGAGATCGTGCCGGAGCCGGCGCAGCTCGGGATGCGCCGCCCGAGGCGCCGCCGCGAACCGGCGGGAGCGGTAGCTCCAGCGGCCCTGCTCGACGCACTTCGCCGGGATCTCCAGCTTCGACCCGGCGGCGACGAGGATCGAGCGCTCGAGCACGCGGTTCTGCTTGGCGCCGGCGAGTTCCTCGCCCTCGTACAGGAGTGCCGCGGCTCCGAGCGGATTCACGACGAGCAGCGTCTCCACCGAGCCGGCCTCGTCGACCTCGGTGACGACGAGCCCGCCGGCCGTCGCCTCGTCGAGGCCGACGTAGTCGGCGCACGGCGGCACGACCGGATAGAGCGGAACGAGCGTGAGGCCGCCGAACGAACGGGCCTCGCCGAGCTCGAAGGGCAGGGCTGTGGAACGAGCGGAATCCGTTTGCATGCCCATCAGTCACGCGCACTGAACGCCCGTCTTACGCCGGCCTCGTCGGCCGCCGCCGCCCCCTCTATGCTTAGGCGGCTCGGAGGTGCTGTGGTGCGCAGGCGGACCTCGGCCCCATCGCTACGAAGGGAGAGTCGGGTTGGCCGCGCGGGTGCTGATTGCAACCTGGCAGGAGGACGGCGCGGCTGCCTGCTTACGCAAGGTGCGAGCAGCAGCGGCGATGCATCTGCCCCTCGCGGTTCGTGGAAGACGGACGGCGCGAAGCGTCGGCGCCTACTTCGACCTGATCACGCGGGAAGGGCGTCTCTTCTACGGGGACAGTTTTCACCTGGGCTACTTCTCGAACGGCGCGCAGAGCCTGGTCGAGGCGCTCGAGGCCCACACCGACCTGGTCGCCAGGCTCGCGCGAGTCGAGCTGGCCGAAGAGGTGCTGGACGTCGGCTGCGGCCTCGCCGCTCCGGCGATTCGAATGGCGAAGCGATACGGCTGCCGGATCACCGGCGTGAACATCAGCCGAGAACAGGTGCGCCAGGGAAACCAGCTGATCTCCGATCTCGACCTCTCGGATCGCGTGACCGTCCGGCGCGGTGACGCTCGCGCGCTCGACTTCCCGGACGAGTCGTTCGACGCGATCGTCTGCCTCGAGGCCGCCGGTGACATCTGCGTCACCGAGGCCGACAAGAGCCGGCTCGTGCGCGACCTCTACCGGATTCTCCGTCCCGGAGGGCACGTCGGGTTCTCCGACCTTGCGCTGCGGAACGCGGTGTCGCGCGCCGACGACCGGGATGTGCGTGCCGTGCTCTACCACTCCGCCGCCGAGCTGATCACCGACTGGCCCGCGATCTTCAGCCGTGAAGGCTTTCGGATCGTCGAGTCACGCGACATCATCGCCGAGACCTTGCCGACCTGGGATCACGTGCGGGCCGTCTATGGAACACGCGACGGCGATGTCGTCCGCCGGTACGGGCGCAGGCTGGTCGAGCGGACGATCGCTCACCTCGAGCGCATCGCGATCATCCTCGCCGAGCACGGAACCTTCCCGACGCTGGCGGCGCAGAAGCCCTTCGGAGCTGTGCGCCATGAGCTTCGCGAAGACCGCGTCGCTCCCGCTGTCGAGAGCTACGCTCTCTCTTCGTGAGCCTCGCGGATCGCTAGCGCCCGATGCGCGTGCGGCGGCGGATGCCGAGCCGCTTCTGCAGTTCCCGGTCCTCGGCTCCGTCCTTCTTCGCCGCCCAGACGAACATGCC